>Ga0129324_10000433_pt1 | contig 30750 bp, 38 predicted proteins | sample CPBDNA_7_FD_96879 | JGI IMG/M metagenome (GOLD analysis project Ga0129324, IMG submission 96879) | Freshwater to marine salinity gradient microbial communities from Chesapeake Bay, USA - CPBay_Spr_15_0.2_DNA | ecosystem: Environmental > Aquatic > Marine > Coastal | place: USA: Chesapeake Bay...
TCCCTTAATGATCCTACTAGTTACATTACCTGTAGGGGACATACGAGCAACCCATTCATCCCCAAGGATACGGCGGCATCTGTTAATAATATAAGGTATATCAAAGAACTCAGAGTTCCAACCAGATAAGATATCAGGAAAGTCCTGCTCTAGATGCTGAATATACTTCTTAAAGAGATCTTTCTCGTCATCACACTTTATGTAAGTTACATCATCTTGATGATTCTTGTAGTCGTATAACCCAAAAGTCGTAAAGTGATCTGCTATAGTATCATATACAGTTATAACAGTTACTTTATGATTACCAGTTTGAATATCTGGGAAGTCGTCAGGAGAGTAAGTCTCGATATCAATAAACATCGTCTTAATGGGATGCTTATTGAAGTCTTCTTCTTCGTTCTCCTCCCAGTAACGATCTACAAGATATTGTTGATGTGATTGTAAGTTTTCAAATACTCTCTTAATGCCGGTATCTTTAATAAACTTGTACCGACCATACTGATTCTGGAACTTTTTCTTAATTAACTTAGTACCGAAAATGGACTCGTATTTACCATTACCTTCGACGAATAAATACGGTTCATGAGACGTCTCGTATGAGATACGCTTACCGTTTTCATCCCACGTAAAGAGTTTAACTGAACTTTCTCTACCATTATATACTATATTTCGATAACTCACACCATAATTATAATGTAGTTCCGCGTAGTATCAACCTATTTATTATGTCTAGCTAGATTAATTCTCTTAGGATCACCGACATGGTATTGGTAGACTTCAGTATAACAGTCGATGTTATTGTCACTCTCTAACCAGCGGGTATCAGCATAGGATGAAGCCTTTTTGCATAAAGACTTATAACGCTTTCGATCACCTAGAGTCCTCTCAATTTGAGCAATCATCTCGTCTCCTGTTTTGAATCTAATAGGGGCATTCTCGTACGTGCATATATCCTGGCATGCAATAGGTAGACCTAGTGCACATGCTTCGATATATTTTAAATCTGATTTTGAACGATTAAAAACATTATCCTGTAGAGGTGCTACAACCATATTGACGTTTAGATCACGTAATTTATCACCATATTCAAATAGCCTTGCCCATGGGTGAAATTCAATCTTACCGGCCATAACGAGCGGTTTGAGTGATAACGGGAAAGCTCCTAAAAATACCCATTGATATTTATCAACTGTTTTTGCGATAACTCTATTTACATGCTCGAAGTCATCCTTCTGACCTACATTATTATCAACATCGAAGTGGGCTCCGGAGCCAGCGTATAAGATTCTTGGTTTCTTTTGATTATCCTCAAAACTCTTCATCGTGCGATTTAGATCACTTCTGTTACCTAACCAAAACTTAGGCATAAAATTAGGTATAACAGTTACGTTCTCATTACCTGTCTTCTCTTTATAGTAGTCACGCATGAATGGACATGTAACGGTAATCTCGTCACACATAGCCATAATCTCCTGAGCACTCTTTCTGATTTGAGGATCTGTAAATGCACTTTTAAACTTATTATAGTCAGGTATATCTTCCGAGAAGCAGATGTCATCAATTTCATATATAAGTCTAAAGTTTTGCTTGTCTGCAACACCACGTAAAAATTTAATAAAATGTAATTGCTGTGGCGTTGCCTGTCTCTGTATACGTACACCTTTTACTCCTGTGTATTGTCTCGCATCCCCGTTCATTACCGTCGTTCCGTGTACAACAGCTTTACTATGAGCATTCATAACCTGCTCAGGCCATATCATCCTCCAATGACCGCAACCGGAATAATCAGCATAGTAGTTCATAAAACGTGGCATGCCGAGCTCCGGGGATTGTGGTACTGGTTGCTGCCCTTGTTTAACGCCACGTACTTGACTAGCTAGTCCCATTGGCAAATTAGCTTGCATAGGTGAGGCTTGGAATGGAAGTCTGTTAAGCATATATATACTATTAATTATAGTAATTTTTTATTTAATCCACAAATTCTACGCGTTTAGTAATACCGTTACTCTTCTCCAAAAATACAATATCACCGGTGGCAGCTTTAATGCTTTCCTTACGATGGCTAATAACAAATATACACTCTTTTTGCGTTTCAACACGATCATTTAAGATCTCTAAAACTAAGTCAACACCTTTTTCATCGAAACTACTATCAAATAGCTCATCATAAAAACTAAGGTTATAGTGAACATCTCCTTGAGCTTTTCGCATATCCATAAATGAGAAGAGGCATGCGAGGTCAATAGCTTTTCTTTCAGCTCCAGAAAAGTTATTATAGAGACATACCTTACCTTTTTCATTAATAATCTCCTCTTCAAAATACTCATTAAAGACGCAGATACTATTACTATCTAGTTTCTTGAGATAGTGCGTAAGTTTAGAGTTAAAGTTGCGTAAAATTTTCTTAACGATAAAGCTCTTTACTCCTTCTTCTGAGACGACAAACTTTGCAACATCTAAGAAGTCTAATCTATTTTTAAGACTGTTAATATCAGCCTTAATAGTATCAACCTTATCTTGATACTCATTAACTACACTATCAAAAGTATTAGTTTCATTCCTTACTCCTTCTAACTCACTCTCAATTTCGGTTATACATTTTTGTATATAATTAACAGAGTCACTAACTTGACTGATACTATATTTCTCTCTCTCGATGTTAGTAATTTTATCGGCTAGAGTTTGAATTGCATTATTAATTTTCTCTTCAAGAGTCTTTTTACCATTTAATTCACTAGTAAGTTCATCTAGTTTTATTTTCTGATCGGTTATACCAGCCTTTATATGACGCTTCTTTTCATTGATAGCTTCTATATCATGATCAGCAATCGGTCGGAGACAAACCGGGCAATCGGCTTCTGATGTACCTATCTGTTTATAATCTTCAGCTGCAGTTCTTAGCGTCAGCCTACACTCAATTAAATCATGATTAATTACATCTATTTCATCTCGTACTGCTTTCTTTTTCTGGCTTACTTCCTCTTTCTTTTCTTCAAAGGGAGTAGCATCTAAATTATTAATACTATCCAGTCGCTCATTAGCTGCTTTAAGATCAGCTGAGTGTCGGTTGCAGGTTGACTCTAATGTATTAACCTTCCTGCCATGGTCAATATCGAAATTATTCTTATGATTCTGCTGTAGTTGCAAATAACCGGACGTTTCTTCTAATCGAGTAACATTAATATCAAAGTCTTTCTTAACCTCGCTCTGATCACTTCTAACATCATTTAGCATCTTAGAGAATACTTCTAGATTAAAAATCTTTTCAATAAACTTACGTTTCTCAACCTTATTCTTAGCCATAAAAGGTATATGGTTATTGAGAGTCATGATAACACAATTTTGAAATATCTCTGGTGATGATGACAATACGGTTTCAATATACTGGTTTGTATTTTGAATAGTATCACGTGTCTTATCAACATCATTCTTATATATTGTGCATTTTGATGGCCCTAAGGTGCGTACAATTCTAAAGTCATTTATACCATATTGCGGGTCATCAACACTAAACAATAGCTCGACAGATGTCTTACCGTCTGTTAAATTATTAGGTATAAAGGTCTTCTTAATTTCGCGTAATGTATTACCAAATATTGAGAAGTATAGAGCATCAGCAATAGTACTCTTACCCACACCATTTCTTCTATCCTCCTTATCGCGATTTATACCAGTAACAATATGCAAGCCAGTCTCGAAGTTTACCTTCACTACTTCTTCACCGACTGATAAGAAGTTCTTAATTTTTAACTCTTTAAAATTTACGTATTTCATTTTGGTCTATCTACTGATCGGTTATATAGTTCTGTAGTGTATTTTGCAACTTCACTCTTATTATCAATATCTAACATGTTAATAAATTCAGTAATAGCTTCCGACATATCTACTCCAGAAAGATCAAACTCATTATCTTCTGCGAATTGTACTTTATTATAATTAGCATCATAATCAATTCTAATATCACTGGGCTTATAACTAGCAAGTTTTGTAACTAGTAAATCCATATCTGCAGAATTAACATTTTTATCTACAATAAATTTAATAATGTTACCGGTTACTTCAGATCTAAAGTATGCTTCAGGATCTTTTTGTGTTATAAGCTTAGATAGGAATATCTTAACATGTTTAGGTGTTACGGTATTTTTATAAAACTCATAACTTAAATCCTCGAGATCTAAAACATAATATCCTTTGGTCTGGCCTGAATCACCGAAATCCATTTCATAAGGGTTACCGACATATATGATTTCACTATTATCAAACTTTCTACTCGCTCTTAAGTGGAAGTGGCCTGAGAATACTAGAGGCGCTTTATTAGCTAAAGCTTCAGGATTATCACCATGGTCACAAACCTTGAAGGAGTTCATTTTAAAGTTTACTAGCTCGAAGTGACCGAATACTAGATCACAATCTGGAATGTCTTTTAGTTGAGTGCCCCATGGGCAGAAGACTGTATTAACGCCGTGTATATTACATTGCGCCATTTTATCATAGACTGTAAGGTTACTATAACCTCTCAATATACTCAGACTGTTAATCTCACTTGTATCTTTATACCATGCATCATGATTACCAGTAATCATCGTAATATTAAAGTCACAGAATTTATCTAAAAAGTCTTTAGCGAAGTTTAATGTTTTGACGCTTATCTCATCCCTATAATGGAAGAAATCTCCACAAAAGATAATATCAGAAATACCTTTAGACTTCAAGTCTTCAATATACCAGTCACTCCATTGATTTGCTACACCTAGCCAGAAGTCACTATTCTGGTGAACGCCGAGGTGTATATCAGAAAATATAGCTACCTTTTTACTCATATTAATAATCGTCATAATTTGGCTTAACATAAACCTGACCGCCACCAGAATCTAACATCTCTCTCTCATAAACCTGCTCTCTATAATCACATAGAGTTTGATGATGTTTTTTCTCCTTTTTAATTCTATTAATAAAGGCATGGAATGCGATAGTAGTAAAATAAGAGAACGGATTATATTCTGAATCTACATTGAACTTTTTATTCTGCAGAGCTGTATACATCTTAACTAGAGCATCACCAATCATGTCTTCTTTATAAGTGTAATTTATAAAATTAGATTTATTACCTAAGCCGTAAGCGATCCTCTTAAGTGAGTTTGCTAGTTCAAAAATACAATCCTCAGTTACGTAATACTCTCTAATCTGTTGTTTAAACACAGCAGGGTTAACGTAGTACTGGTCAATCTTCGGCTTAGGCCCTCTCTTCTTAGGAGCCGGTTTATCCTCGATTACAGGAGCCTCAACAGTCTTAGGCTTTTCGTCAGTCTTAGTTTCTTTGTCGCTTGGCATAATATAACTATAGTATAGTATATGACTAAGTAACTATCAACTTATTTCTCAGTAACCTGCACTATTTTATAAGGTATCTTCTCCTGCTCATAAATCTCTTTTCTACGAGCAACATGCTTTTGACCATATTTAAGCTGATCTGCTATATCAATTATTTTAAGATTATCCTTACTATCATGCAGTCGTAAACCACGTCCAATAGTCTGAATAGTGCGTATAGAGCTTTTACCACCTGCAGCAAATACAATCATGTGTATATTTTTAATATTAACCCCGGTACTAAAAATAGAACTCATAGCTATACAAACTACATTATCTTCTATCTCCATTATTCTCTTAATATTTTCACGCTCTTCAATCTCTAACTCACCTTTAACAAAGTATACTCGTTTATCTTTTAAAGCAGACATTAGATCGTAAAGTGTTTCGCCGTGTTTCAGATGATTTACTAATACTAGAGCATTATTGTTAAAATTAGCACATATCTGATTTATTATATTGTTTCGAAATTGATTCTCATATATAAAATCTAATTCAAGCCTGTAATTCAGTTTAGCAGCTGCGCCTGTTTTATACGCCGGTGAGCTTAAAAATTCAGATTCAATAATAGTTGTACTTGCTGGTGTTAAGTGTTTTTCGGTACGTAGCTGAAAACTATCCTTTTCGTAAATAATACTCCCTATCTTACCGACAATATTCCATTCATCAACTTTACTATCAGGCATAGTACCGGTCAAACCGAACTTATGAACAGTTCTGATCTGCTGTACCATCTTACTTACCTTATTACTCTTTTTGACTTTATGACACTCGTCTATAACTAACGCATCTACCTTTTCTAACCAGTCATTATCCTTAAATTGACTCTGAAGTATACCTAGGTTAGCTATAATAACATTAGCAGTAAAGTCTGGTTTATTCTTACCGGACCATTTAGTATACTTAAAGGGTGCATCATATTCACTAAAGTCGCTAAACGTCTGATTGACTAAGCCTAAATCTGGTACAATCAAAAGACATTTAAATGTATCACCCGTACTCTTAAACATACTCGATAGTAGAGAGCATATTGTTAGAGTCTTACCGGCACCTGTACCCATTTTTAGAATACCTCTACCAAATTGAATTGCTTTCTTACAAGCAGCTAACTGATAATCTCTCAATGGTAATGTTAACTCATCATATACGTCTGCGGATGCTAACGTAGGTTTTATAATATCAGATACATTACTATCAATATGTAATTCCTCATCAGGGTAAACTTCCTTAATGTATCTTAATATATCAAAAAACAATCCAGCTTCGAAGAGACCGGTTGGTGTAATACAATAATTTCTGATATCAGCAAAATGTCTAGCTCTACCCTTCAACCTAAATCGAGCTGTTGCATCGGTTTCACTAAAAAAATCGCGAATAGCGGGCACGAGTTCGCCTGCTATTCTAATCTTATTATTAACTAGTTCAAATTTAATCATCCCTATATAGTTTCCATCTTCATTATCTCGATGATATTCTTGATGTCAAAACCTAAGCTTGTAAATGTTCTTTCAACCTTTTCTAGATAATCAACAATTAGTTCTTGCTCATCGATACGATTTTGCAATTCTATCATTCCCTCATGTTGATATGAGCTTTTCTCTGCTATAGGTCTAGTCACCTTTACTGGAGATTCTCGTTGTATAGCTTGTACTATATCTTCTCTTAAGGAATACCTTTCAGCTTTTAGATTAAGGAGTGACTTTTTATGCTGAATCAATCGACAGACCCAGTAGTGTTTACGAGCTGGAGTCTTAAGTGACATCTCTTTAATATTGAACTCATCGATATGTAGCTCAACCTCAATCTCTTTACTATACCTTTCAATTATTTCCGCATTCACATCCTTATTATACATGTATTTACACGGTTTGCAACTATTAACTAGTGATATAACATAGAAAGCCTAAGCCGTAATACATAAATAAATATTAATATGAGGGATACACAGAGATTATTTGAACGTACAGTAGATAAACTGCTCAAAGGGGTGGAAGATATTGATTATGATGAGAATGAACTTAAAATGGGCATCGATGTTGAGACGGAGCACCTAGAGGATCCTAAAGATAGAGCAACAGCAGAGAAAATCGCTAAGCACCATCTCGCCGAAGACCCTGCATATTATAGTAAGCTCAAGACAATACATGACGAGGATGAAGGTAATACAGTAGGTGGAGGTGCCCTTGGACCAGCAGCTGCAGTAGGTCATTCACAATCAGGTGATTGGTACGCTCCCGGCGATGCTAGAGTACCTCAGATATTAGGCGGCATTCAGACTCGCCGTGGGACTATTGGCCGGAAACGTAGAAAAAAGAAAAAGAAAAAGTAAGTACGTGCGATGGAAACAGGTCACTGGACAATAAATGGCACGATACCCGAGGATGCCTTCGGCTTCATATATGAAATTACTAATACAGTAAATCAAAGGAAGTATATAGGTAAAAAACAGATGGTAAAGCGTATTAAACGAGCACCACTCAAAGGTAAGAAGCGTAAAAGAATTGATTTTGTAGAGAGTGATTGGAAGTCCTATACAGGCTCTTCAGATAGACTTAATGCTGATATTGAAGAGCTTGGTAAGGAGACTTTTACATTCCAAATTTTAAGATTTTGTGGTAGTAAATTTGAACTAAGTTATTTTGAATCTAAGATGCAATTTGAACGTGATGTTTTATTAAGTGAAGATTATTATAATGGTATTATAAACTGTAGAATAGGTAGACCACCTAAAGCTCTAAAGGAACAGTATTATAATAAGGTTAATGAATAATGTAGATCTAGGAATATACAATATAAACCTTATTAACTGTAATGAAGTTTTTAAGGATGCTAGCGATAATATTGTAGATGATCTGTATAAATTTGATTTACTTCAAAAATCTCTGAGTAATGCTACTGTAAGACGTTTATTTTTACACTATACTATACTACACCTGTGTGAAGCTATCTTAAAGAGTAAATCTAACAAGAAGAATATTTTATTCTTTAATAATACACAGTTGAATGATGTTTCTTTAGCTAAATTTTATAATGAAAGTGATATTATTAAGTCTATATGCAGCGTCCTTAGGAAAGTTAAGGTTATGCTACCAGTAAAAGTATACATTAGTAGATATAGTCTGGATTACTTCCATCATCTACTCGAATCTAACCAAGGTAAAGGTTATTTACTACTAAATGAGGTAAGAAGTACTGCAGATCATGATAATACACGATTTACTTTTAGTAAAATTAAGCAATACACTAAAAAATACGGATTAACTTGGCTTAATGAAGAGTACTTTAATAGACTATCAACTAAGTTTCTTCTAATTAAATAAATAATAATATGGACAACTACACCCAACTTGCAAATAAAATTCTCAACGAGAGTATGGATAGCTCGAGACCTAGCAGTGATACAGCATTAAGTTATATGGAGGATCAAGAATCTCCATCAGATGGACTACAAGCCATCTTACAAAAGTATCCAAGTGAAGTAGAGGATCTCAAAAATAGTGGAGAGTTTGCTGATGAGCTGTATGATGAGCTATTTGAATTTTATCTTGATAGTGGTGAGATGCCTTATGGTGTAGCAAAAGCTAGAACAGGGGATCCATATGAGTGGGTACATGCTAAATTAGATGAGTTGGGTGTGTTTAATGATGCCGAGCACGTTGAAGATAATCAAAATGCTATAACTCCTGATGATTTAAAAACTCTCGAGACTGTCAAAGCACTAGCAGGCGGTAAAGCAGATGGAGGCCTTTTTAGCAATCCTGAAAAACAAATACAACAAGCGTATGGTCAGATGCTTACCAAGATATCCAAGCAAATGAAAAACGTAGCTAAGAAGATGTAATTATGAATAAGTTTTTAAGAAGAATATACGAACTCGATTTGATCAATGAAGAAGATCAAGCACCACCTCCTCCAGGTGTTGCTGATGTCAATGATGTAACGCCTCAAGAGATTGATGATGCTCCTGAAGTAGAAGCTGAGGTTGGTACGTTATCCCCAGAGAGTGAGGTAATGTACGTTAGATTACTAAAGAAGGCTCTAGTTGTAGATCTTGACCCTGAGGATATTGACAATATTAATAGCTTAGCGGAGGTTAACGAAGAAAATGCTAAGCAGGTGCTAGGAGATATCCTTATAATTATAAAGAGTTACTCAACTGAAATCGATATAGAAATTTAAATATGAGCTGGAAATCATTAACACAAGTATACTTACAAGAGGCTGCCTTAAAGAACGTTACTAAACTAACACGGCAACAACTAGTCGGTGAGGACGTCTCAATATACGCTAAAGAAAACGATAAAACAGAGCATATAGGTGACGTGAGTAGAGAGTACTATGATAGTGTTCTCAAAAATAGAGTTGAGCTAGGTTCGCATGAAAATGTTAGCTTACGTAAGGTAGTAGAGCAGCGTTTAGATAAATGTAACGGTAATATTGATAACAATGCTGACATATGGCAAAATTATATGTTAGAAGGTGCTTTCGATATGTCAGCTGATAATTTTGATAGTAGTGAAGACTATTTACTATCTCTAGTTGAGCAGAGTACACCGTTTTACCTAACTGATTTTATAAAAGCCAACTGGCCTGCTGCAGATGTAGTAAACAAATACTATAAATCTGCATTTACCAGTATGCCACAAGCTCCAGTTTTTGGCAGCCCGGGCGCAGGTGAATTATACTTAGCTTATTTTGCAAATGGCAGTAAGCCTAAGAAAGGTGATTTGAGTGTAGGCGGAGTTGAAATTGAACTTAAAGGGCCAGGTGGTCGTATTTTTAAGACACCAAAAATAGTTAATGATTTTAGCGACCTGCAGAAAGATTATAAAGATGAAGATGAATTATTAGATAATATTACTGAATATATTGCTAAACTATCACAAACTGCGCCACATAAATCATTGATTCGCGAAATGGTAGCATTATTTAAAGAATCAATGATTGAAGAGCATGCCTACTTCAGAGAACGCGGAAAGATGAGACCAGGTAACGAGCTCGTCTATATAGGGGGTTTAGCTCAATTATATGCATATAAGCAAGTACAGGGATTTGACATCTTTATGTCCTTCTCCACACAAAAAGATGGTAGAATACTCTTCAAGCCAGTAAATATGAAGAGTATCAATAATCTAGTAGGGCTGCATAAGCTAATTACAAGAGACACATTCTATAAATTTGGTGTTAACCGGGATGGTTCCGGTTGGTCACTAGATAGAACTCAATTAAAATGAAAACATTCAAGCAATACTATAACACTATCCTAAATGAAGGTGGTGCCGCAGGTCATATGGCTCATCCATTTGACCTACCTCAAGTTAAGACAGGTAAGGATTTAGTGAGCTTCTTCGATAGAGCTGTTAATTCTATTAAGACAAACCCGCCTTCTGTTAAGATTGATGGTGTAAATGCTAGTTTTAGACTCATTGATACACCTGAAGGTAAGGAATTCGCACTCGACAGAGGTAGTATGAAGCCTCTAGATCTTCAAGGTATCACAATTGATAAACTTTTAGCTAGATTTGGTGAGGGGCATGGAATGGTTAATGCTGGGCGTACGCTATTGACCATTATGAATGAGTCTATAGATGAAATTACACCCGAACTTAAGCAATTAGGTATGTGGGATAATGCAAATAGATTTTTTAATACAGAGTTCGTGCAAGGTACTACTAATGTACTACAGTATGATAATGATTTCCTCGCGATCCATGGTATTAACGAGTTCTATCAAGCGACTCCTAAGAGAAGAGCCAGTAAAGAGGTTGAGTACAATCCAAAGGTACTTGATTCACTTATTGAAAAGCTTGATAAGACTGCAGCAGAATATAATTTTAAAGTATATGGTAGTGTACCAGCCACTTTAACTAAGCAGCCTAACTACGCACACGTGCTTAGTAAGAACTTTAACGTTAATGTAGGTACAGAAAGAATTTCAAAGCCCTTGCGCGATTATTTAAATGATGCTAATAACCCATTCGGGGATAAGATCACATTACAGGATGGTAAAAAGGTAGGAGCTCTTAGTAAGTTCGTCTATCTACAGATTCTTAACGGTGTACCACTCGATACATTTATAAAAGATGAAGCTGATCACCAAAAGGCTATTGATGGAGCGGCAATATACCACGCTACTAGACTTTTAGGTGATGAGCTGCTAACAACCTTAACATCCGACATGGGTGACGTTAAGTACCACGAAGGTATTGTTATAAGAGACCCAAAATTTCATAGCTCACCAGTCAAGGTTACCGGTGAATTCATTATTGGCGGTATGTCATCACAGTTTAGAAAAGAAGATGAAGAAGTGACGCCTTACTATTCTAATTACGTTACAGAACCACCAGTCAGAGGAGATTTCTTCGGTAGAGGTCGATTTAAACAAAGTGTTGATGCAATAGGAGAGAGCTTTGATGCTGTCTACAACAGTATAATGCTAAGAGAGTTTGAAGAGCCTGACAATGAGCGCGTTGTTGTTATATACCCCGGTAGATTTCATCCGTTTCATAAGGGTCATTCATCAATATACAATAAATTGACGCAAAAATTTCCTTATGCCGACGTATATATTACTACTTCTGGTAAAACTGATGAAGATACATCACCATTTACGTTTGATGAAAAGAAAGAGATGATGATATCAGCTGGTGTCGATGCTGATAAGATCGTTCAAGTAGCATCTCCTTATATTGCTAAAGAGATAACTGAAAGATATGATGGAGATAATACTAAAATCATCTACGTAGTATCTCAGAAAGATATGGAGGGTTCATCAGCTAGATTCAAATTTGGCACTAAGCGAGACGGTACACCTAGCTACTTTCAACCTTTTGAGAGTGTGGGTGAGAGCGAGTATATGTCAAAGCACGGCTATGTTGATGTACTACCGACTATGGACTTCAAGATTAACGATAGAAGCGTAAGAAGTGCTTCAGAAATCAGAGATATGTATAAGAATGCTGATGATAGTCAAAGAGAAGATCTTATCCATAGTTTATACGGTTCTAAGGACCAGAAGATAAAAAATATCTTCGATAGCAAGCTAGTTTAAATTTTTTCTATTGAAGTAATATTTGGGTAGTACGGTGTATTACTTAGCACCACTTTGACTTTATCACCGGGCTTATAATACTCCCTAAGCTTTGGATCAAATCCAAATTGATCTTTCATACCCCACTCGCTTTTTGTATCATGGCCTTTAAAGGTCATGACCAATGCTTTACCAAACTTACCAGGTGATCTTTGAATTTGTGAAATGCCAGAAATTGTAAGAACTAACTCTTTCCCGAGATTCTTATTAAGAAAATCATCATGAATGATTGCGGCACTCTCTTCAAAATATTGTTTAAATTTTATCATATAACTAAGCTCCTTCGAATCCTGTATCTCTAGCGGCGGGATCTTCACTGATATCATCGAACTTCAAAGTCCTGATACCTCCATCTTCATCCTCTGCATCTTCTACTTGCTCATAATTATCCTGATAATCGAGGTGGTGGAATACTGAAGAGAGATAATCTGATGCCTTTGTAATTTTTGCTGCAACCCAACCATCTAAAGAATCTACATTGGCTATATGGTCGAATAATTTCGATGAATATTCAGCGGCTTTAAGTAGGTCAGCTCTCGCCATATCAACCTCACCATCATAATCGTCCTGGTCGTGGTCGTGATCACAGTCATCATCTATCTCACCAGCTTGTATATATACTGTCTCATCTTCAGCAACACCACGAACATTTGGTATATGACGTACACGTGAATGGGGTGTAGTACTACCAATTGATGTTACTCTAATCATAGAGGGTGTACCGTGACCTAGACCAAGATCGTCCTCTTCAGGAATCTCTTCATCATCATTAGGATTGACATAAGTCGGATCTGACCTAAACTTCGGACCACCTCTACCATCTGAATCTGCATCTCCTTTACGGAGATGACCGCCCTTTGTATAGTGTTTACCTTTTGGAGCTTCTTTTGCTTCCATGTACGCCTCATATATGAGTTCAGATTCTACCTTAGCCATAATAATATTTATACTATGTATTAAATAATTATATGGAATTTGATAAGTTATATAACCAGCTCATGGAATCCTTACAAGAGGATGCAAAGAAGTGTTGGGACGGGTATGAAAAGGTTCCCGGTATTCCGCGTAGTAAGCAAGGCTCATGCAAGAAAAAAACTGAAGGTGAAGAAGTACCTGAAGAAGATGCTGAGTATAGAGGCAGGAAGGTAACTCTTAATAAGCCCACCAGAGGTGATGTTAAGAAGTTTAAGGTATACGTAAAGGATCCTAAGACTGGTAACGTTAAGAAGGTTAATTTCGGACATGGTGGCACGTCTGCTAAGAAGAGAGGTGAGAAGACAATGAAGATTCGTAAGAGTAATCCAAAGGCTCGTAAATCTTTTAGAGCTAGACACAAGTGTGATCAAAAAAAAGATAGAACCACTGCAGGTTACTGGTCATGTAAGAAGTGGTAATAGAGTATAAAGCTATATATTAAATAATTCTACGATGAGTATTAAGACAACCATAAATACCCCAGAAAATACTCTCAACTACATGAAGTATGTTGAGATTGAAAATGATACTCGCTACCCAGCAGTAACTGGTGGATCGGGTCAAGATGTTTTTAATAAGTCTGCAATTTTAGTACAGCAAATCGACCCGCTCGGGTTAGATATCGGTGGTCAATCAGGTACTGATTATGTTGAAAAATTTGGTGCTAATTTAGAACTTGGGAATAACTTAGAAACTATATGGGAGACAGGTGGTCTATATACCTTTTTAACTACTGCTGGTCCAATTTCAGCGGTAAGTACAGATGCTACAGATAATCAAGCGGGTACAGGAGCACGTGAGATAGAAATTTTAGGTCTTGATGAGAATTATGAAACTATAACTGAGCTGATTTCAACTAATGCGACTGATGGCCGGAATGGTGGTCCTGTATCTACTCAAAACTTTTTAAGAATCTACAGATCTAGAGTAACTAAATCAGGTTCAACTGGTACCAATGATAGTGTTATAACGATGAAATCAGGTGGTATAACGGTAGTTACAATAGGTACGCATGGTACCGGTGCCAATGAAGAAGGTTTTGGTCAATCACAGATAGGAGTATACACTATACCTGCAGGTAAGACGGGGTATTTAACGCAGTGGACCATGGGATGTAGCCGATATAATGAAGGGGTAAATGCCTTTATTTATGTAAGACCAATTAACGGGAATGGTACTACATCTATATTAGATAATGTCTTCTTTATCGGTAATACAATAAAAGATTATAAAGTACCACTACCTCTAGAGGAGAAAACCGATATCGAAATCAGAGCATATAACAGCGCTACTGGCGTACCTGTCAACACTACGTTTAATATAATCTTAGTAGATAATTAGGTTAGTTGTGAAAAAGAAAGAAGTAAATAAATAATCTTATGAGTGGAGTCGTACCAAGAACAGGCGAAGTAAGTATATCGTGCATCAATTCGGTAAGAAGGTGCAAGACTAATCAGCAATCCCGTATTGTCGAAAATCCAAATACTTACGCTTCCGGTAGTCAAAACTTCTATAGAAATCAGGCTGCCATGCGCGGGTTTAATGGAGAGAATGAGGGTCTAAAATTTTCTGAATTCAGAGGTGCTCAGGTTATAACGGCATGTATACGTACGCAAGCCGAAACTTACAAGTATTTTTATGGTAACAATGATGATGGTAAAATCTTTGCGTGTATTCAAGTTAATACTATTAATGCTGATGGAGGTGCAAGATATTACGGTTACCAGCTCAATAACGGGGCGTATCAAATATGTACAAACAATAACTTTAAGACGTGGAATAATCTACAAGGAGGGGGACCAGCAGCCGGTACTTCCACAAACTATGACGTTCGCTTAAAGGATAATGTCACAGGAGCAAATCTAGGTAAGAGTGTTCAAGTATTATACGATGCTGTTGACCTCATATATATCTGCATACAGGCTAAAGATGGTACAATTATCTAGAGGGCCGGTTAAGATGCCTTGATACTCGAGGCGATCATATTAAATAGCCATATGCACTTTCAGAATGTATTACATGAAATAAGTCAGAGGTTCATATACACTATAAACTATACTAACGATGCTGGTGAGCGGGCATATGCTTTAGTAACGACGTCACCTGAAATTGTACCAGACGAGGCGGTATCTGAAGTGTTGAGTACTACAGATCTCAAAGACAGTGCAGGTCTCGAAGAATTCGTCTTCTGGGACCTTTTTACTTCAACTGTATTACGTCTACCAGTACAGGGACGTGCTATTAGCTTTACATTTAGCAAGCTAGATTTATTTCCCGTTCAAGATCCTGAAGATCTCCTGCATATTACGGACCAGGTTGCTATAGATAATTATAATGACGAGATTGTTAGTATACATAATAAGCGGAGGCAGGCTATTATAGATATACATACAGAATTAAGTACTGACTATAAGATGGTATTCACGGAAAAGGAGATAATGTATTATATAAACCTCATTAATACTCACTACTTTGCGGAGTATGAACCACAGCAAACATCATATCCAATAAAGTTGTGTATGTTACTCAAGAGTACTCCCTATAAGCTTTTAAGAGGCGAGGTAGTAGAGCAGGATTTTAATACAGCTAAAGATCAGTGGATGTTAGTTATCAAGCATCATATTGAAAAAGCTAAGAATCAGTTAGATAGTGAAGCAGCTTCATTAGATAAGGAGGCTGATACATATGATTGCGATTTAGAAGAGATTGAAATTATAAAAACTTTACTCGATGATATTCCGGAAGAGTTTGTAGATGAGCTAGATGAATGTGGTACGTATAACGATCTGCTCGAGACGTGGCCGCCACTCTTACTACCAGCTCCGCCGTTTATCATCGACCAGCCATCAGGTATGAATGTTTTTGAGAAACTTAAAAACCGGATCGAGCGGAAATTTTATGATTGATCTATCTAAGAATATACACTACGATGAGATATTTTTAGGCCAAGTTAAAATGTGTCTAGGTGACCTTGATATTGATAGCAATAGCCAACCTAGCGATGATGGTGTAGTGAATATTATATCTAACTATTATAATATCAATAAGAAAAATTTATCGATAGGGTTTGGCTCAGGTGACGTGTTAAAAAGAATTATAGACCTGCCAGAGGTGGATCATCTATATGTTGTCGAGCCAACGTTTAGGGGTGCAATGATATATGCTCGTAATAAAGGTATATCATACAGACCACTACATTATACTAAGTTTAACGAGATACAATTATCGATGTTTCCCGTTAACGGTATTATTTATATAGCAAATCCTAATGGTAATAATGGCCATAGCTTTAAGAAGGAAGATTTACTTGAGATTATTAGACGCAGTAAATTAACTATTTTAGATGAGGCGTACGTCGAGTTTGGAGGAGAGTCCCTTATAAATGATGTAAGTGATAAGCTAATAGTTTTAAGGACATTCAGTAAGAGTTTAGGTATGCCTAATATTAGGTGCGGCTTTGCAGTATCGTCAGAATCAAATATTGATAAATTAAGAAGACATGATCTAATATATAACTCTACTAATTTAGCATATCATATTCTAAAAGAGAAGATTGATCAGATACCGCCAATTGTTGATAGAATGAAACAGGGTAAAGATTTTCTACAGCAGAATTTTAGTCATATAAAATCTGATGGTAATTATGTTTTAATAGACATTAAATATGCCGATACATTTAGTAAGTTCTGTAAATTTTCTACACGCGGTGACTATCTAAGAATCGCATTAACAAATACAAGATTATTAAAGGAGTGTCTACAGAAATTTTAAATATATCCGATCATAGAGATGCACAATCTAATATAGATACAGTTGATGGCGTATACTCTATGTTACGAGCAGTTGAGATTAATCCAACTGAGCTATGTAATAGGCGATGCTCGTTTTGCCCTAGACATGATTCTAAATTATACCCTAATACTAATAATCATATAAGCTTAGATACTGTAAAGAATTTATGTACTAGCTTAAAATATATTAATTTTAATAATAGAGTAGGGTTTGTCGGTTTCGGTGAACCTCTATTACATGAAAATATCTATGAGTGTATTAAGGTTGTACGAGATATGCTGCCTGATCTCAAGTGGTTAGAAATTAATACAAATGGTGATTTGTTAGATAGTAAGACCCTTGAGAACCTTCATGAAGCAGGTTGTTCTCATATTGCAGTAAGTATGTATGATAAGGATATAACAAGCAGACTAATAGGGATGAGAGGGGATATACCTATTAATTTCGTATTCAGACACCACTACGATAAGAGTAATAATTATAATTTAAATATAGTTAATAGGTCAGAATTACTAAAAGGCGAGGCCACAACTTATTTTGATACACCGTGCCATATTCCATTCTATAAAGCCATGATTGACTGGAATGGTGATGTATTGTTATGTAATAATGATTGGAAGAGAAGTAAAATATATGGCAATATAAACGAAGTAAGTTTTGATAAAATTTGGTTTGGTGATGAGTTGAATACTCATAGAGATAAGCTTATGTGTAGTAGATCACAATGCGACCCATGCAAGAACTGTTCAGTTAATGGATTATTGAGAGGAGCTGAATCAATAGAAGTATATAAGGCATACCATGAAAAAGTGTATTAATATTTTTATCGGCTTTGAAGAAGCACATCCTGAAGCTTATAATGTATGTCACAAAAGTATATTGAAAGGTAATAAGAAGTATGAGCTTAATATTAAACCTATTAATTATAATACTGTTTCGGACTATTACAGAGCTAAAGATGAAACAGAATCTACTCAATTTTCGTTCGCTCGTTTCTGGACTCCATGGGAAAGCAACCGAACAGGGGTAAGTATATTTGTAGATAGTGACTTCGTCTTCCTTGAGTCTATAGATAACCTCATCGATCTTTATGATGATCAATACGCTGTAATGTGCTGTAAGCATAAAGAGTATAAACCTAAGGGCGCGGTTAAGATGGGAGGTAAGCTACAATCTCAATATCCTAAAAAGAACTGGAGTAGTTTAATTATCTTTAATAATTCGTACTTGGCTAACGATGCACTATGCCCTATATTTTTAAACTCGTATACCGGTGCCCATTTGCATAGATTTGAATGGCTTAAAGACAGTGAAATTGGTGCATTACCGGTAGAATGGAATTGGTTAGTTGATTACTATACTGAGACTGAAGGCTTCAAACCTAAAGCTTTACATTATACAGACGGGGGACCGTGGTTAGAGGGTTACGAGAACTGCTCGTATAGTGATAAATGGCACCAGATATATAATGAGATATCTATATAAACAGGATACCTATTTACCTCTTCTCTATAGTAAGTTAGGTGATGATGATATCAGCTTATTTCTTAAGAAATATTATGCGCATGCTAATTTTGAGCAAGACCACTCATTTATACAAAATGATATCAAAGGACCTTTAACCATAACTAATATTAGCTTGCATATATATAATAAGTTAAAAAAGAAGAGTTATAATAAGACTGATATACAGCAAAATGTATTCAATATTAACAAGCAACAGGTTAATAAGCTATCTAAAAATAAATTTAAGATTAACTACCCGTCCACTATCGAACGTGGTGGTGTGACAAAGGAGGCTTTCCTTAATATCAGAAATAAAAAAATGTCTAATCGCTCTCTAGTATTATACTTTAGAGGGCCATGGAGAGATTTTAACAATACGGCGTGTGTTGATATGTATCACATCACTGTATTGTATAGCGTAATAAAGCTACTAATCGATAATGGTAATTTTAAATCATTTAATGATGTGTTTATTGTACAAACAGATGTAGATATGAATGAGTTTGATGCATTTAAGGACCTAAAAGTATCAACTAATACCGGTAATGAGTTTTTAGAAGATACGTGCTTATTTGCAAATACTATTCATTTTAATATAGGTGAGTTGCCTGATCTATATAGCTTTACTCAACCCATTATATCATCCTCACATATATTTAATGACTTCCATCTACCAAAAGTTGATGATAGATTTATATTTGATGCAATTTACCCAGAGGTCCAATATAATGAAAGTACAAAAATACAATATTGTACAGACATGGAAAAACACTATAATGGTACGCAGACGAGCTGGCAAAATATTTGTAGTGATATAAGTAATTTGAAGACAATCCATAATAGCCGCGGAAATGTTTATAAAGTGGTTGAAAATATTATTGATGTAATTTATAATATTGATAATGAATGTTTGTAGAGAGTTTCTTAGTAGTGAAAAAAAGGCTAACCTCGCCATATTTTTAGATAACTCCCCGTATTGGGAGAGCTTTTGCGATAATAAAAATACAGAGAGGAGCGCCTTTAACTTTACCCTAAAGTCAGATGAATTGCCTGACTTTCTCTCGGAATTCAAATCACCAAAGCATAATCTATACCACTTCGTTGCTATAAAAACATACAAGAGTGGCAGTATTGATGAACATGTCGATTTTGCTCTAGGTGAAGTACTAATACATAATCATCCTGGTATATTTATTAGTAACCCGGAAACGGTCATCTATTACGAAACAGTCGACCCTAATATGAAGGGAGGCGAATTGGTGATTGAACACAATCTACTTAAACCGGTAGAGAACACTGCAGTAATAATTGCGCCAGGTACACCGCATGCGGTTACAGCAATTGAAGAAACAGTTAAACCTAGGATCGTCTTAGTATGTGAGCGATATAGAGTACTATCAAGGTATCTTAAAGATATTGAAACCCCGGAATATAAAAAAGGTTAATATGAACATAGCAATCGTAGGAGGCGCCGGCTTTATCGGCAGACACACTGCTCGTGAACTTATATCGCACGGGCATACCGTATCAATATTTGATAATAACTTAGCTAACTGTCATGACTTCTTTAGTGAGGCAGAAATTCTGAGTTTACAGTTTGTGTATTGTGATGCTCAGGATTATCGTATGCTTAAGAGTATGTTATCATACGGTGACGGGTTTAGCGCCGTATATATGCTTGCAGCTATATCAGATAGTAAGGAAAATCTAGCTGATATACCTCATGCAGTTAGTACTAACATTATGTGCCTCGCAAATACGTTAGAAGCCGCAAATAGTCTAAAGATACCGCGAATTATATTTTCATCTACTGTGTGGGTGTACAGTATATCACCAGATACTCAAGTGAATGAGGAGTCTCCTCTACATATGAACAGCTCTGACCATGTTTATACAACATGTAAGGTAGCGTGTGAGGCTCTAGTGCGTAATTTTTGTGCTGTTAAGGCCATAGATTACACTATATTACGGTATGGTATTGCATACGGACCTGGTTGTCACCCAGATACCGTTATGTCTCGGTTTATAACCAACGCAATTACCGGTGTTCCGCTCACTATAACCGGGGATGGGAACATTTACAGGAACTTCTTGAACGTAAATGATCACGCTAAGGGGAACTACCTAGCTTTATGTGATGGAGCTAAAAATGAGACTATTAATCTAGAAGGCCCTGAAAAAATAACGCTCACTGAAGTAGCAACAAGGGTCAAAGAGTTACATTCAGGTGATACTACTATTGAATATACGGGGCAACGGCATGGTGACTATATAGGCAAGGTAGTTGATAATAAGAAAGCTGCAGCTATACTAGGCTGGAAACCTACAATTGATTTTAAAACAGGTTCTAAAACACTTTATGAGTACATCAAAAAAGATATTAATAATAGCGCCGCATGCTGATGATGAGGTATTAGGTGTTGGTGGTACTACACAGAAGTTTATCCGAGAGGGTCATGATGTATATCTTATTATATGTTGTACACGCGAAAAAGACATTGAAGAATATAAAGAATGTACTACACACTTTAAGCAAACATTTCGCTTACCTTTTGAAGACGAGTCTCTAGAGGCACAAGTAACTCCTCTACTAAAGAGTATCGAGGAGGTATATACGGTTATAAAGCCAGATTGGACTTTTATACCTCGTGAGAATGACTTTAATCTAGATCATAGAGCGGTACATAGAGCGTGTGAAGTAGTCCTTAGACGGTATCAAGAACATGCGCCAGTTAAGATTTTCGAGTATGAAATACCTTCCTCAACTACTCAGTCCTTTGATAATAATTTTAAAGGTAATGTATATATACCGCTGACCCGTAATGATGTTCTCACTAAGATAGATTTACTCGCATCACATATACATGAAGTGAGAGTATACCCTAATCCTAGAAGTAGCGAGGGCCTTCTCACTTACGCTAAATTTAGAGGTATGGAGTGTGATGCAGAATATGCTGAATACTTTAACTTAATATACTCAAAAGACTTATGAATACACCATGGGATAATGTCTCGAAATTTGAAGAATTAATAGCAGACTACGCAGGTAGTAAATATGCTGTTGCTGTTGATAGTTGCACAAACGCTATCTTTCTCTCTCTTAAGTATGCTAAGGATGTATTACGGGAAGATGTAGATTATATTGAGGTGCCTAAGAAGACTTATATATCAGTACCCATGCAAGTAATGCATGCAGGTTATAGAGTAAAGTTTACAACAGCTGAATGGATAGGTGCATATAAATTAACCCCTCTATCTGTATATGATTCCGCTCAGAGATTTACAAAGGGTATGTATATACCAGAGTCTTTATATTGTTTATCTTTCAACCATAAAAAGACCCTATCGACAGGTAAGGGTGGTATGATTTTAACAGATGATATCGATGCAAAAAAATGGTTAGATATAATGAAGTATGATGGTCGTACATCTATATTTTATAATGAAAATACTGATATTGATCAACTAGGTTATCATATGTATATGGCTCCGGAACAAGCTGTTATTGGTATACAAAACTTCTACGGATTACCGGACAGGAACCCCGATAAAATGGGGTATAGAGATTATAATCTCGATCTCTCTACATTAAAAGCATTCCATGGATAAAAGAATTATAATTTTAGGTAACGGTAATTTAGGTAAATATTTAGAGCGGTATTTAAGTAAGCTTTACTCAGTTACAGTGTATGATAGAAGGCATTTTAATGCTATGTTCTTTTCTGATTCAGAGTTTTTTAAACGTAATATTAAATCAGGTGATGTAGTAATTAATAGTGTAGGTCTTTTAAAACCAAATATTAAGTCGCAGGAAGCTGCATGGGAGGTAAATGCTGTATTTCCTCAAATTATGCAATCTATATGTGAAGATAATAATGCCAACTTTATACATATATGCAGTGATTGCGTCTTTAAAGGAGATAAAGGTAAGTACCTGGAAATTGATGAGCCTGACTGCAACGAAGCCTACGGTATATCAAAAAGCCAAGTAACAGAAGGTACTATTATACGTACATCATTTATAGGTAAGTATGGCGGCTTACTTAAATGGGTATTAGATAGCTATGAGCTCGGAGCCGAAGAGATCACCGGTTATGATAACTGTATATGGAATGGTGTTACAGCTCTAGAGCTATGTAAATATATCACTTTAATTATTGATGCAGATGATTTCTGGGACGGGGTTCAGCACTTTCATACACCCGGCGCCATCTCGAAGTATAATCTATGTAAATTGATTAGTGAGATTTACGGTTTAAATATTACTATCAACCAGGTAGAAGCTACTGATATAAGTGGTACTACAATAAGCAATAAGCTCGATAGAACACTTGCTAGCACACGACGCTTACCATATGTACCTACCTTCGAGCAGCAGCTTAAGGAGCTTAAATTATATGATAGTAAACAGTCACAATGAATGGGATCAATTAGAGGAAGTTATCGTAGGCGATGGCTTTCCAACCTCCCTACCTCTACTCGATTATTCGTTTAAATTGTTCTTTCATGAAAACCTTTGGGATGAAAAACACTATGAATTTGGCGATCAGACTATTCAGAAATGGCATTGTGAAGAGCATGCTGAAGATTTAGATAAGTTTAGTTACCTTCTACAGTCACTAGGTGTAAAGGTCAGACGTCCTAAAAAGCCTAAAAAACTAAGCAAGGTTAAGACCCCTTTATGGGGCAGTACTATTCACCCCGCTCTCAATGTAAGGGATATGGCTATGGTGGTTGGTGATACTATTATTGAATCTCCACCTACATGTAGATACAGATATTTTGAGAACGATTATTTACATCATTTATTTTTAGAATACTTCAAGCAAGGCGGTAGGTGGATACAAGCTCCTAAACCTCTAATGACCGATAATAGCTTCGACCTATCGTGGATTGATGAAGAGGATGGCAAGCAATATTACCAGAGTATTAAGCAAAAAGAACATTATATGGACTGCGGTCTAGAGATAATGTTTGATGCTGCTAATTGTGTCAGACTCGGTAGCCATATATTAATGAATGTAGCTAATAAGAATCAGGAGTTAGGAGCTAAATGGTTGCAGCAAACTCTAGGTGATAGATATAAGGTACTCACTACATCAGTTGCAGATTCTCATATTGATTCATCATTCTTACCGTTACGACCAGGCTTAGCTATTATCACAAAGGAGTATGTAAAGGAGAAGCTTCCTACAGAATTACAGTCATGGGATTTAGTCTATATACCTATGAAGCAGAGAGCTCAATCTGAAAAAGAAGCACAAGGTATTAAGCTAGCGTCTCCTAGAATAGAACTAAACGTATTCTCGATCTCGCCTGAACTTATTGTATGTCACCCCCAGTATGAGGTAGAGTTAAATAGAGCTCTATCTAAGTACGGTATAACAGCAATAGGTACACCGTTCCGGCATTGTGAGATTTTTAGTGGTGCACATCACTGCACAACATTAGACATAAGACGGAAAAGTAAATATGAAAACTACTTCGAATAATGCAATAACTTGCTCTACTGATTATAACTACATTCACTACCTATATAAACTGGTAGATAGCTTATATGTAAATAATACAGACGCTGCTGTTTTTGTACGTCTTGTAGATTTTACACCGGCTCAATTTGAAGAAGTAAAATCTAAGATAACAAATAAGAAAGTAGAATATATACTCGATGAACCTAATCTCAGTAACCGTAAAGATATATTAAAAGATGTTGATCATGCGATGCATTATATTTACGGTGTAGATGTATGTAAAACAGGTAGTAAGAATATTAAGAGACTACTTTATAGTAAACGTAGTGTATATACATGCCATAGCCGCTTTAAAACAATTAGTATGCTACTGAATAAAGGTTACAGTACTGTATTGAGTTTAGATGTGGACACTGTTGTTATAAGAGACATAAACCATATGTTTAATAATCATGAGTATGATGTATCTATTGTACCTACATATATAGACGGTAATACCGAATTATGGTATAATGAAGGTCTCTTACATATAAGCAATACCCCTCAATCAGTTTTATTTTTTAAAGAAGTCGAAGACTTTATTTTTGATAGCGACAGGTATTTTGAATGGAATATAGATTCAGAAGCTCTTGGCGAGTGTTTTGCAAGAAGACAAAATTTAAGAGTAGGTTATCTAGATGATGCTTATAAGGATAAAGAGTTCGACGATGATTCGTATATGTGGTCTGGTGACAGTATAAACAAATACAACGATAAGTTTAAATGAACAAAATAATACACCAGATGTGGGATAAAGGTACCCCACCAGATCAACTAGTTGAGTGGAGTAAAAAGCTTAAAATAATCCATCCAGATTTTAGGTATATGTTTTGGACTCTAGAGGATATGTATGATTTTATTGCGACTAAGTATAGTTGGTTTTTACCTACATTCGAGGCATACCCTGAGTTAATACAGAGAATAGATTCCTTCAGATATTTTATCATATATGAATATGGCGGTTTATATATCGATTTGGATATTGAATGTTTTAAGCGATTAGATATTCTTTTAAAGGACGATTGTGTATTATTTCAAACACATCCGGAATATCAAATTAAAAAAATAATAGATGATGATAACCGAGAGCATCCTTTACGTAAACACTTTCCATTACAGAAGCTTAGGAAAGGTTATTTTTTAACTAATAGTATTTTTTATGGTAATTGTGGTCATAAGTTTTTTAAGAGGTGTTTAGAGAATCTTGAAGAGAGTTATGAGGAAAGTAAGAGATACAGGTTTACAGAATTTGACTTCTTAAATAAGTCAAAGGTATGCAATACACACGCAATGATGGCAACAAGTGGTGGGTTTCTAACTAGAATGTTCTTTAAATATGGTAAGGTATATAACGTGCAGGACTACAGTTACAGCTTTTTTGAACCGTATGAGCATACCAGGCGTAAAGAAATTTTATTAAATAAAGAAGCTTTTGATAAAAAGGATCTTTATGGGATGCACTGGAATTTAGGTAGCTGGATAAATTTAGAGGACTCGGAATATAAAATATGAAGGTGACTGATGTACATGTTTGCTATGTTATTAACGATAACAAGGATTTTATAGATCTTACTATTAAGTCTGCTAGACAATTAAAAAAATTCTTTAGGTCTAAACAGCATAATTTAAAGATTTATGCGTTAAGTGAAATGATATTGGACGGGTTACCATCGTTTATTGAAAATATAGTTTCACCTCATAAAGGTATACCACTACTATGGCAACGTATGTATATACCGGAGCTGATTAATTCTGATAAATGCATCTTCATGGATAGCGATACTCTAGCATATACTTGTATTAGTAAGTTATGGGATATTGATATTGGAGACAGTTATATAGCACTAGCTCCACACTATTGCATGCATACTATCCAGGAGATGCTTAACCACTACGGTTTAAATGAGTTTCCACTATACAGAGCCAAGGGAGACGTACAGCAATATTATAATTGCGGTGTGTCTGTTATAAACAGTAGACTATGGAGAGACCTGAGCCTCATTGAAATACCACTAAAGTATTATGAGAGTATTAAAAGTACATCACATTGGAAAAATGATGAACCTACATATAACGTCTGCTTTTCTGATAAGATATTTGAGCTCGATGAAACGTGGAATTACTATCCTATAGGTACTTACAAGAGAGCAAACATTGTACACTACTACGGTACGTACATTAAAGGTAAACCTTTTCATAATGAATTTGCTATTCATCCAGACTGATATAAATAATTTATATGAAAGAAGAAATTCAATTAAACATTACAGATCTAGCAGAATATCAAACTCACTTCGCAACTGATGTTAGTTTGTTTCTTGAAAAGGATAACAAGTCTGCAGCTACGAGAGCGCGTAAATCGCTACTAGAAATTTCTAAGCTATGTAAAGAGATTAGAAAACAAATTCAGGAGATTAAGAATAGCTCTACAGCTTAGTACATAAAACTGCTTAAATAATAATGTGAAATCGTTTAAGCAATTTTTTGAAGCAAACAAGCCACTTGGCTTAGTAGAGACGCTCCATTTCCAAGATTTAGGTCCCATTGAAGCTAAAGTTGATAGCGGCAATGGGGCTTATAATGTACTGCACGGACAAAACATCCAAGAAGTTGCAGACGGTCAAATATCATTTGATACCGTGAATGGTAAAACATTAACTATGCCAGTTAGAGAGTATATTGATATTAATATAGGCTCTGGTAATATAGAGACAAGACCAGTAATCGAACTTGATATAGAGATTGGTGATGATAGCTTCCCTAAGACAAGATTTTCTGTAGGTGATAGATCATCTAACGAATATAAGATTCTATTAGGTAAGGACTTTATCGAACAGCTAGGCGGCTTAATCGATGTAAGTGCTGAAAACAACCTCGATTAGTACCAGTCAGGTTTATTAACTGACGTCCAGGTAGCAAAAGGCTTATCTTCTCTAATATAAGATCTATACTGATCTATTACTGACAGTCTTTCGAAGTCTTTATCTCGTCGACATTTGCAGTCTTGATTAATAGCGACAGCAAATTCAGTCAACCCAGTTTTATTAATAATAGTATTGTGTAAATTACTCTTACACCATTTAATAAAATCTAATGTAAAATGTTCTTTTGAGCCTGGCCATCTAACCATTCGCTCCGTAAACATTTCAAGTGTGTGATCGACTAACCACATAAAGTTATCAGTCGTCTCACGTGCCCATATACTGCATTGATGATTGAAGTAGCCTTTACCTCGTTTACGTGGTTTACCAGTTGACGTCCTAGGACAATCTTCGTGATTTAACACTTCTTGAGGAAAGGCGTGTGCTAACATTATAGCACCTTCAATTTGCATCTTTGAACGAACATGTTGATCGCATAATTCCTTCGCAGCAATAACAGGATCATTATCAGTACAAAATATATTCATACCGATATTATAATAGTGTTCCTACTATCTACCCCAGTCGTTAACAAACGTATAGAACTCACTACGCGTAGATGTATCATTCAGAAAATCCCCACTCAGTTTTGAGGTCTTCATCTCACATCCATCATGCTTAATACCGCGGAGGCATGCGCAAGTATGAGATGCAGAGATCATTACTGCAACACCTTTATTACCTTCACATACTTCATCAATTGCTTTATGAATCTGAGTAGTTAGACCTTCTTGAATCTGCGGACGTCTAGCATAATGCTCTACAATTCTATTCAATTTACTTAGACCGATAACTTTACCATCAGCAGAGGGTAGATAAGCAACGTGACACCTACCAGTAAATGCTAGGTGGTGATGTGAACATAAACTCTTTACAGGAATACCACCCTGAAATACCATCCCGTTATAGCCATCTGAAGGGAAAGCTGTAATATTAGGTAGTTCATTATAGCAGCCGGCTGCAATATCATTTACATAGGCTTTAGCAACACGCTTAGGTGTACCATCACTATTAGGATCGTTTCTCCAGTCAATACGTAAAGCATCTAGAAACTTTTCATAAGCTTCTGTAGCGTTAAGGATAACCTGTTGTTTTTCGTCATCGCTGAGCGGCATATTACCATTAGCGGTTGGTAGCTTGGTTAGTTTAATTCTATCGGACATACCCTTATTATATAGTATAGTCCAACGAAAGCAATAAATATATTTACAATATGAGTGATTTCTTAAAATTAGTCCAGGAAGCGACACCGCCACATGTAATTGATCATTATGATAAAAATGCAAAGACAAAGAAGGGCGGTATAATTAATAAAGTTGTGAGTGGTGTGCAGAAAGTATCGAGTGCTATAGATACCATTGAGAAGTATGGTACAGGTAAGTGGGATATCAATGATACTCTGCAGAAGATATTAACAAAACAACTAGATAAGAGTACGGATAAGATGGGATTATTTGGTAAGTCAAATTATAGTCAAATTAAACTCGGAGCTGATATCACTGACAAAATTAATAATTATACCGATGGCGAGGACTATGACGTTAAGGCTGGTATTGAGAGAGCTAAAGCTGGTATTGAGAGGTCGCGTGAGGGTATGAGCGGAATGCGCGATACTTTAGATGGGGAGTCGCAAAAGACTGACCCAGTTACAGGTGAGTCTACATTAAATGGTGGTTTTCTGAACATGATTAGTGAAGCTACGGCCGTATTAGATAGAGATAGAGATGGTGAGTTTCAGAATACAGCACAAATGAAGGGTGATAAGGAGGGTAAGTCTGCACAATTAAAGGTCTGGGACGTGTTAAAGAGTGCTTTGGATTTACCAGAAGATGCGCCTATGAAACTTACTCACCCAGATCCTCAATTGAGAGGTAAGAAAGAATTCGACAGAAGAATTGACTGGATTGCAAAAGGTGTACCTGCTTTTCTTAAGAATGTTAAAGAGGAATACCCAGATATACCATTTATCTTTAAAGATCATAGTAAAGAGGATGGATTGTCAGTCTCAGCAATTGAGCAGGACGAGGAAGAGTTCAACTTTAACGATACTACTAGACAGAATTGGATCAAAACCCTAGGTGCAGAAAAAGCAGAGAAAATTGTTAGAGGGCTTGTAGATATATATCCCGGCGATCGTATTGTGTTTGATGAGCCAGCACAAGACGGGCCGGTAGAAGACGAGCCAGTAAAACTAACGAGTGAAAATGCTTTATTCGAATTAGCGGGAAGAACAAGCTTTGGTGCTAAAGGTATTCAATGGACATTAAAGCCGAAATCGGCAGATGTAGGTAATATACTCGATAAGCGTGGTATAAGGTATCTGACGTACCTATTACAAACAAATGATAACGCGTTTAGTGCACCAGAGAGTAATAAGGGTATTATATATGCATATGATAACAATAACGAGGTTATTAATCCAATAACTACTGATGGCGTCCAGTTTCAGTGGAACGGTCAAGAAGGTCTATATACTCTCAGCACCGATAATAAAGAGTTAATGGGAGTTAAATATAGTGAAGGTCAATTCCCTATTAATAAAGACGAGGTTATGCCGTTAACAGATGGTAAGCATATATTATATAGACCTGATGAAAATTCAGTATATATGAAATTTAAGATAGTACAGGATATGAACAACGCTGACAAGTACCTGATAGATAAGGATAAAGGAGTTGCAGCGACCAAGGAAGATATAGCAGAAGCAGAAGCAGTTGGAGACAAGTGATCTCTCCCCCGTCCCTCTTATCTAAAGATATTTTAAGCTTACCATTTTTATAAATCAACTAGTTTTTTTTTATTTTATTAATTTAGTTGATTATGATCTTCTATAGGTTATAATACAATTATGAAATACTTATCTACTAAGGTTATACCCATGGGCAGTACTGCTTTTCGTCAATGGAAGGCGTATAGTCATTGCAAATTTATTCACGGATACCGTTTACAATGTAAGTTATGGTTTTCAGCTGATGAATTAGATGACCGTAACTGGGTATTTGATTTCGGTGACTGTAAAGATATTAAGACAGCTTTAGAGGATCAATTTGACCATACTACGTGTGTAGCTGCAGATGATCCAGAGCTTCATAGCTTTCAGCATTTAGCTGACCGCGGATTAATACAACTTCGTATTATGCAAGATGGTGTTGGAGTCGAGAGAGCGGCCGAGTGGGTATACAACAAAGCAAGTGAGATTGTTAAGGATAAGACGCAAGGTAGAGTTACAGTCGCAAAGGTTGAGGTATGGGAGCATGAAGGTAATAGTGCCGTCTATGAACAATCGACTAGCTCTGCAGAAGATAAAAGTAATGCAAAGCCTGATGTAGAAGCTGCTATGCGGACCGCAGCTGTTGTTGAAAATACGGTAACTGAAGTACCGCCTGCAGAACCTAATACCGAGCCTGGTCATCCCCCTAAGCAGAGAGTAACTCAGGGTATGTCAAATCCATTCGGTGGAACGAGCTGGGGAGAGTAATGAGTCTAGATAATGCTTACAATAGAGTACCTAAACATACTGTAAGCAGTACAGGGATGGGAGCCCCTATAACAAGAGAAAGAGACCCTCAACTCCAAAAACTTGAGA
>Ga0129324_10000435_pt1 | contig 30654 bp, 31 predicted proteins | sample CPBDNA_7_FD_96879 | JGI IMG/M metagenome (GOLD analysis project Ga0129324, IMG submission 96879) | Freshwater to marine salinity gradient microbial communities from Chesapeake Bay, USA - CPBay_Spr_15_0.2_DNA | ecosystem: Environmental > Aquatic > Marine > Coastal | place: USA: Chesapeake Bay...
GAGTTATGCGCGTGGAGGGTGAGGCAGGGAAATGACCACACAGGCGGTACGAGCCGGTGCGCATCAATGGCGCGGACTCATTGAGGAGTACCGCGAGCGGTTGCCCGTCGACGTAGACACCCCTGTTGTCAGCCTCCGCGAGGGTGGTACACCACTTGTTTACGCGTGCACGTTGTCCGAGATGACGGGGTGTCAGGTATGGCTGAAGTACGAGGGGGCTAACCCGACCGGGTCATTCAAAGACCGCGGCATGACCATGGCTATCTCCAAGGCTGCCCAAGCAGGTGCCCGCGCAGTCATCTGTGCATCCACCGGCAATACCTCGGCAAGCGCTGCTGCTTATGCGGTAAAGGCTGGCATGGTGTGCGCCGTACTGGTCCCTGAAGGCAAGATCGCGATGGGCAAGTTGGCGCAGGCGATTGTGCATGGCGCGCAGCTACTTCAGGTTCAAGGCAACTTTGATGACTGCCTGAATCTGGCGCGTGATTTGGCCGACAACTACCCGGTTTCATTGGTCAATAGCGTCAATCCGGATCGCATTGAAGGTCAAAAGACGGCGAGTTTCGAAATCGTTGATCTGTTGGGCGGTGCACCTGATATTCATTGCCTCCCCGTCGGAAACGCCGGAAACATTACGGCCTACTGGCAGGGTTATCGCGAATACGAGCGCGATGGCATCAGTCGGCAGCTACCACGCATGTGGGGCTTCCAGGCTGCCGGAGCCGCGCCGATCGTGGAGGGCCGTGCTGTTCGTTCACCGGAAACGATCGCGACCGCTATTCGCATCGGAAATCCGGCTTCGTGGCATCAGGCCGAAGATGCCCGCGATGATTCCGGTGGTGCGATCGATGCAGTGACCGACGAGAAAATCCTTGCGGCCTATCGACTCCTTGCGGCCAAGGAGGGTCTGTTCTGCGAGCCGGCCAGTGCCGCAAGTGTTGCCGGTCTCTTGCAGCGACACGAACAGGGACTCCTTGATGCCGGCCAGACGGTCGTGTGCACGCTGACGGGCAATGGGCTCAAAGATCCGCAGTGGGCTCTTGCTGATGCGGCAGATCCCGTCGTGGTGCCGACAAACGCAGATGTGGCGGCCGAGAAATTGGGATTGCGGGCGTGAGCAGCATCGTGACCGGCACCGTCGTTGAGGTGGTGGTCCCTGCGACGAGTGCAAACCTAGGGCCGGGTTATGACGCGCTCGGGCTCGCGGTAAGTCAGCACGATGAACTCATTGCCATCGTCACCGACGATGCCGGTGTTCGCGTTGACGTTGAAGGTCAAGGAGCGGCAACTTTACCAAGCGATGAAACTCACCTGGTTGCACGCGCTGCGGCACAAGGTTTTTCAGCCGTCGGTATCCCCCTGCCCGGACTGCTAATCCGATGTCGCAACACTATCCCGCAAGGGCGTGGATTGGGTTCTTCTGCGGCCGCGATCGTGGCGGGCCTCCTCATCGCTCGTGGCCTCATCGACGATGGCGATGTGTCTCTTGATGATGAGGCGGTCTTGTCGATAGCGACAGCGATGGAGGGGCACCCCGACAATGTGGCGGCTGCCCTGTTTGGTGGATTCACGACGGCGTGGGCAGACACCACTGAGGGGGAGGTTTCAGCACACGCGATCAGTCGGCAGGTGCACCCGGCCGTGACTCCGATCGTTGCGATCCCACCGACCGCAGTATCGACGCGCGCGGCGCGAGAGCTGCTCGGTGACACAGTCTCGCGTGAGGCAGCGGTGTTCAATATTGCCCGGGTGGCCGCTTTGTCGCATGCCCTATGCAGTGACCCACAATTATTGTTCTTGGCAACGGAGGATCGCCTTCACCAACAAGATCGTGCTTCAACGTACCCGGAGTCCCATCGGATAATGGCCGGTCTGCGCGAGCGTGGACACGCGTCGATGATTTCTGGGGCCGGTCCTGCTGTGCTCACACTTGTTGGGGCGCAAAATGTTACCGATGTGCAGCAATCGAGGGTCACTGACGAGGTGGTCACTCAGATGAGGCACATTTGTGGACCGGACTGGTTGGTTCTTGCTTTGACTGTCGATCATCAGGGGGCTCAGATGCATCGCCGTCGGCTCTCGGCGGGTGGCTAGCGCGCGGTCAGAGGGACCCGCGAAATGCCCGCTCACTGAAGGGCTGATATTGTTTTGATTGTTTAGACGGGGCGGTAGCGAGATTCTCCTTCGCAGTCGTATGCGAATACTGGTCTCGTATCCAGCCTGACGTAGCAGCGGCCCTCGACCGTAACTTTCGAGCCCTGGTTGCCAATTTTTGAGCGCCCACGGGATCAACATTCACAAAGGACATTTGATTGTGACCGAAACATCTACCTCAACTGCCCGGGGCGGTTCAAACCTGTCGGGCATGCTGTTGCCAGAACTTAAGCAACTAGCATCATCCCTAGGCATCAGCGGAGTGAGTGGAATGCGCAAGGGTGACCTTGTCTCAGCGATTTCCGCTCGGCAATCCGGTGGCGGAAATGGAGCGTCATCCAGCGCCAAGTCGGGTGCGAAGTCGACCAAGCCCGAGGCCAAGAAGGCCGAAGTTGAGGACGCCGCAACTGGCACAACCGAGCAGTCTGAGCCTGCTGAGTCGGCCAAGACCCAGCCGCAGCGTGACCGCAACCGCAATTCTGACGGCAATCGGCGCTCAGATGACTCGCGCAACCAAGATAATTCTCGAACCCAAGACAATTCGCGTAGCCAAGACGGCGGCCGTAGCCAAGATCGAGATGATGATGGCGACCCCAACCGTCGGCGCCGTCGGCGTGGTCGCGACCGTTATCGCGACCGCCGCGAGCGTCGCCCGGCCGGCGGCATGGCCGAGATAGATGTTGAGGTAACCGACGACGACGTCCTGGTACCGGTGGCTGGCATCCTTGACGTCTTGGACAGTTACGCATTCGTGCGAACTAGTGGCTACCTTCCTAGCCCCAACGATGTTTATGTGTCGTTGTCTATGGTCAAGCGACACGGCCTACGTAAGGGCGATGCCGTAACCGGCGCGGTGCGCCAGGCGCGCGAGGGCGAACGACGTGAGAAGTTCAATCCGCTGGTCCGCATCGAAACGGTCAACGGAGCCGATCCGCAACTGTCTCGTGATCGAGCAGACTTCTCCAAGCTAACTCCGTTGTATCCCCAGGATCGCTTGCGATTGGAAACAAGCACGACAAATCTCGTTACTCGTGTGATCGACTTGGTGGCCCCCATCGGCAAGGGCCAACGTGGACTCATCGTGTCTCCGCCCAAGGCGGGTAAGACGATGGTGTTGCAGGCCATAGCTAACGCAATTTCAGAGAACAACCCCGAGTGCCACCTCATGGTTGTTCTCGTTGACGAACGCCCCGAAGAGGTCACCGACATGCAGCGCTCGGTGAAGGGTGAAGTCATTGCCTCGACGTTTGATCGCCCGGCGGAGGATCACACGATCATCGCGGAACTGGCGATCGAGCGGGCCAAGCGATTGGTGGAACTCGGTCATGATGTTGTCGTGCTGTTGGATTCGATGACCCGACTAGGACGTGCCTACAACCTTGCAGCACCAGCTTCGGGTCGTATCCTGTCCGGTGGCGTTGACTCAACGGCTCTTTACCCGCCCAAGCGTTTCTTTGGTGCGGCCCGAAACATCGAAAACGGTGGTTCGTTGACCATCTTGGCCACGGCGCTCGTGGAGACGGGCTCGCGGATGGATGAGGTGATCTTCGAGGAGTTCAAGGGCACCGGCAATATGGAACTCAAATTGGATCGACGCCTCGCCGACAAGCGTGTTTTCCCCGCTGTGGATGTGGACGCGTCTGGAACGCGTAAGGAAGAGTTGCTTCTGGGTGCAGAGGAACTCAAAATCGTGTGGAATCTGCGCCGTGTCCTGCATGCACTCGATCAGCAGCAGTCCATTGAGCTGCTGCTCAACAAGTTGCGTGAGACCAAGAGCAACTATGAGTTCCTCAGCCAGGTACAAAAGACCACGCCTGCGGTCGCGGGTGGGTCGGCCGAAGACTAGGGGAGTACGATTTAGGCGCACCGGTTCACGGCGAGGGTCCCTCATCGACCCGGTGTTTGACATCACAAAGGGAGTTCTTGTTATGAAGCCGGGCATTCACCCCGAGTACGTGGTCACCGAGGTCACCTGCACCTGCGGCTCGACCTTCACCACCCGTAGCACCGCGACCAACGGCACTATTCATGCCGATGTGTGTTCGCAGTGCCACCCCTTTTACACCGGCAAGCAGAAAATCCTTGATTCTGGCGGTCGCGTGGCCAAGTTCGAAAAGCGCTTCGGCAAGCAGTCGAGTTCTGCTGCAGCCGACACCGAGTAACAGGCGATTGTGTTCGCAGGTTGCGTCGACCTCGTCAGCGAATATGAACAAGCTGAGCAACGCCTGCTTGACCCCGCATTGCACTCCGATGCCAATGAAGCTCGCCGTGTTGCTCGTCGGCACGCTGAGCTGAAGCCGATTGTTGAGGCGTTTCGCCTCTGGACTGCCCTTGGTGAGGATATCGCTGCTGCGCATGAGTTGGCTGCGGTCGATCCTGCCTTCGCCGAGGAAGCGGCTGAACTGACCGAAAAACGTGAGGCGGTCAGCGAGCAGTTACAAGCCCTATTGATTCCGCGCGATCCCCTCGACGATAAGGACGTCATCGTCGAGATCAAGGCGGGTGAGGGGGGTGAAGAGTCGGCGCTTTTTGCTGCGGACCTGCTGCGTATGTATCTGAGATATGCCGACTCGCGGCGTTGGAGTACTGAAGTCCTTGAAGCCGAGGAGTCAGACCTGGGCGGATTCCGAGATGTTGCGATAGCCGTCAAGTCTCGGGGAACTCCGGCCCCGGGTGATGCGCCTTACGCGAGGCTGAAGTTTGAAGGTGGCGTTCATCGTGTGCAGCGCGTGCCCGTGACCGAATCGCAGGGACGCATTCACACCTCCGCTGCCGGCGTCTTAGTTTTGCCAGAGGCGGAGGAAGTCGACGTCACCATTGATCCGGCCGACCTTCGTATTGACGTGTTTCGGTCATCTGGGCCGGGTGGTCAAAGCGTGAACACAACCGACTCCGCCGTGCGGATTACCCATGTACCCACGGGTGTGGTGGTGTCGTGCCAGAACGAGAAGAGTCAACTCCAAAACCGTGATCAGGCGATGCGGATCTTGCGCGCGCGACTGCTGGCCCTGGCGATGGAGGAGCAGGCTCAAGCTGCCTCGGACACCAGGCGGGCCCAGATCCGCACGGTCGATAGAAGTGAGCGAATTCGCACCTACAATTTCCCCGAGAATCGCATCAGCGATCATCGCGTCGGCTACAAGGCCCACAATCTTGATCAGGTCTTGCAGGGCGAGCTCGATCCGATTGTCGAAGCGTGTAGGCGAGCAGATGGCCTCAATTCACTGCCCTCGGCCGAGCAATGACAGGTTACGAACGCAAGGACCGCACGCCGGGCTTTTCGCAACGGTTCGTTGACGGCTGGGTTTCGTTGCGCGACGTAATGGCCGATGCCGAGCGGCGGCTGGCCGCGGCCGGAGTGGAGAGTCCACGAACCGATGCGGCCATTTTGGTTTCCCATGTCATCAAGGTGCCGCGCACGCACATGCTGTTGCAGGATGAGATCACGAGCGATCAACGCACCCAATTTGAGATCTTGTTGTCGCGGCGAATGGCGCGCGTGCCGCTGCAACATCTTTTGGGGATAGCCAGCTTTCGCCACATCGATGTTGCGGTGGGGCCCGGCGTGTTCGTACCCCGCCCGGAAACTGAACTCGTGGCTGAAGCCGGCATTGCCGCCCTCATGGAGTACCCCGAGTCTGAGCGATTAGGAGTTGAGTTGTGCGCGGGAACCGCGGCGATGGCAATTTCTATGGCGACTGAGGTGTCTGCAGTATCAATGTTCGCCGTTGAGGTTGATCCTGCCGCTTTGGAGTGGACTGAACGCAATGTGACAATCCACCAACCTGCGCTGGCAGATCGCGGAAGTTCGGTGCAGGTAGTCGCTGCCGATGCCCGTCGCTGTGCGGCGCAAGGCGGGGTCCTCGCCGATATCGCCGGACGCGCGGCGGTCGTCGTCGTGAATCCGCCGTACATCCCTGAGGATGCTCAGCCGCGTGAGCCCGAAGTGCGAGATCACGAACCGCGCTTGGCTCTTTATGGTGGGGATGATGGCCTAGATGTGATTCGCGGCGTGCTGGGCACCGCCTCGCAGCTACTGCGTGAAGGTGGGTTGGTGGCCATCGAACACGGAGACCGCCAAGGTGAGGCGGCAGGGGCTCTGGGCGTACCCGCGCTCCTGCGCGAGGGTGACACGGCTGCCTGCTGGCGAGATGTACACGATCACCTGGATCTCACGCGGAGGGCTCGGTTCACCACGGCGCGTCGCACTGGCCATCCTGCGTAGGGTGTGACTGGCTTCCGCATTAGTCAGGGGATGAGGCAATGTCGATCGTGATTGATTGCGGTGTCCGAGCCGGCGCTGATCGTGAGCGCGGGATCGTCGCGGCGACCGCTGCCATACGGCGAGGCAACCTCGTTGTCATTCCCACTGAAACGTCCTATGCCGTTGCGGGCGATGCCTTCACTCCCGCCGCACTGGAAAAGATTCGCAAGGTTAAGGGGCGTGGCGATGACCTGCCGCTACCCGTGCTCGTCGCGTCGGCTCGAATGGCGCAAGGAATCGTGACCTCGCTCAGCGATTCAGCTCGAGACCTCATTGATGCTTTCTGGCCCGGGCCTTTGACCGTGTTGGCCGAACAGCAGCCGACGCTGGCCTGGTCGATGCCCGGCAATGCGGTTTCGGTGCGTATGCCTATCCACCCATTGGCGCTGGAACTTATCTCCCGGGCCGGCCCGGTCGTGGCAACCGCAGCGAACGTAGCCGGGGCGCCCCCGCCGCGCACGGCGGCCCAGGCGCAGGCACAACTAGGCGACGACATCGCCGTATATCTTGATGCTGGACCGCGTGCCGCCCTCACGGCCAGCTGCGTGGTCGACGTGACGGTTTCGCCGCCGGTACTTCTGCGGCCTGGTCCATATGAAACGGCACTTCTCCAGCAGGTGTGCCCCGACCTGGTGTTGCCCGACCTTGAGCTACCCGACCTCCACGACAGCCCGGAGAGTTCGGCGTAGACTCCTCCACGGTGGCCACAGATGGTGGTGCCCCGCTGTGATCTGGCCCAGGAGGCTCTGATGTTCGATACCGACCTAGACCAGGCGCCTTTTTGGGGGCCGGATTTTCACGCGTTGGCGGCCGAGGACCCAGAGATCGCAGGCATCGTGCTGAGCGAACTCGACAGGGCGCGCAACGGCCTGCAGTTGATTGCCAGTGAGAACTTCACGTCTCCGGCAGTCTTGGCTGCGCTCGGATCAACGTTGTCCAACAAGTATGCTGAGGGTTATCCGGGACGTCGCTACTACGGCGGCTGCGCCGAGGTAGATAAAGCCGAGATCATCGGCATTGACCGGGCCAAGGCACTCTTCGGCGCCGAGCACGCCAACCTACAACCGCATAGTGGTGCCAGTGCCAACCTTGCGGCATACGGGGCTTTCGTAAAGCCGGGCGAGACGGTACTGGCCATGAGTCTTCCCCACGGCGGTCATCTCACTCATGGTTCCAAGGTGAATTTCTCGGGCAAGTGGTTTGATATCGCTTCCTACGGTGTTCGTTCAGACACGGAACTCATTGATTACGACGAGGTGCGCACGCTGGCGCTCAACCATCGTCCGCGCATGATTATTGCTGGTGCGACGGCCTATCCACGGCTGATTGATTTTGCTGCGTTCCGTCAGATCGCAGATGAAGTGGGTGCGATCTTGATGGTCGACGCCGCTCACTTCATCGGACTGGTCGCTGGAAAAGCCATTCCCAGCCCTGTTCCCTACGCAGATGTCGTGACCTTCACGACGCACAAGGTGCTTCGCGGACCGCGCGGTGGCATGATTTTGTGCAAAGCCGAACACGCTGCGGCACTTGATAAGGCGGTCTTCCCGATGATGCAGGGAGGCCCGCTCATGCACGCCGTGGCAGCGAAAGCGGTTGCGCTAAAGGAGGCAGCCACGCCACAGTTCCAAGATTACGCCGCAACAGTGATTCGCAATGCGCAGAGTCTGAGCACTGCGTTGGCTGATCGTGGCATGAGGCCGGTGAGCGGTGGCACCGATACGCATCTGGCGTTGTTCGATCTCCAGGCGATTGGTGTGACCGGTGCTGAAGCCGAGGTGCGCTGCGACGCGGCCACCATCACGTTGAATAAGAATGCCATTCCGTATGACCCCCAGCCCCCGGCGGTGGCCTCGGGAATTCGTGTAGGCACTCCGTCGGTCACCACCCAGGGCATGCGAGAAGAACAAATGCCGCTGGTTGCCAACCTCATCAGTCAGGCCATCACTGACCCGGCCAACGCCTCGGCAACGGCAGCGGGTGTGAACGAACTGGTGTCGGCGTTCCCTGCTTACAGCCGTGCTGCGGTGACCGTCTAGGTCTTTCGACCACACACGCGGTCATGCGCGAATACCTTCTTTGTCTCCTCGCCGCTGCTGCGGTGACGTACTTGACGGTGCCGGTGGCGCGGGTGATTGCGCAGCGCTGGGGAGCAATGGCGGAGGTTCGTGATCGTGATGTTCACGATCGGCCGACCCCACGGCTGGGTGGCTTGGCGATGTGTGCTGGGCTGCTAGCGGGGTTGTTGCTAGCGAGCAAACTGCCCTTGATGGGAACGGTTTTCGCCGACGGAGCTCGCGTCCCCATTGCACTACTGAGTGGTGTGGCGGTCATCGTGGCCCTTGGCGTCATTGACGATCGATGGGGTCTTGCTGCGCCGACGAAATTGGCCGGGCAAGTCCTGGCCGCATCGGTGATGGCTCTGCAGGGCATCACCATGATTTGGCTTCCGATCGGTGGGACGCTCGTCCTTGACCCGGTGACCAGCGTGCTGCTCACGGTATTGGTCGTGTTGGTGTGCATCAACGCGATCAACATGGTTGACGGGCTCGACGGTTTGGCCGCCGGTATTGTCGGTGTTGCGGCGATCGCGTTCTTTGCATACTCATATCTGCTGTCTGTTGAAGTCGGTTTCGAGCGAGCCACCATGGCGACTCTGGTGTCGGTTCTGCTGGCTGGGATGTGTCTCGGTTTCCTGCCACACAATGTCTATCCCGCGAAGATATTCATGGGCGACACGGGTTCCATGTTGCTAGGTCTCCTACTGGCAGCCAGCATTATTACGTTGTCCGGCCAGGTGGATCCCAGTGCCATTGAAGGCGGAACCCTGTTGCCTGCATTGCTGCCGATCTTGCTACCCGTGGCTGTAATGGCAGTGCCGCTGCTAGACCTGGGGTTGGCGGTGCTGCGTCGCACCAGACGCGGCCGATCACCGTTTGCCCCCGACAAGCAGCACATGCACCACCGATTACTCGAGGTTGGTCACTCGCAGCGGCGGGCGGTACTGCTGATGTATGCCTTGACCGCAGTGATTGCGGGCACGGCGGTGGCCTTGGCCTTCGTGCCGGTGGCTTATGGGCTGTTGATCCTCGCCCTGGGTTTGGCGGGCCTGGTGTACGCGACGCTGCGGCCGCGTTGGGCCACACCGCGCACAGACATTATTCGGTCATCGCGTACGGGCACGGAAGCCTAGGCAACATTTAGTACGGGGTGCTGGCCTGGAGGTGTATGCGGGTCGATAGCCTGAAACGACAATCTGCACCGCCGGCGCTGGCCGGCTCGGAGGAGAACCCGCCATGGCCTCGATCGACACTCGCGTTCTGCGCAGTGCCGTGCCGGCAACTCTCGCGGTCGGTGCCATTTCCACCATCATCGGGTTGATCGTTGCCGGCGGGAAGGGCGTATGGGGCGGCGTTATTGGCACCGTCATTGTCATCGCGTTCTTCAGTGTGGGGCAGGGCGTGTTGGGGTACGTGCTGCGCAACAATCCCTCGATCGCAATGTCGGTCGCGTTGCTGATCTACTTGACCAAGGTCGGCGTTCTGTTCATTTTGCTGATCATCTTCCAGAACACATCGCTATTTAACGACCAGGTCTTTGCCGGCACGATCGTTGCCTGCACATTGACCTGGACGTTCGCCGAGGTCATCATTTTTGCACGCAGCAAGGTGCTCATTATTGAGCCCGGAAGTGGACCCAACCAATGATGCGAAAGCCCGAGTCACTGGTGCCGGCCGTCAAGGTGAACAAGACCACCGCGCGCACCAAGGATGACGCTGGCTGGGAGACGGCTAATTCGGCCTGGATCATCGTGAGCCATCTGCTGACCGGCATTGCCCTATATGCAGGATTGGGTTGGTTGTTGTCGTTGTGGCTACCAAATCGCCCCCTCCTGATTGCCGGCGGAGCGCTTGTGGGTATGTTTCTGTCGATCTTTTTGATCTACCGTCGGCTTGAGGCGATGCCTGAAGCGCCAACGATTCTCCGAAGGAGCGCGGCCGTGAACCAGACTGGTCAGCAGCCAGACCAGGAGGCCCCGCGTGGCCATTGATAACTCCGTGAAACCGCTTGACCTGGATGGCCTCGTGGCGGCCGGCAGCCTTGACTGCAAATTCGAGAACGCCGCGAACCCCTGCGGTTTTCCGGCACCCGACACCGGCATCTTCTTCTTCGACGATCTCGCCTCCTTTGAAATCCTGGGGATGGAATTTGGGATCAACAAACTCACCATCCAGGTAATCCTCGGTGTGGTTATCGTGCTCGCCTTTTTCCTGTGGGCGTTTCGTCGGCCCAAATTGGTGCCTCGCGGCTCGCAGAACGTGGGGGAAATGGGGTACCTGTTCATTCGCGACGGTATTGCCCGCGAGGTCATCGGCAAGGACGGCGATAAATACGTACCGTTCTTGTTCTCGTTCTTTTTCCTCGTGTGGATTCTCAACTTCATGGGCGTCATGCCCTTCGTGCACTTCCCGGCCACGAGTGTCTTTGCGATACCGGTCGCCTTTGCGCTCATTGTCTATCTCACCTGGCTGCCGCTGGGCATTTACCGTCAGGGATTTTTCCCATTCTTCAAGGGCATGTTGTTCCCCCCGGGGGTGCCCAAGCCCATGTACCTGCTGCTCGCGCCGATTGAGTTCCTGTCCAACATCATCGTGCGTCCCTTTACCCACGCGGTGCGCTTGTTCGCCAATATGTTCGCCGGCCACCTATTGCTGGCTACTTTCAGCATCGCGTCGTTCTACCTGCTCACCTTCACCGTGATCGGTGTTCTTGGATCGGTCGCTTCGGTCACCGTTGCGGTGGCCATCACCGGCTTTGAGTTGCTGATTCAGGCACTCCAGGCCTACATCTTCACGCTGCTGACGGCGGTTTACATCGGCGGAGCCCTACACGCCGACCACTAGTTCACTCCTTGGCCTTCACGTCGGTGAAGCCAATGAGGCTGGAAATGCACCGATAACTGAATAGCACGCACTACCGCACCCAGACCGGCGGAGGATACCGCCGGCCCATCTAGACGAAGGAAGACAAGGACATGGAGCTCCTCGCCACGATCTACGGTTCGATCGGCTCAGTCGGTTACGGTCTCGCCGCGATTGGCCCCGGTATTGGTATCGGCATCATCTTCGGTCAGGGCGTTCAGGCCATTGCCCGCCAGCCAGAGGCCTATGGCGTAATCCGCCAGAACATGCTTCTCGGTTTCGCACTTGCAGAGGCCCTTGCTCTCATTGGTTTCGTCGCGCCGTTCGTCTTCGGCGCCGGAATGCCCGCCTAAACCCATCCACCACCGTCCGAGACCGGAGGGACCATGACGACAATGTCGCAGGGCCTGATCATCGCCGCCGGGGGCAACGAAGAGATGCCCAGCGTTTTGGCCGTGCCGATCGATGAACTGATCGTAGGAATCTTTGGGTTCCTCGTTGTTTTTGGCGTGCTCGCCAAAGTCGCCCTTCCAAAGATTAAAGCGACTCTGGAAGAGCGCACGAATGCGATCGAGGGCGGGATCGAGCGCGCAGCTGCTGCTCAGGCGGAGGCGGAGAAAACTCGCGAGGAATATCGCGAGGCTCTGGCTCAGGCTCGAGAAGAGGCAGCTGCAATCCGGGCTCAGGCACAGACCGATCGTGCGGCCATCGTGGATGAAGCACGGACCGAGGCACGCGCTGCCGCGGCCAGTGTGACGGCTGCCGCCGAGGCTCAATTGGCAGCCGAGCGGGCTCAGGCCACGGCCGCCTTGACGCGCCAAGTGGGGGAGATGGCGCTCACTTTGGCCACCAAGGTGGTGGGGCAAGGACTCGCCGATGACGCTCGGGTGCGCGCCACGGTCGATGACTTCCTCGACTCCCTGGAAAACTCTGCACGGGAGGCGAAGGCCTGATGCTGGGGGCAAGCAGAGAAGCGATGTCGACCCTGACGGACCTGTTGGCCGATCGGGGAGCTTCGGGAGTTGAGGCCGATCTGGCCGATCAGTTGTACTCCGTTGCTGACCTGCTTGGCCGAGATCGACCCCTGCGCACGGCGCTAGCTGATGCGGGTACGCCGGCCCAGGCCCGTAGTGCTCTGGCCGGCTCACTGCTCGCCGACCGGATATCGGCCTCGGCCCTTGAACTGGTCAACGCAGCCGTCATGCTTCGTTGGTCGGCTGAAGATGACCTAGTAATGGCCATTGAGTCCTTGGCGGCGCAGGCAGCCTTCGAGGTGGCCGATCAACAGGGATCATTGGATGCCACCGAGGAGGAGATTTTTCGCTTCGGCCGAGCCGTTGATGCCTCCTCTGCGTTGCAGATGGCACTGACTAATCCATCGTTGACCTCCTCGGTCAAGGCCAGCATTGTTGATTCGCTTCTGGCAGACCGCACCACCGCAACAACCCGGCAGGTTGTCGGATACGCCGTCGGTCATCTGCACGGTCGACGCCTAGATTCTGCGATCGATGCGCTGATTTCCCTGGCGGCCAGCCAGCGTGAACGTGTCGTCGCTGAGATTCGAGTCGCTGCACCCCTCGAGCCGCAGCAGCATCAACGTCTAGCTGCCGTGCTTGGTCAGATCAGTGGGCGCCAGGTGCGTTTGAACGTATCGGTTGATCCCGCCCTTCTGGGCGGCGTGCACGTGATTTTGGGCGATGAGATTATCGACGGAACTGTGTTGTCCCGGCTCGATCAGGCGCGGCGCAGTGTGTTGGGGTCGTCATAGATGACCCACCACCAAAGCAGCCACATAGATTTGTACGTGATGTTCCCGCACGGCACCGACGCTGACCACAATGGGCAGCCAGACGAAAGGCAGCAGACACCATGACGGAGCTGACGATCCGCCCGGAAGAGATCCGGAATGCGATCGAACGGAACGTCGAGGCGTACTCCCCGACAACCGCCCGCGAAGAGGTCGGCCGTGTCACCGAGACCGGCGACGGTATCGCGCGTGTCGAGGGACTGCATTCGGCCATGACCAACGAACTTTTGGAGTTTGAAGGCGGCCTGCTAGGCCTAGCACTCAACTTGGACGTACATGAGATCGGCGTTGTTCTCCTCGGTGATGGTTCGCGCATCGCGGAGGGTCAAAACGTGCGACGCACCGGTGAGGTGTTGTCGGTCCCCGTGGGCGATGGCTACCTGGGACGGGTCGTTGATCCGCTGGGCAATCCCATCGATGGCAAAGGCAACATCGAGTCTGAGGCCCGTCGTGCCTTGGAACTTCAGGCACCGACCGTCGTTCAGCGCCAACCGGTGAAGGAACCACTCGCCACCGGAATCAAGGCGATCGACGCCATGACCGCGATCGGTCGCGGTCAGCGTCAGCTGATCATTGGTGACCGCCAGACTGGCAAGACTGCCGTGTGTATTGACACGATCATCAACCAGCGCGCGAACTGGGAGTCCGGCGATCCCGACAAGCAGGTGCGATGCATTTACGTTGCCATCGGTCAGAAGGGCTCGACGATCGCTGCGGTCCGCGGGGCGCTGGAAGAAAACGGCGCCATGGAGTACACGACCATTGTTGCCGCCCCCGCATCTGACCCCGCAGGCTTCAAATATCTGGCGCCCTACACCGGCTCTGCGATTGGTCAGCATTGGATGTACAACGGCAAACACGTGCTGATCGTGTTTGACGACCTGAGCAAGCAGGCTGAGGCATACCGCGCCGTGTCACTGCTCCTTCGTCGTCCGCCCGGCCGCGAGGCCTACCCAGGCGACGTCTTCTACTTGCACTCCCGCCTGCTTGAGCGCTGCGCGAAACTCAGCAATGAACTCGGTGGCGGGTCAATGACGGGTTTGCCGATCATTGAGACAAAGGCTAATGACGTCTCGGCGTTCATCCCGACCAACGTCATTTCGATCACTGACGGACAGTGCTTCTTGGAGTCTGACCTGTTCAACTCCGGTGTCCGCCCGGCCATCAACGTGGGTATCTCGGTGTCACGTGTGGGTGGATCAGCTCAGCCCAAGGCCATGCGTAAGGTTGCCGGCCCGCTGCGGTTGAACCTGGCTCAGTTCCGTGAGTTGGAAGCCTTCGCGGCCTTCGGCTCGGATCTGGATTCGGCTTCTAAGGCGCAGTTGGCTCGTGGCACGCGCTTGGTCGAGTTGCTAAAGCAGCCGCAGTACGATCCGCAACCGATGGAACGTGAAGTCGTATCGGTGTGGGCGGGCACGACCGGCCGCCTTGATGAGGTGCCCGTTGAAGACATTCGTCGTTTTGACGCGGAGTTTCTCGACGATATCGGCCGCAACCATGCCGGCATTTTCGATTCCATCCGGCAGACCACCGAACTGAGCGACGACACGGTGGCGTTGCTCGATGCTGCGATAGCAAAGTTCAAGCGCCAGTTCACCACCAGCAGTGGTGAGATGCTGGTCAAGGACGAGCCGGTGGAAGCCCTCGACGAGGAAGAAATCGACCCGACTCAGATCACGGTCAAGAAGCGCGCCTGAGCCGGACGAGACGAGTCAGGGAGAGATAGTCATATGGGAGCACAACTTCGCGTCTACCGACGAAGAATTCGCTCGGTGCAGGCGACGAAAAAGATCACGAAGGCAATGGAACTCATTGCCTCATCTCGTATTGTGAAGGCGCAGGCCCGGCTCAGTGCGTCGCTTCCCTACCTCACCCAGCTGCTCGATGCCATCTCCGCTGCAGCCTCGCATGCCTCGGATGTGTCGAAGCACCCGCTGACATCGAAGGCCCAAGAGCAGGTGCGCGCAGCAGTACTCGTCATTACTGCCGACCGCGGCTTGGCCGGCGCATATTCCTCGAATGCGATCAAGGAGTCAGAAGCTCTGACCCGAACCCTGTCAGAGAAGGGGCTTGCGGTCGTTCCCTATGTCGTGGGCCGCAAGGGTGTGGCTTTCTTCCGCTTCCGTGGCCGCGCGATGGGGGGCGAGTACATCGGCTTCACCGATCAGCCCACCTACGACGATGCTCGGCGCATCGGTGCCGATCTGCTCGAGCGATTCTTGCAACCCACCGATGAGGGCGGCGTTGATGAGATTCATGTGGTCTACACGCATTTCCTCAACATGGCCCAGCAAGAAGCCAGGGTTCGCCGGATCCTGCCGCTGGAGGTCGTCGATGAAGTTGTCGACACCGAGGCTGAGGATTCGCTGCCCTTTCCGCTGTATGAGTTTGAACCGGGCCCCGAGGCGGTGCTTGATGCGCTTCTGCCCCGCTATGTCGATCACTCCGTCTACAGCGCTTTGTTGATGTCTGCGGCCAGCGAGCATGCAGCACGTCGACGAGCGATGAAGTCGGCGACGGATAACGCCGAGGAGCTGATTCGCACGCTCACCCGCCAGGCCAACCAAGCGCGCCAGGCGGAAATCACGCAGGAGATATCTGAGATTGTGGGTGGGGCAGACGCTTTGTCGTCGGCCTAAACCCAGTTATGCACCACTAGCAACCCGACAGTGCTTCACCCGACAAAGGAGATCGATTCCATGACTGCCACGACCGAGACATCGGCCGATACAGCCGCGAACACCCCGGCGGTAGGACGCGTCGCCCGCGTCACCGGCCCCGTGGTTGACGTGGAATTTCCGGTCGAAGGCATGCCGGAGTTGTTCAATGCGCTGACCACCGAGGTCACCTTTGATGAGGGTGATGAGGGCGGTGGCACCTTCATGCTGACCCTCGAGGTTGCCCAGCACATCGGCGACAACATGGTGCGAGCAATCTCGATGCAACCCACCGACGGCCTGGTGCGCGGTGCCGCAGTGCAAGACACCGGTTCACCGATCATGGTGCCCGTGGGTGACGTGACGAAGGGCCACGTCTGGAACACCCTGGGCGTTCCCCTAGACGTGCCTGAGGCAAGCCTGGACATCAAAGAACGCTGGAGTATTCACCGCGCCGCACCGGCCTTTGATCAGCTTGAGGCCAAGACCGAGGTTTTTGACACCGGTATCAAGGTCATCGACCTACTGACCCCATACGTCAAGGGTGGCAAGATCGGCCTGTTTGGTGGCGCGGGTGTCGGCAAGACCGTATTGATTCAGGAAATGATCTACCGCGTCGCGGAGAACTTCGGTGGTGTGTCGGTGTTTGCCGGTGTCGGCGAGCGCACCCGCGAGGGCAACGACCTTTTCCTGGAGATGACTGAATCTGGGGTTATCGAAAAGACCGCCCTTGTCTTCGGTCAGATGGATGAGCCACCGGGCACGCGCCTTCGTGTCGCGTTGACCGCGCTGACCATGGCCGAGTATTTCCGCGATGTGCAAAAGCAGGATGTGTTGCTGTTCATTGACAACATCTTCCGCTTCACCCAGGCCGGCTCAGAGGTGTCCACACTTCTGGGTCGCATGCCTTCTGCGGTTGGCTATCAGCCGACACTGGCCGATGAGATGGGCCAACTACAAGAACGCATCACCTCTACCCGCGGCCACTCCATCACCTCGCTGCAGGCCATTTACGTTCCGGCAGATGACCTCACCGACCCGGCTCCTGCCACGACATTCGCCCACCTCGATGCCACGACCGTGCTCTCACGGCCGATCTCGGAAATCGGCATTTACCCGGCGGTCGACCCGCTCGACTCCACCTCCCGCATCCTCGACCCGCGCTACATCGGCGAAGAGCATTACCGCGTGGCCGCTCGCGTCAAGGAGATCCTGCAGCGCTCCAAGGATCTCCAGGACATCATTGCCATTCTTGGAATCGATGAGTTGTCCGAAGAAGACAAGATCATCGTCGGTCGAGCCCGTCGCATTCAGCGATTCCTGAGCCAAAACATGTTCGTGGCCGAGGCCTTTACCGGACAGCCCGGCTCGTTCGTTCCGATCAACGAGACCATCGCTTCCTTCGATGCGTTGTGTAAGGGCGAGTATGACCACATTCCCGAGGCTGCCTTCTTCATGTGTGGCGGCATCGAGGATGTTGAAAAGAAGGCCGCTGAGTTGGCCAAGGAGGCCTGAGTCGTGGCCGAGTTGACCGTCGCGGTCGTGTCCGCGGAGAAGGCGATCTGGGAGGGGCCGGCCAAATCGGTGGTGGCCAAGACTCCCGAGGGGGAGATTGGCATTCTGCCCGGACATGAACCTGTGCTGGCTCTGTTGGTCGAGGCGCCGCTGAAAATTGAGGCTCCCGATGGCACCAAGACCCTCGTCGCGGTGCATGGTGGCTTCTTTTCGGTTGACTCCAACCGGGTTAACGTCATTGCCGAGGCCGCAGAAATGGCCAGCGACATCGACGTTGAGCGTGCGAAGGCCGCGCTCGAGCGGGCTTCAAAGACTGCCGAAGGCAACGATGCCGAGGCGCGCGCTGCTAAGCGCGCGGAGACCCGGCTGAACGTAGCGATGGGAACCGGGCGCTAGGGCGTTGTCGATGCCCCCGGCTGCCACAGCACATCACCTTGCTCGCCGTTAGCCGTGCGAGCGAGAATGAATAACAGGTCCGACAGCCTATTGAGGTAAGCCGCGGTGAGCGGATTGACAGCTTCAGGGAACTCATCAATGGCCTCCCATGTGGTTCGCTCGGCGCGTCGGGCAACGGTGCGAGCAACATGGAGCAGCGCTGCCCCGGGAGTTCCTCCGGGCAGGATAAATGAGCGAAGCGCTGAGAGGTTCTCGTTATAGGCGTCGCAGGCCTGCTCTAGGCGCGTGACGTAGTCGTCGGTGATTCGCAGCGGCGGGTATTCGGGATTCTCCACGATTGGCGTGCACAGGTCTGCACCGACATCGAACAGATCATTCTGAACGCCGGTGAGCAGTGCATGGACTTCGCCAGAGAGGTCGCCGAGTGCGAGAGCAACGCCGATGGAACTATTGGCTTCGTCCACATCGGCATAGGCACGCAAACGTGCATCGGTTTTTCGGGTGCGAGACATGTCGCCGAGCGATGTCGTTCCGTCGTCGCCGGTGCGGGTATAGATGCGAGTGAGGTTGACCATGGTGTCGACCCTAGGCCCCAGCGCCTACCATGGCACGGTGGACACCTGGGAAATCGTCGGCGGAACCCGGCTGGTGGGCGACGTACGATTGACCGGCGCAAAGAACAGCGTGCTGAAGTTGATGGCGGCGGCCCTCCTGGCCCCTGGGCGCACCGTCTTGGCCGAGGTACCAGAAATCTTGGACGTCGACATCATGGCCCAGTTGCTGTCCCGCTTGGGCGCTGATGTCACCCGCGATCATGCCGCCGGTGTCGTAGCCATCGAGGTTCCGGAGATTCTTGATCATCGCGCTGACTACGACCTCGTTCGACGCATGCGCGCATCGATCAGTGTGCTGGGCCCGCTCCTGGCGCGGTGCGGTGAAGCAGATATCGCATTGCCAGGGGGAGACAACATCGGCTCACGCGGCCTGGATATGCACGTGGCTGGCTTGGAGCGCATGGGTGCCCAGGTATCGGTGGAACACGGCTATCTGCATGCGGTGGCCAAGCGCTTGCACGGTCACACGATCTGGTTGGATTTTCCCAGTGTGGGGGCCACTGAAACGTTGTTGATGGCGGCGGTGACCGCCGAGGGTCGGACGGTCATCGACAACGCCGCCCGTGAGCCAGAGGTCGTCGATATCTCGCACATGCTCGTTGAAATGGGTGCGCAGATCGGCGGCGTCGGAACATCTACGCTGGTAATTGACGGGGTCGAGGCGCTGACGCCGGTTCACCACACCACGGTGTCTGACCGAATTGTCGCGGGCACCTGGGCAGTGGCCGCCGCGATGACCCAGGGATCCATCACGATCACCAATGCTCGCCCAGAACACCTGGAAATCGCTCTCGATAAGCTTGCCACCGCGGGTGCGGACATTGAGGTGCACCCTGATTCCTTCACCGTGTCAATGGATAAACGACCGCAATCGGTCGACATCGTCACCTTGCCGTATCCGGGCTTTCCTACTGACCTGCAACCACAATTCATCGCATTAAACGCGATATCGCAGGGAGCATCACTAGTGACCGAAAATCTTTTCGAAGCTCGATTTCGGTTTGTGCATGAACTGGCTCGACTCGGTGCCGATGTGCAAACCGAGGGTCATCACGCTCTCGTTCGCGGACGGCCCGCCCTGAGTGGAGCGCCCGTGGAAGCGACAGATATTCGCGCGGGTGCCGGGCTCGTTCTTGCCGGACTCGTGGCCGATGGCCTCACCACGATTCACGAGGTGCATCACATTGACCGTGGCTACTCCGGGATGATCGACGATCTTCGTCGCCTTGGCGCGCAAATCGAACGCGTGACCGGTTAGCGCTGCCCTTGGGTTAGCGCTGTCCTTGGGTTAGCGCTGCCCCTGAATCAGCCCGCGAGCGCGTGCCTCGTCTTTGGGCCAGACCATGATGCGCGGCCCATCAAGGGTCTGGGTCAAGGTTGCTTTCACGCCGGCATCCTCAAGACTGCGACGAAGCATCTCGCCCTCGATATATGTGCCAGGTTGTGCCACGGGAATCAACAGTCCGTACTGCTGGGGATCACCCTGCTGTGCGGGCGCGGCGATGAGCGAGCCACCACGCTTGAAGGTCCAGCGCAGGAGAACGACCAGCAGACCTAGGCCGGCAAAGGCGATGATCGGCCCCACGATGTAGGAGAAGGAGTTACCCGTCACGTCCACATCCTTGTCCATGTCGAACAGAAGGGCTAGTCAGGGTAATCTCAGCGGATGACAACAGGTGCCGAGGAGCCTAACCACCGGGTAAAAGACAAGCCGTGGCTGATGCGTACCTATGCCGGTCACTCCTCGCCGGCCGAGTCGAATGCCCTTTACCGACGCAACCTCGACAAAGGTCAGACCGGCCTGTCGGTCGCTTTCGATCTGCCCACGCAGACCGGATACGACCCAGATGACCCCATGGCTCGAGGTGAGGTGGGCAAGGTAGGTGTGCCCATTGCCCATAGCGGCGATATGGAGCGGCTCTTCGACGGTATTCCGCTGGGGTCAATGAATACCTCAATGACCATCAACGCAACAGCGATGTGGCTATTGGCCATGTACGTCGTGGCTGCCGAGAACCAGGGAGTCGACCCTGCAACTTTGCAGGGCACGACGCAAAACGACATCATCAAGGAGTACTTGTCGCGAGGTACTTATATCTTTCCGCCGGCACCATCCATGCGACTCATCGCAGACATGGTGAGTTACACCGTTCAAGAGATCCCGGCCTGGAATCCGATCAACATATGCAGCTACCACCTACAAGAAGCCGGTGCAACGCCGGTGCAAGAGATCGCCTATTCCCTGAGCACCGCAGTGGCCGTGCTTGATTCGGTTCGCGATTCGGGGCAAATCCCGCCCGAGGAGTTTGGTGCGGTCGTCGCACGCATGTCGTTCTTCGTCAACGCGGGCGTTCGCTTCGTAGAAGAAATGTGCAAGATGCGTGCGTTCGTAGAACTCTGGGATGAAATTACACGTGAGCGTTACGGCATCACTGATGCCAAGCAGCGGCGATTCCGCTATGGGGTGCAGGTCAACTCTTTGGGGTTGTCCGAAACGCAACCCGAAAACAATGTGCAGCGCATCGTTCTAGAGATGTTGGCGGTCACTTTGTCAAAGGATGCCCGCGCGCGTGCTATTCAGTTGCCCGCGTGGAACGAGGCGCTCGGGCTGCCGCGGCCATGGGATCAGCAATGGTCGCTACGCATACAGCAGGTGTTGGCTTTTGAGACCGACCTGTTGGAATATGACGACATTTTCACCGGCTCAGTCGTGATTGAGCAAAAGGTTGCCCAGATGGTCGCTTCGGCCCGCGCAGAGATGGAGAAAGTTGACGCCCGCGGCGGGGCGGTCGCGGCTGTTGATGACGGCTACATGAAGGGGCAGATGGTGTCAGCCCACGCGAATCGTCGTGCTGGCATCGAGTCTGGCGATGATGTCATCGTCGGTGTCAATAGGTTCACCACATCGGAACCCAATCCTCTCTTGGCGGACATTGACACCGCAATTCAAGCTGTTGCCGCAGACGTCGAACAGTCCGCTGTTGACTCGCTGGAGCGTTGGCGGGAGAAGCGTGATCCCGAACGCGTCGCTGCCGCACTAGAGCGGCTCGAAAGGGAGGCCCAAGGCACTAGCAATCTCATGCACGTCTCCATCGAGTGCGCTCGAGCCGGCGTGACCACCGGAGAGTGGGCGGGTGCCCTACGTAGGGTGTTCGGCGAATACCGAGCGCCGACCGGTCTCAGCGGAGTCGTCGGTGGCCAGGCGGTCGGGGAGGAACTCGCGGAGGTACGGAGGTTAGTTCAGGCCACCGGAGACGAACTCGGGGCGCGGCTGCGATTCCTGGTCGGAAAGCCCGGGCTAGACGGCCACTCGAATGGAGCCGAGCAGATCGCGGTCCGTGCACGCGATGCAGGATTCGAGGTTGTCTACCAGGGTATCCGACTGACGCCAGCGCAGATCGTTGCTGCTGCGGTGGAAGAAGACGTAGACGTGGTCGGCCTATCGATTCTGTCTGGATCCCACCGAGCGCTTGTTCCTGAAGTGGTTGCCGGGCTTGAACTTGCCGGTATGACCGACACGATCGTGGTGGTCGGCGGCATCATTCCCGATGCTGATGCGGCGTATTTTAGGCAGCACGGGGTTGATGACGTCTTCACGCCGAAGGACTTTGATGCAACAAAGATCATGCGCCGCGTCGTCGACGCGATACGGACGAAACGTGGACTGTCGACGTTGGTCAGTGAGCCAGCTTAATTGGAGCCGCGAGGGGTCCATCGAAAGAAGACCACGGCGCCGATGGCTCCGGCCACACACCAGGCAGTGAGGATCAAGGCGACCAGCGGCAGTTGAAAGGATCCCGAAACTTCAAGTGCCGCGGCAGATTCGGGTAGAAAAACACTTCGCATACCTTGGGTCAGCCACTTCAGCGGAAAGACCGATGCCAGGTTCTGCATCCAGGTGGGTAGGTCACTGAAGATGAAGAAAACTCCCGAAATAAATTGAAGGACAAGCACAACGGGGGCGACGACGGCTGACGCTCCCTTGCCTTGCCGGGGTACGACCGAATAGGCAATGCCCAAAAGGGTGCACGAAATTAGACCCAGCACGCTGAGCCAAGCGAAAGTGAACCACGCTGTCGCGGTGGATGGAATCTGTAGGTCATAGAAGATACGGCCGACAGCGATGAGCACAATGATTTGTGCAACATAGGCGACCACGACCGTGCCGACCTTGCCTATGAAGTAGCTCGACTTAGGCATCGGTGTTCCACGCAGACGTTTCAAGGTGCCGTCTTCACGTTCAATGGGAATCGAAATTGCCAGATTCTGAAACGACGTATACAAAATGCCGGAGGCGATCATGCCGGCCACAAAGTACTGCGCAAAACTCACATCCGTGTTGCCTAGATCCTGTCCACCGAATACCGATCCAAAAACAATGAGGAGTAGGACCGGAAGCGCAAAGTTGAATACGGCAGATTCACGGTCGCGGAAAAACTGCCGCAACTCCAGCCCTACCCGCTTACGGCCAATCGCCCAGGAATTGGGCAGCGAGGGAGTATCGATGCTCATGAGGCCTGCTCCGGACTTGCCTGATCGATCAGGGCCAGATACCGGTCTTCCAGGGTGGACCTCCGCACGGTGAGATCTGGAATTTCACCGCCGATTCGCCGCTGCAAATCAACGACAAACGCTCCGGGTGTGGTGGTGGATTGATGGTGCCAAGTGCCCGATTCGCGCCACGAGACTTCGGCAACGTCAGATGTTCCTGTACCAAGTTGGGCTGGCGTGTCGATCGCTATCACGCGGCCGGCAGCGATGACTGCTACCCGGTCTGCCAGCACCTCAGCCTCATCAAGATAGTGCGTCGTCAACACAATGGTGGTGCCCGCCTGCTGAATGGATTGCAGGAGGGCCCAAAACTCACGCCGCGCCTGGGGGTCAAACCCGGTAGTGGGCTCGTCAAGGAAAAGTAGTCGGGGTGAACCGATCACGCCGAGGGCAACATCGAGCCGTCGGCGTTGTCCGCCAGAAAGTTTGCCGATGCGATCCCCACTCTTTTCCTGGAGTCCCACCGCCGCGATGGTCAGATCGATATCGGCCGGTGCCGGGTAATAGGAGGCAAAGTGGGCGACCGCCTCGCGCACATTGACCTCGCCCAGGTCGCGTACCGATTGCAGCACGATGCCGATCTGCGCCCGCCACGCGCGGTTGGCCTGTGCTGGATCCACACCCAGCACGTTCACCTCACCGGCATCGCGTGGTCGGTAGCCTTCGATGATCTCTACCGTGGTGGTCTTGCCAGCACCGTTTGGCCCAAGAATTGCGAAGCATTCGCCAAAGTCAACATCAAACGTGACATCGTCAACGGCGACTAGCGCGCCGTAATTCTTACGCAGCCCGCGAACACTCACTGCCTTTCCCACTCCTTGACCCTAACTCACATCACCTAGGCTGAGGGAATGCGGATCGTGGTGGCTCGGTGTGTTGTCGACTACACAGGCAAACTCACAGCACATCTGCCTGAAGCGGTGCGGGTCATCATGATCAAATCGGACGGATCAGTTCTCGTTCACGCCGATGGTGGCTCGTACAAACCTCTGAACTGGATGAGTCCGCCGTGCACATTGCGGGTGGAAGGCGATGGTGGTTCGCAGGCCCCGCAAACGTGGGTGGTCACGAATAAGGCTGGCGAGGCCCTGCAGATTCACATTCTTCGCATCGAACACGACGACACCCATGATCTAGGCGTCGACCCGGGCTTGATCAAAGACGGTGTGGAGGCTCACCTGCAGGCCCTGCTTGCCGATCAGATCGAATCACTTGGAGCGGGCTGGACCCTCGTGCGCCGCGAATACCCGACCGCTATCGGCCCGGTCGACATCATGGCTCGCGACCAACGGGGTGAATTCGTGGCAATTGAAATCAAGCGTCGCGGCGAGATAGACGGAGTGGAGCAGCTCACTCGCTACCTTGAGTTATTGAACCGAGACTCAACGATAGCCCCGGTGCGCGGCGTTTTCGCCGCCCAGGAGATCAAGCCCCAAGCCCGCGTCCTGGCGAGTGATCGCGATATCGAGTGCCGGGTTTTGGATTATGACGCTCTTCGCGGTATGGACGACCCGACGGCGCGATTGTTCTAGCGGCGCCAGCCTCCGTGGCGCAATTTAATTGCAGTCATGATGAGTTTGCCCGCCCATGGTGGCCGATCAAAACTAGTGAGCGATATTGGCAGGGCAAATCGTTGATCAACCACTGATTTCGCCCGACTAAACGCCCGCAGCCCGTCGGCGCCATGAATCCGACCGGAACCTGATTCGCCCACGCCACCCCACGGAAGTTCAGGGACACCGGCGTACATCACCCACGAATTAATGCTGACCATGCCAACGCGCAAACGCGTTGCCGCCGAATGTAATCGACGAGGGTCCCGCCCAAACACCGATGCGGCCAGCCCGTAGCCTGATGCGTTGGCCCGGTCGACGGCATCGTCGAGGTCTCGCACTGGATTGACCACAATCGTGGGGCCAAAGGTTTCGTCGGTGACGGCCTTCGCCTCCTCGGGAACGTCGACCAAAATGACGGGTTTGACGACTCGCTCGTCAATCGATTCAACACCGCCGAGTACGGCTTGGCCACCCCGAGACACGGCATCACTGATGTGGTGTGCGACAACCGAGGATGCCCCGGGCAACGTCATAGGCCCATACGAAGCACCGCCGTGTGTGCCCACCTCAAGTGCACTGGCGCGTTCGTGCAGCGCATCCACTAATTCTTCAAAGATCTCGTGGTGGGCGTAGACCCGTTCGACACCGACGCAGGTTTGTCCGGCGTTGGAAAATGCGCCGAAGGTGATGGCGTCAGCCGCTGCAGCAATGTCGGCACCCTGGTCAACGATCGCGGCATCCTTGCCCCCGCACTCCAAAACCACCGGCGTCATGGTTTGGGCGCATGCTTCCAGCACTCGTCGACCGGTGCGCGCCGAGCCGGTAAACGACATCACGTCGACTCCGCTGGTGCACAGTGAACTTCCAACCTCGCCGCCCCCGCAGATGAGTGTGACGACCGGTTGCTGGGGAATGGCGGTGTTGATGGCGTCCACCAGCCACTTGCCGGTGGCCGTTGTCCATTCCGACGGCTTGAAAACAACCGCATTTCCAGCAGCTAGGGCGTAAACGATGGAGCCCATCGGAGTAAACACCGGATAGTTCCACGGGCCAATCACACCGACGACGCCGACCGGTTGGTATTCAAGTGTGGCTGATTGGTTGAGGGTCAGTAGGCCGCTTCGCACTTTGCGTCGCTGCAAAATCTGCTGGGCATGATTGGCCGCCCAGTGCACGTGCTCGATGGTCAAAGCGATTTCGAGGCGAGCGTCATCGACCGGTTTGCCCATCTCTGCGTGGACCAGGTGAGCCAACTCATCGCCATGGCGGGCCAGGTGATGCTTGAGACCCATCAGGAGGGAGCGACGCGTTCGCCAATCCAAGTCGGCCCACCACCGAGCCGCGATGCGAGCGGAGTCAACGGTCTGGTGGACATCGGCTGATGAACTAATCGGGAAAGAGTCGATCAGATCACCAGACAGCGGTGAGCGGGATTCCATCATTGGTCCTTGCGTCGCCATCTTGGCGACACTACTCCGGTCCGGCGGTGCTCGCTCGGACATGGAAGACTGTGCAGCGTTGAGCCCGACGTTAAGTACCGGGCGGGTCCTGGGAGGAAACACGTGACACAAGGTCGTATCCACGCGGTGGGGGTAGTGGGTCTAGGCACCATGGGCGCCGGAATAGCCGAGGTATTCGCCCGCAACGGCTTCACAGTGATCGCGGTAGAGGCTGATGCCGGCGCACTGGAACGGGGTCAACAGACCCTCGAACAGTCCACCGCCCGGGCTGTCAAGAGGGGCAAGCTGGACGCTGATGAGCAGGCCGCCTTGTGGGCGCGAGTGACCTACAGCACCGATCTTCAGGATCTGGCGGCAGCGAATTTGGTCGTCGAGGCCATTCCCGAGCGACTTGAACTTAAGCGCGATCTCTTCGCGGCGCTCGACCAGCTCACGCCTCCCGAGACAATTCTTGCGACGAATACTTCGTCGCTGTCGGTGACTGAGATATCTGTATCGACCTCGCGTCCGGATCGAGTCGTGGGCATGCACTTTTTTAACCCGGCTCCGGTACAGAAATTCGTGGAGATCGTGCGTACGGTGGTAAGCGCCCCCGAGGTCATCGACGAGGTGACCGATGTCGCCAAACGGCTGGGTAAAGAGCCGGTGGTGGTGGGTGATCGGGCAGGTTTCATCGCTAACGCACTACTTTTCGGCTACCTCAATCATGCGGTAGCCATGTACGACTCGCGCTACGCGACCCGAGAAGACATCGACGAGGCCATGAAACTTGGGTGTGGCTACCCGATGGGTCCCCTGGCCCTGATGGATCTCATCGGCTTGGACACGGCCTATGAAATTCTCGACACGATGTACAAGGAGGGGCGCGATAAGTTGCACGCCCCACACCCGCTGCTCAAGCAGATGGTCACTGCCGGGTTGCGTGGGCGCAAGTCCGGTCGTGGTTTTTACACCTATGCCGAGCCGCATTCTCCGGTCGTGGTTGACGACGCCGAGACAGCTTTGGCCACTCCTGAGTTTGGGCAGGGGCGACCCGTTTCAAGCGTCGCTGTGGTGGGCTCGGGCACGATGGCGTCCGGTATCGCTGAGGTTTTCGCCAAGGCTGACTATCAGGTCCTGCTGGTGGCTCGATCGATCGACAAGGCTGAGGCCGCACTCGCTGGCATCACCAAGTCGATGGAAAAGGCCGTGCAGCGCGGAAAGATCGAATCGACCGAACGCGACGCGGCTCTCAACCGCATCTCTTTGAGTGCCCGACTGGAAGATGTGGACTCGGTCGATCTCATCGTCGAGGCGATCGCAGAGAACCTCGATGTGAAGATCGCCCTGTTTGAAAATCTTGACGAGATCGCCCGCCCTGGTGCGATCTTGGCAACAACGACATCGAGTCTTCCGGTAGTTGAAATGGCAGTGGCCACTTCGCGCCCAGGGGATGTGGTCGGTCTGCACTTTTTCAACCCCGCGGCGCAGATGAATCTCGTCGAGGTGGTGCGCACGGTCTGCACCAGTGATGAGGTGACCGCCACCGCGCTTGAGGTGGTCGATAAGACGGGCAAACGGGCCGTCGTGTGCGGCGATCGGGCCGGTTTCATCGTCAATGCACTGCTATTTCCCTACCTGAACGACTCCGTTCGGATGCTGGAGGCAAATTACGCCTCTGTTGACGATATTGATCTGGCGATGAAGAAGGGATGCGGGTACCCGATGGGCCCCTTTGAACTACTTGATGTTGTCGGACTCGACGTGTCCCTCACCATCCAGCAGACTTTGTATCGGGAGTTCCGTGAGCGTGGTTTCGCACCGGCGCCTCGCCTTGAACACTTCGTGACGGCGGGCTATGTGGGCAAGAAGAGCGGTCGAGGTTTTCGCACCTACTCGTGATGGTGCAGCCGCAGACGATCTCGATCCCCGATGTCGATATCAAGGGAGTGTGCTGATGGGACGCAGGCGTCCGGCGCGACCTAAGTCGAGTCCGGTACGCACGCCCGATCCGATCGAGGAGCATCCCGATGGTGACTATGTCGTTCGCCGGTTGACCGGTTCGGCATCGACCAAGCCCTATCGGTGCCCGGGATGTGATCAGTTGATTCAACCAGCGACCCCGCACGTGGTGACCTGGCCGGTGGACCGCGGCTCGCAGGATCGCCGCCACTGGCACACCGTGTGCTGGCAGGCCCGCCACCGCCGAGGTCCACGCTCGTGACTGACGATCAGATCACGGCCGCGAGTGTGTTGCCTGCACGGCGCCACGAGCTCACGCTCATGACCGATGATGGCCTCGCGCTAGTCGGTGAATTGGCGCTTCCACGTCATTGGGATCCGGTGGCGACGATCGTGTGTGTGCATCCGCTGCCTACTCATGGCGGCATGATGGACTCTCATGTTTTGCGTAAGGCCTCCTGGCGTTTGCCCGCCTTAGCGTCCACGGCGGTGCTTCGATTCAACACCCGAGGTACGACTTCGGCGGCGGGCACAAGCCAAGGCAGTTTCGATCAGGCGCGCGGCGAAGGACTCGACCTGCACGCGGCCATCAACTACGTGCGCGAGCACTCACTGCCTGCGCCATGGTTGGTGGGGTGGTCCTTCGGTACCGATGTGATCCTTCGCCACGCCGAAACGGCAGCGGCAGCCGGCACAGTCGCCGGTGTGTTGTTGTTGTCACCGCCGCTGCGTTACACCACACCTGGCCAGCTTGAGGCGTGGGCGCAAGCCCCTGTGCCGGTCATCGCGCTGGTTCCTGAGTTAGACGATTACCTACCACCGGAGCCGGCGCGTGAGCGGTTTTCGGTCCTGCCCAATGCTCAGGTTGTTGATTTTCCTGGAGCCAAACATCTGTGGGTGGGGGAGCGCTATGTTCGACAGGTGCTCAACGCGATCGTAGAACATGTCAACCCTGATGCTGCACCACTGCCGACGCGGTGGACTCCCGAAGATGTGATGGCTCAAGGGCCGATGGATAAATGGAGTGACGTATGAGTTTCTCACTAACTGGCAAGCGCGCCCTCGTGACCGGTGCCTCCCGCGGGATTGGTCGCGCGATCGCTTTGGCCTATGCCCACGCCGGTGCTGATGTGGCACTGTTGGCCCGAAACGAGGCACTCCTGACGGAGGTTGCCGCGCAGATTCAACACATGGGTCGTCGGGCTGTTGTGTGTCCGGCAGATGCTATGGATGAAGCAGCTTTGCGCGCAGCGGTTGCGGCCGGAATCGAGGGCCTGGGTGGCCTGGATGTTTTGGTGAACAACGCCGGTGGCAACTCTTTTTCGATCCCGGTGGCAGCTATGCGAATGAGTGGATGGACCAAGACCCTCACCCTCAATTTGGATTCTGTCGTGCAGGCAACCCAGGCGAGTTTGCCCGCTCTGTTGGAGTCCAAGGGCTGTGTCATCAACGTGTCGTCAGTCGTTGCACTGCGTGGTGCACCGACGATGTCGCACTACGGCGCAGCCAAAGCCGCGTTGGTTTCCTTCACGCAAAGCCTCGCGTTGGAAACCGCCTGGGCTGGAGTGCGCGTTAATGCGTTGCTGCCCGGTTGGATAGACACCGATCTCACCGATTTCCTGCGCACGAGCGAGGAGGCTGAAGCCGGTGCGCTATCTCGGGTGCCGATGCAGCGATGGGGTACCGCTGAGGAAATCGCTGAGCCGGCAGTCTTTTTGGCGTCCTCGGCGGCTGACTTCATGACCGGGCAGTCCCTCATTGTTGACGGCGGCCTCTCGGCAATGCCGTAGGCGCAGAACAATTCTTTGCTAGAGATTTGCCGCTCGAATGATTTCGCGGACGAAGGCTTTGGTGCCTTCCCAGGTGGGGTGCACACCGTCGGATACGAAGAAGTCGGCCCGACCATCTGAGACTGCAGCCCAGTCGGCGACGACCGCATTGGCATAGTCCGGCACAACCGTGGCGATCACCTCGTTATTGGGATCCGTCCATCGCCTAGGCACATTGACGTTGACGACGACGACACGGTCACGATCGGCCAGTAGCTCAAGCATGCGCCGTAATTGGTCTTCGGTCACGATGCCATTGGTTCCCGTATGCAACACCACGGTCGGGGCTAGCCGGTCGGCGGCTGCGAGCGCCTCCACCCGCTCCAGTACGCCAGATGCCTGTCGGCTCACCTCGGCGTCTACCGAGGTCTTCTTGACTTTGTCTTGGAGATGTTCGGCCACGCCAAGCATGACCGAGTCACCGATCGCGGTGAGCACACCGTTGGAGTTGGACGGCGGTCCGCTTTGTTTTGTTGGGGTCGGGGTCGGCGTCACCGCTCCGTCGGTCGCCGCAGTCGGGGCGGAAGTCGGGGTCGGAGCAGGGGTCGGACGCGGTGTGGCGTCGATCAAGATGCTGGTCGGTCCGCCATCGTCGATACCGATCGCCGCGGCCACATCGGGGGCGAGTTGTTGATTGGCGGTGGGAGCGGTGGCTAGCCCGGCGGCAACGAGTGCGATGGCCGCGACGCTTACCCCGCTACCGACCAGGACACGCTGGGTGAGGTACCCGCGGTCTTCAGGCGGGGAACCCCGCCAATCATCGAAGAAGCGCTTGATCGAGCCGCGTCGGATCGGCATTTCGACGTAGCGGTAAGACAATTCAGCCAGACCAAAGGTGAGGCCAAAGCGCACGACCAGGAGCGGAATGCCGTCGATGCCCACATCAAGATCGGGTCGAGTAACCATGAATACCGGCCAGTGCCACAGGTAGAGGCCATAAGACCGCTGGCCGATGTAGCGCCAAGGCTGAGTCCCGAGCATTCGACCC
>Ga0129324_10000436_pt1 | contig 30618 bp, 28 predicted proteins | sample CPBDNA_7_FD_96879 | JGI IMG/M metagenome (GOLD analysis project Ga0129324, IMG submission 96879) | Freshwater to marine salinity gradient microbial communities from Chesapeake Bay, USA - CPBay_Spr_15_0.2_DNA | ecosystem: Environmental > Aquatic > Marine > Coastal | place: USA: Chesapeake Bay...
CCGCGATACCAAGTGGCATTGTGCTGGCCCAGGACCAGGTAACAAGTGGCTGAATCAATCGTTCAAGGTGGGTTTCTGCAAGCTGCTGCGGGTACGGTGCGACAAGGCCGAAGTCTTTAGTTCGCAGCAACTCAACACAAGCAGCAATTGCTGAAGGTTCAAGAATTACATCGGCGTCAACGAAAACGATGACACTTCCCGTTGCTTGTTGTGAAAGCAAATAGCAAGCATGTGGCTTCCCCAACCAGCCAGAAGGTGGATTCACATTATTGCTGATCAGTCTGATGTTGGAGTTTTGATCAGCCAACTGCTGAACTATTGCCGCCGTGGAATCTGTTGACTGGTCATCGATAATTATTATTTCCATATCCGTTAAACCAATTTGGTTCTGAATACTTTGGATTGTGAGAGCGATATGAACTTCTTCGTTGCGTGCTGGCACGAGAACACTGACCTTCTCGTTTATTGCATCGCCACTCCAACGCGGTGAACGCAATTTGGTGAGATTAAATGCGGTGTGCACGGTTAGGGCGACGGAGAGTGCGCTGGCGAGGGGAAGAACTACCACTGGGGTTGGCTCCAGATTCGCCACATCCAGGGGAGCATGAACAGGCCCATTGCAATTCCACCCCACAGCGCGACGCCGATTGTTCCAAAAAATGCGGCAGCGGCAAGAATATTGGAGAAATAAATCCAGATCAGAAGCGTGTTGGGAACAGCATCATTTGCAACCTTGCGTGGCAGTAGGTTTAGGGCGAAGGCGAGTGCAATGGCGCTCAAGAGCCAACCAAGAAAATTTTGTAACGGAATGTTCGGAATTCCTGGCAGAACCCAGCCAAGTTCATTCCACACCCAATACCCCTCACCCACCATCATGGGGTCCAGGAATAGATCCCAAGCGGCAAGGAGCCAACCACCGATAAATGCTGTGGCAAGTGGAGTCGCTGCCATTCTTTGGGTGGCGAGCATGACCGGATAAGCCATCATGGACCATGCCATCGGGATTAAAATGGGCACACCGAGCACTGCCAAGCCGAGTTTGTCGGAGTAGTCGTAGTCCCCAAATGGGAACTCGGTAGTTGTCCCCATAACCTCAATGAGCCAACCAAAAGCCAGTGAAATACTGAAAAATGAAATGGTCCAACCCAGACCGCGCCGAAGATAGGCATGACTCAGGCTGGCCAAGAAGAAAGTCGTCACTGTCATTGCGGTGAGGAAAATGCGGGTGTCTCCGGAGACTAAAATCCACAGAATTTGCCCCAGAATCGTGAGGGCTGCGAAAACCCACGGAACGTAATTCGCCCAGGAAGGTCGGTTGCCTCCCCGATCTGAATGCGGACCGCTGTACACCCGCATGCTCATGAAAGATAAGCATAGGAGTGCGTCGTGAATAGCGCCGTCTTAGTCTCCACGACTTGGACAATCCAGATTTCTCAAGCAATTATTTGACAGGGGCCTTTTTGTGGTATGCAATATATCGCGTGCCAGTTCCCGTGATTCCAATCGAGCGGCGGTCCCTGTTGCGTGACGATGCCTATGGGCACTTGCTCAGCGCGATAGTTTCCGGGACGCTGGCTCCGGGTGAACAGCTACGCGACGCTGAGTTGGCCCAGTGGCTGGGAGTAAGTCGTACACCTATCCGAGAGGCTGTCTTGCGCTTGGGGCAGATCGGTTTAGTTAATGCCCAACCGGGCCGAGCGACGTATGTCACTGAAATTGATCCAGAGCTGGAGCAGCAGGCAAAGTCGGTCCTTGCCAGTATGCATCGCCTTGCTGTGGAAGAGTCTATTAATTTGCTCACCACCCACCACTGGGATCTGTTAGCGGCGGCCAATAAGGATTTTACGACCGCATTAAATCGCTGCGATATTGATGCAGCGATCAGCGCTGATGATACTTTTCATCGAGTGTTCATCGACGCTAGCGGTAATGCAGCAACTCAAATTGTTGTCGACACTTTTACACCCCTGATTCGAAGGGCCGAGATCGCCCGATTCAGTTCGGACCAATTAACTTCCAACAATGAGTCATCATCCTCATCAAAAGTCCTTCTGCACGATTCCGCAATGACTCATGATCTTCTGATCAGGCTGGCGAAAAAGGGTTCACCCGAGGCAGGGCAAGTTGCTTACGAAATTTGGAACTCACTTCCCAATAGTTCACAGAAAAAAACCAATCAAATAAACCACGAATAACGACAGAGAAAGTTGAAGTTATGCCACTCGCCGATTTCCCACGTTACCCACTCACTTTTGGGCCAAGCCCAATCCACACCCTGCCGAGGCTGACCGAGCACTTGGGCGGCGCGAAACTGTGGGCAAAACGTGAGGATGTGAACAGTGGATTGGCTTACGGTGGCAACAAAACTCGTAAGCTCGAATACATCGTTCCCGACGCATTAGCGCAAGGTGCCGACACACTTGTATCCATTGGTGGTTATCAGTCAAACCACACGCGACAGGTGGCAGCCGTCGCTGCAAAGTTGGGTTTAAAGGCCGTATTGGTCCAGGAGAAGTGGGTGGACTGGCCCGATTGCGTGAATGACCGCGTGGGCAACATCATGCTTTCACGAATCATGGGCGCCGAAGTTCGACTTGACCCAGCCGGCTTTGACATTGGAATCCGCGATAGTTGGAATCAGGCCCTCGAAGATGTGAAGGCACGTGGCGGCAAACCTTACGGGATCCCTGCCGGAGCATCCGAACACAAATTCGGTGGGCTTGGTTTTGCCAATTGGGCCTATGAAGTGGAACAGCAGGAAAAAGAACTCGGTGTCTTTTTTGACACGATCGTTGTGTGCACCGTGACCGGCAGCACTCATGCAGGCATGATCGCTGGTTTCGCTGGACAAGAGCGAGCACGCAAGGTCATTGGTATCGACGCTTCCGCAACCCTAGATAAGACTCGAGCGCAGGTTGCCCGAATCGCCCGTCATACCGCGGAGCTCATTGGCCTTGGGCGCGAAATAACCGATGAAGAAATCGTGGTGCTGGAAGGATGGGCCGGTGATCTGTATGGAATCCCCGTTCAATCAACCCTTGACGCCATCCGTCTCACTGGTGAATTGGAAGGAATGATTATCGATCCAGTTTATGAGGGAAAATCGATGGCCGGATTGATTGATCTCGTTCGCAATGAAGTTATTCCCAAAGACTCAAATGTTCTTTATGCTCACCTAGGGGGTCAGCCGGCCATTAATGCCTACAGTGCTTTGTTTGCCAACTAATTCACAGGAATTTGCGCGAGTAGAGTTCATTGAGTTGACAGGATAGCGCCGAAAATTCGATACGGGAATGAGAAAAAAGTGACTGAACAAGTTCGCGCGACGGTGATTGATACCGGTCAAAAATATGTCCGATCAGGAAAAATAATTATCGATGCTCCTGCCTCAACCATCTTCGCTTATCTGAGCGACCCTCGTAAACACGCTGACTTTGACGGTTCAGGAACGGTAAAAGGAAATGTTCGCGGACCAGACGTGCTAAAGCTTGATTCTAAATTTGGTGTGGACATGCACTTAATTGTCAATTACCGAATCAAGAACACCATTAAAGAATTTGAGCAGGATCGTCTGATTGCTTGGTGTCACTCGGGTCATCACCGTTGGCGCTATGAACTCATTGCAATTAATGACCAGCAAACTGAAGTAATTGAAACTTTCGACGGATCAACCGCGCGCATTCCAGTCGCTCTAAATTTGATGAACGCCTACGAAGGCAATCAAAAAGCGATTTTAAAGACGCTGGTGCGATTGAAAAAGCTTGTCGAAAGCGAGCAATCAGCCTGATCTAGTGTAAAAATCAGACGCTGATTTCAGATACTGATTTCCGCTGCGTGCCCACCAGTAATACGCAGTAGTTCGTCGTAGGTGGTGGGGAATACATAATGTGGGTGGCCCGCTGCCGCCCAGACTTCGTCGTACTGGCTAAGTGAGATATCAACAAGTGTTGGTAATTGTTCCGGGTGACCAACGGGTGCGACTCCACCAATTGCATAGCCTGTGGCTGCACGAACATCGTCTGCTGTTGCCTTGGTAACTTCATCGACCTCTAGCGCTGCGGCAACAGTATTGGTATTTACCCGGTGCTTACCCGAAGCCATGACGAGAATTGGGTTTCCATCGGCAAGAAAAATAAGTGAACTTGCAATCTGCCCAACTTCAATCCCTAAAGCGTCAGCCGCCTCTTTGGCAGTTCTCGCACTGTCATCAAGGCGACGAACTTCACCCTTCACACCAAAGAGTTTCAGGGTATTACGAACATGAATAACAGACTGCTGTTCGGTATCGGGCATGGATCAACATTAGTCCGGGGTCAGTTCAGCCACACCCCCGTGGCATAGGGGGATTAGTCGGGTTTGTGGAGTGAATTTTGGGGTGGGGTTGACGAATGTCAGTGGGCCGGTCTATCTTTGGATCTGTTCGAACAGGTGTTCGATTTAATCTGTTTGAACTGCCTCCCGGGCCCGGATTCGCGGCTAGGCGCGGGTCGGGTCAGTTATTACCAGTAGTACCAGTAGTACCAACACATGATCACAGTCACCGGGGTCGATTCGACCCCGACCTCGGTGACTGGATTGTGTGCGGGTGGGTCGAGAGAAGTCGGTGTCCATTTGGCACCAATATTTTGTCGGTCAACCCGAGAGGATCTCCCATGGTGGGAAAGTTCACGCGACGCCCAGCGTTAGAGCTACTGCATTGCGCCCAGGGAAGTTTGCAGGAAGCCATAGCGGCACACACTCCACACGAGCGTTATGCGGCAGCACACCTTGGCGCATTACGCGCCGCTGCGGCAGTGCTCGCCGCCCGTGCCCAAGTAGCCCTGAACCCAGCCGGCTCAACCGGCCCAAGGAGACAGCGCATTCGTAGTGCGTGGGAAGTACTCACCGAGGTTGCCCCCGAATTTGGTGAGTGGGCAATTTTCTTCGCCGCGGGTGCTCAAAAACGCGCATCGGCACAAGCAGGTATTCCCTGTGTTACATCACGGGAAGCTGACGACCTCGTTCGTGACTCACAGCGATTCATCTTCGAAGTAGCTGCATCCCTTGACGCACTTGTGCAGGGGCGCCTGTCCTTAGAAACCGGTAAATCTGATTCACCTTCTCAATTTTTACGCGTGAGCTGAGGCAGTAGCCGTGGGAGTTTCACCAGATTCGTTTGTCCATTTACAAGTTGCATCGGGTTATTCACTGCAATACGGAGTGTCCCGACCCGACGCACTCGTTGATCACGCCGCTGCCCTTGGGCAAAAAATTATCGGCCTCACCGACCGTAATGGACTCTATGGCGCGGTGCAGTGGGCTCGAGCTTGTTTGCGCAATGGAATTTCTCCAGTGATTGGAGTTGATCTTGCCGTTGAGAGAACTGAAGCAAAAGTGGTCTGCGGAAGTGGGGCTCGCAGAACACCTGCACACGGCGGTCAATGGGTTGATGAAACAAAGCCACGGGTAATCCTGTTAGCTACCGGGGCGCAAGGTTGGGCATCATTGTGTCGATTGGTCTCAGCAGCACATGAACAACGTGGGGATCCAGTTCTTTCTTGGAATGCATTAGCCCAACATCACACCGGAATAGTTGCACTGCTTACTTCAGAGTCGGAAGTCGGACAAGCATTACTCACTGGAAGGTCGCACCACGCTGATGCACTGCTTCGCCCTTGGCGGGCGATCTTTGATCGCTATCTTGGTCTTGCGGTTACTTCCCATTTCGAAAAATCAAAGCTGGGTTTATCAACTGCAAAAGCAGCTCGATTACTGTCTTGGTCACGAGAAGTATCACTGCCTGCCGTGTTAACAAATGCAGTCCGTTATGTCAGTCCCGAACAGGCAAAAGTCGCCGACCTTCTTGATTCTGCCCGGCTTCTGGTCCCTTTGGACTCACGTCACGTAGTAGGCAATAGCCCACAAGGATTTTTAAAAAATGCAGAACAAATGCATCATGTCGCTCAGGAGATTTGCCAACAGGGCGGTGAGCGTGATGTACATAAATTATTGGGTGATACACGACACTTAGCCGAATACTGTGCACTAGATCCGGTACGCGATCTTGGTCTCGGTGACGTGTTCGTTCCTGAACTTGACATTCTTGTGAATCGCCCGGTTGCCGAACCAGAACGGGAGGCGAATCACATTCTTTTGCGCCGCTGTGAAGATCAATTACCGCAGCGTTACCCACATTCACATGACCTATCCATGGCATCCCACCGGCTTGAAGCCGAAATGCGAACCATTACCCAATTAGGTTTCTCCGGTTATTTTCTTACCGTTGCCCACGTAGTTGACATGGTGAAAGAAAAAGGAGTGCGTGTTGCCGCACGTGGTTCAGGTGCCGGGAGTTTGGTCAACTATCTACTGGGAATTTCAGGTGTCGACCCTATTGCCCAAAACTTGCTCATGGAAAGGTTCCTTTCACCACTTCGTCGAGTGTTACCCGACATTGATATTGATGTTGAGTCCGAACGCAGGCTAGATGTCTATCAGTGGATCTTCGACAAATTCGGAACTGAACGCATTGCCACAGTTTCCATGATGGAGACCTACCGTGCCCGTTCAGCAATCCGAGATGTTGGTACCGCATTTGGTTTACCAACTTCTGATATTGATGCTTTCGCTAAAGCATTTCCGCATATCCGTGCTCGCAATGTGAAGTCTGCGCTGGTTGACCTTCCCGAACTTAGGCACTCGTCATTTGGCAAATTGGCCGCAACCGGTGAGATTGATAACTTCCTTGACTTGGTTGAAGCACTTGACGGACTGCCCAGACATATCGCAATGCATCCATGCGGGGTTGTGCTCTCAGATCTGACATTGCTTGATCGAACTCCTGTGGAAAGCAGCGCAGCAGGATTTCCCATGTCTCACTTTGATAAAGATGACGTTGAACACATGGGATTACTGAAACTTGATGTACTGGGTGTGCGCATGCAGTCGGCAATGGCGCACGCGCTCAATGAAGCAGAAAGGGTTACAGGGGAGAGGCCTGTAATTGACGGGACCTCGCTCGATGACAAAGCGACATTTGAACTTATTCAATCGACTAAAACTCTGGGGTGTTTTCAAATTGAGTCTCCAGGTCAGCGTGAGTTGGTGGGAAAGTTCGCTCCGGAGACCTTTAATGACCTGATTATTGACATCTCACTGTTTCGCCCGGGTCCGGTGAAATCAGACATGATCACACCTTTTTTGAGGGCTCGACAAGGGTGGAATGCCCCGATATTTCCACACCCTGATCTTGTTCCCGCATTAACCGAAACTTATGGAGTTGTGGTTTTCCATGAACAAGTGTTGCGGATTTTCAGTGTCTTCTCCGGTTGTTCACTCGCTGAAGCTGATGAATCGCGGCGGGCCATGGGATCCCCACAGGGCCAAAACGACGTACGAGTGTGGTTTTACCCTGCAGCACTCGCGCGCGGTTACGACATTGACCATATTGATAGAGTTTGGGAAATTTTGCGAGCATTTGCCTCATTCGGGTTCTGTAAGGCGCATGCAGCAGCTTTTGCGCTACCCACCTATCAAAGCGCGTGGCTAAAAACCCACCACCCGGAAGCTTTTTACTGTGGGCTGCTCACCCATGACCCTGGCATGTATCCCAAACGATTAATCCTTGATGACGCTCGAAACTTTGGGGTCACCATTTTGGGTCTTGACGTTAATGCGTCAAATCACGTATTTCATCTTGAACAACTTCCTGATTTGAGTTTTGGCATTCGAGTTTCTTTTACCGATCTAAAAGAAATCTCCGATGCTGAGATCGAACGGCTCATTTCAGGCCAACCGTTCTCCTCACTCTCTGATCTGTGGTTGCGTGCACGCCCCTCCCGACCAGTTGCCGAAAACTTAGTGGTCGCCGGTGCTTTTGACAGCCTCTACGGTTTCACCGAGCGAAAAACGCGTGGGCAGATCACGAGACGGGATTTACTTCTTCAGATTGCTGATCTTGATCGCAGTCATGGAAGAAGCGGAAAAGGTACTCCGACGACTCAGTTGAGTTTTGACGTCACCGATAGTGACGGTGGTGTTGTCGCATCAGGTTTGCCCGAAATGACAAGTGCGCAAAGGGTTAAATCTGAGCTAGAAGTTTTAGGCCTTGATGTTAGCGGGCATGTCATGGATTTTTATTCGGATGTTGTGAAAGGTCTGAATATCGTTCAATCGCGCGATTTGCTGAACTGTCGATCCAAGGAAGTCATTTTTATCGCTGGAGTCAAAGTTGCAACCCAAATGCCACCGATTCGAACCGGTAAGCGGGTCGTGTTTCTTACCCTTGACGACTCAACGGGTCCGGTTGATGCAACTTTTTTTGAGGATGCTCAGGGTCCTTATGCCCATGATCTTTTTAATTCGTGGATTCTGTTGGTGCGTGGTGAAATTCGCAGGACCGGGCCACGGGGAGTTTCATTGCGTGCAACCGGCTGCTGGGAACTGGGGGGTATTAGGCGGTTGTGGCTTGATGGCGGAATTGCGGCGGTCAACGAGTTGGTACTTACCCATCAAGTTCCTGATCGTGATACACCGCGTCAACGAATTGCCCTGATTCATGGAAGTGGATTCAAACAGTCTGCTTATGTTGACATTAAAACCCCCGTTGCGACCCCGCCAAGTAAATTGTGGCATAGAAGCCCTGGGACGCCCGGATGGTAAAAATGCTAGTAGAGATTAAGGAGCGTGCATGAGTCGGAGTCAAGTGCGCCGCCAAACCGGAAAACTCGATTTTGGTGCCAATGATTCAGGTTGCAATATTTTGCATATTGACATGGATGCTTTTTATGCTGCAGTCGAGTTGCGAGACTACCCCGAACTTAAAGGAACCCCTGTTGTTATCGCGGCCCAAGGAAATCGCGGGGTTGTCCTCACCGCGACCTACGAAGCGCGCGCACTTGGTGTTCACTCAGCGATGCCAATTTCACGCGCTCGCAGAATTGCACCTGACGCAACATTTCTCACACCGCACCACGAGAAGTATGCCGAGGTAAGTCGTAATGTCATGGCACTATTTGAGTCCGTTACCCCACTCGTCGAACCGCTCAGCCTTGATGAAGCATTCCTTGATGTTTCTGGAGCCATTCGTAGGCTTTCCAACCCACTCACCATTGCTGAACTCATTCGAGCTCGGGTCGCAGATGAACAGGGCATTACCTGTTCCGTCGGAGTAGCCAGCACAAAATTTGTTGCCAAACTTGCGTCAACAAGAGCTAAACCTGACGGGCTGCTACTGATCCCTGCAGATCGAGTAATTGATTTCCTGCACCCACTTCCCATAAGCGCATTGTGGGGAGTGGGTGAGAAAACGGAAGAGGTTCTGGTCCGCCTTGGTTTACAGACTGTCGCAGATATCGCGAATACCCCGGTACAAACTCTGAACCGGGCCCTTGGTCAAAGTGGGACTCATCTTCATGAACTCTCATGGGGTAGAGATCCTCGGTCAGTAGTGCCACATGAAGTGGAAAAAAGTGTCAGTAATGAACACACTTTTAGCAACGACGTTGATGACCCCGCCGTAATCCGTGCCGAACTCACCGCGCTCTCGGACAAGGTCGCTGCCCGGCTACGCAAGGCTGGTTATAAAGGCAAAACGGTGACGGTGAAGCTGCGGTTTGCTGACTTCACCACGATCACTCGTTCCAAAACGGGTGCCCATACTGATTTGTCACATGAGATTTATGAAACCGTTTGGAAACTATATGAAGCACTTGGATTGCAGCGGGTGCGGATTCGGCTAGTCGGGGTGAAAGTTGATGGACTGCTCGCAGCCTGTGAAGCGCCCGATCAATTACTTTTTGGTGAGCCCGAGCACGGTCGCCGTGATGCCGAGCTCGCAATAGATACTTTGCGCGACAAGTTTGGTCCTGGGGCTGTGCGTCCGGCCCGAACTGTGACTGGCTCCACAGACACCCCTAATGGCCAATAAATCCCGATTTATTGGCCATTAATAGTCTCGAATCAGTCAAATTTGTCGGGAATGAGGGGTGAGGGGTTGCTTGCCAACGGATTCGTCATATCCTTAGGTGAGTAGAGATTGCTTCAGCGAATAAATCGCACCGAGAGGAAAGGGGGCCGGCGTGCCACTGTCAGATCATGAACAGAAATTGCTTGAACAAATGGAACAAGCCTTGTACGCGGATGACCCCAAATTCGCATCAAATCTGCGCACCGCAGGAACAGGGGCAACTCGTAAGCGTGCAGCCCTTGGTGTCCTTGCAGTACTCGCTGGTCTGGGACTCTTAGTCCTAGGTGTTGCAACCAGTCCAGCAGTTGGTGTAGCCGGATTCACCATCATGTTGATAGGAGCCGTACTTACCTACTCAGCATTTACCGGCGGGGCTAACGTTTCCGCAGACGAAGTTGATGCCGATCCGGATGTAAAGGCATTTCGAGCCAAAACACAAAAAGCTCCCAAGAATGTGAACTTCATGAACCGCATGGAGGATCGGTGGCGCAAGCGAACCGACGGCGAACAATAAGAACAAGAGGTTTTAACCACCAGTGAGTGAAATAGTCCCGGCCCAGTTAGGCCGTTTTTTTGAAGACTTCGAAGTTGGCACGACCTATCAGCACCCATTTGGGCGAACCATCTCTGAGGCTGACTCGACTTGGTTCACACTCTTGACATGTAACACCAATCAGAACCATTTCAATGCTCACCTTGCACAAAGCAACCCAATAACTCAAGGGCGAATAATTGTTAACTCTGGTTTGACGGTAGCTCTTGTTCTGGGGTTGTCCGTCATTGACATGAGTCAAAATGCGGTGGCCAATTTAGGCTGGACCGATATCAAACTCACATTTCCGGTGTATATCGGCGACACTATCTACGCGGAAAGTTTGTGCCTTGAGAAGCGCGAGAGTGGATCTCGACCGGAGATGGGAATAATCCGCATGAAAACTCGAGGCTTGAACCAAGATGGTGATGAAATTGTCTCCTGGTACAGGTCAGTGATGGTTCCAAAGCGCAGTTCGGGAATCGGACAGGACTATTTTCCTCAAGCGAAAAATGGTCCACTCATTTCTGAATAATTTTCGGAGCAGTGGCAGCACGGTAATCGGTTGCCCCCCAACCGCCTCACACCACTCTTTTTGCGGGTAGTCATTTGGTTGGAGAGGAACAATTTCATCTGCGGGCCCTAATCTAGGCGATTGCTGGTTGAGGTGCCTGTGCGCGCGGAGTCGTCGGAGTGAAAGCCATGTCGCTGGCAGCAGCGCGGTAATCAAGTTTTCCCTCTAGGGGTCGGGTGTGGTGAAACGGTTGCCGGTCACTCTATTTCACGGATATTTCCGCATTGATTGAAATTAAACTGGCCGTGAGTAAAGAACCACCCAGTGAAAATCGCAAGAATGCCAATTGCCCATGATTTCATGATGCCCGTGCTGGCAGCAAAGTTGATAGGAGATGATGTACCGGTGGGATACGAATTGGCAGAAGGCGAAGTTCTGATGAAGATTTCACCCGATGTTCCGGTTGAGGCAGATGCACTCAATTCTGTAGTTGCTTCCGTGACTTCAGTTGGTTCAGGAGCCTTGGGTCTGGCGCGTTTCGCGACGGAGACGTCAATTTATTTGGTGACGGAGTCCACGAAAGCCATATCAAAATCAATTCTTGACACGGTAGTTCCGATCGCAGTGAATGCAGTTATTTCTCGAATCGACATTAATGAGATTGTGAAAGAACACGTTGACGTAAATGAAATTGTCGCTCAAGCAGACATTACCCCCATCCTTGATCGCGTTCCAATGGCGGAGATCGCTGACTACGTAATAGAGGAAATTGATTTGCCGAGTTTGGTGCGTGAGAGTACAGGAGGTGTCGCCGATGGATTATTAGGAACTCTGCGCTTCCAAGCAATTCAAACGGATAACTTTGTGAGTCTAATTATTGACCGAATTCTTTTTCGTAGAAAAATCCGAATACGGACGCAAGAAGGTCCGGTGAAAAATGCCGACATTTAGTCAGTTCCGCAGAACTTTTGTTCCCGGTTCTCAGGTGCATTTTAGTTCCTTACCCGAAAGAGCCCGCTCGATTCAGGGCCTTAGCGCAGGGTTTACCAGTCGTTTAATTGCTGCGTTCATTGATATTGCCTTAGTCGCGCTACTCGTTTTGGGCGCGTGGGGCGGTTGGGAGGCCCTTCGCTACATAATGAGTGTCTTTTACGACCTGCCAACGGCAGCGGGAATTCCATTGCTGATCATCGGTTATGTACTCATGTGGCTTTATTGGACCTGGAGTTGGTCGGTTGGTGGCCGCTCATTGGGAAACATATTGATGGGGCTACGCGTGCAAACGAACCGGGGTGAAAATCTTGGACTTGGGTTAGCCGCACTGCGATCGGCGCTATCGGTCGTGATTGCTCTCGGCCTGCTGTGGTCAATTTTCAGTAGAAAGAATAAATCTTTGCAAGACATTGTGTTGGGAACCGAAGTCGTCTTTGATTGGGCACCACTACTGCCGAGGATCGACATGACATTTGCCATGGAAGACGATCCAAGTAAGCAAGACCAGAAATAAAGCATTTGACCCAGAGGCTAACTTTTCAGTATTAGCAGGATCTCAATCAGACCAAGCAAAAATGTGGTTGCAGAAACGATGAAAGTTGACACCCCCACTGCTGTCATGGAACCTCTATAGAGACGCATCGATATTACGATTATGAAAACAATAACTAGCATGGTCATTGCTGCAACAAATTCAGCAAGTGTGAGTGATTCAGAAAGTGCCAGTCGAGCTAGGGCGAAACCAGCGATTGACAAGGCCAAGATTGTGCGCCGCCAAGATAAAAATGTCCGTTCCTGCGGCATTCCTTCATCAATGGGTCGCATGAGTGATCCAACTCAGAGGAAGGCAATAGCGGCGATTATCGCAATTGCAAAAACGGTTCCCGAAAGCAGAACAAGGGCGGGAGAATGCTTGAGTGGCTGACGCTCACGCATTGAACGTTCAACACGAGCCCAAGAAATCCAAGCCCAAAGTGAAATAATTGAACCAATGCCGAGTGCAATAATCGAAATAGTTTTTCGTGTATCACCTGCCATGTCCACGGTAAAGGCATTTAGTGCGATACCCCCCGCAATAAATGCCAATCCGGTCCTGATCCAAGCAAGGAATGTCCGCTCATTGGCCAAGGTATATCGCGGATCTGGTTCACTCCCGTGGGAGTAAATGAACTTCGGCCGCTGGGCTCGATGCCTCGAATCTTCTGCGGGAGTCTGACTATCCGTCATACGTGTATTCTACCGAAGGCTGACCGAGAAGATTGGACGAAATGAGTGCGCACCCAGCGACTGTTGTTTTTTGTGGTCACGGTTTTGGTGATTGGGGGAATGCTTCCAACACCTGCCTTTTCGGCCAATGCGATAGTTGAGTCGTTCCCGACATGGCAACGTGCTGCTGTGACACTCAATTCCGCTGGAAATCTCTATTATCCGTCTAATCGAGCTAACCTGATTCAAGAGTCACGAATTGACGTACTGGCATTTACGAAAAACTCCAAGTCGGCAAATGGGGTCAGATATTCATCCATGTTGGTGACGGCGACTTACACGAACCGTCATGGATCATTCTCGTTAATGGAGAAGTATGCAGGTGTTAAATGGGCCGCGCGTCGAGTCGCGGATCCAGGACAAAGAGTCGTGTCTCGACAATTGATTAAAATGAGGGAAAGCGGCACAAAGGTGAAATCAACAATCTATGCCAATTGCGCTGTACCCGAAATCGATTCGGCTATAGAGCAGCAAAAGTCTTGCTCACGAGCAGATGTTAAGTTATTTGGTGGTTTGCTAGTAATGAAAATTCCCGGGGAGACATCCATCATTATTGAGAGTTCAGGTCTTTCGTTCCAGCAGCTGATTGCTGTTTCCCGTGGTCTCAAGGTACTAGAGGTCAATGGCTAATCTGATGTGACATCAAGCAGATACAGTTGATGAGTGGCTCGGGTGCAAGCTACAAAGATGTCCGAGCCCCGCACACCTTGAAGGCCTATTTGGTCAGGATTAACGACAAAAACGACATCGAATTCTAACCCCTTAGTTTCTCTGGCACTCAATACTGCGATTCGGAAGTCGATCGCGGCCGGTCCAAAACCAATATCGGGCGACTTGTCCTGAAACTTTTCTTGCCACTCGGATATCAGCATGTCAGGCACGATCACACAGGCGCGTCCAGCCTGTCCCTCCATTGCCTTTGCCAGAAAAGCCAGGACATCGTCCTCACTTAGGGTGACATTTATTGTGGGTGAACCATTACGAATTGAGACTAATTCGGGTGCGGTTCCACCGGCTTTCAGCAATTGTTCGATCGATGTTTGAACTGTTTCATCTGTAATGCGGTAGGTGACATTGAGACTAAATAGGGCGAGTTTTTCTCCAGCCCATGCCAAGGCCTCATTCCAGTCTCGAGCGCCTGCAGGATGGGAAGATTGCTGAAGGTCACCGACAATTGTCATCGATTTTCGTACCGCTCTGCGCTGTACAGCTCGCCAAGCCATTTCGCTCAATTCTTGTGCTTCATCAACGACAATGTGTCCGTAAATCCACTCCCGGTCAAGGTAAGCACGTTCAGCGACGGTAGATGTCAGAGAAGATCGAGTATCACGATTGCCATAACGCATTTCACCAGCATCGAGTTCCATGTATTCAGAACGTGACTCGCGAACAGCGGGAACCGGGCGCACCCAATCACCAAGAAGTTCGGCACATTCATCTAGGAGTGCTACGTCATCAATGGTCCATGGACTCCCCGCCTCACGAATGAGCAATTTTTGTTCACGAGGGGAAAGAAATTCATGGGAAGCAATTCGGAGAAAATCAGGATCGGTCAATAATTTCGTGAGAACCTTCTGAGGGGTAGTTGGCATCCACATGAGATTCAAAACGCGGCGTACATTGCGGTCATCGATGAAGTCAGCTAACAGTTCGTTGCGTGTTTCGTAGTCAAGGCTCTCGTGCCCTTGGTCGTTGGCTAGGTTTCGCGCAAGATGCTCAAGGACGCGTTTGAGGAAAATTTCGCGATTCATGTGGTACGTGCCGCGTTTCGAGAGTGACTTGACACAGTCACGAACTTGGCTCCGAGTAATGTGAAGTTTAGTGCCACCGTCGGTGGTTATGTTGACCTGCGAGTCAGGAACATTTGACCAGTGTGAAACAGCATTGGCCAGTACCTTTGCCATTATGGTTTTGCCCTTGACCTCAGAAACTTCAAAGGATTCATCAATCGTGGCATTAATTCCGGGAAAAAGTTGCCCAGGGGTTAACAAGACTATGTCGGTCTCACCCAGACTGGGGAGTACTTGATCGATGTACCTCAAAAAAGCGGTGCTCGGTCCCACAATCAAAATTGCGTCTTTTGCCAGTCGTTCGCGGTAAGTATAAAGCAACCAAGCGGCACGGTGAAGTGCCACAACTGTTTTTCCCGTTCCCGGCCCACCTTGCACCACCGTAATTTGATTGAGCGGACTGCGAATAATGACGTCTTGATCAGTGGCGATCGTGGCAAGTATGTCTGCCATGCGACCATCTCGGGGAGTGGCGACCGCATCTTTTGCTGCTTGATAACTGCCTTCACCGGGCTCGGTGAGTACTTCGTCATCCACATGTGTGACCACCTGCTTCCCATCGATAGCCTTTATTGAAATCCGTCTGCGCAAAGCGGTGTTCATTCGATTCGCGGTCGTTGCCTGATAAAAAGGTGCGGCGTTGGGAGCGCGCCAGTCAATCAGGGCCATGTCGCCAGTTTCCGTGCGAAGGCCAATCCGACCGATTCGATGGGTCTCTTGGGTGTCGCTGTTGATTCGCCCGAAGTACAGGCGGTCATTCGCCGCCTCGACCGAACGCAGTTGCGAGCGCAAGTTATCTGCATGGGCCTCACGCTCCAGGTCATCTTGTCCTGTTCCCGTTGAGGCGGCGAGTGCAAGATTTTTCATTCGGGTTGTTAAGTGTTCGCGCTGAGCGGCGAGGAGGGAATAAGCGTTGTCAGTGAATTCTTGTTCGTCATCCAAGGCATTTGGCATAGTTCCCCCTCCTTTTCGCTATGTGGATTTCTGAGTGATGCCAGAAATTGGTAGTCAACTATGTCACGTCGGTAAGTGGGAGGGGTGTACGGGTCTTTGAATTCGCGTAGGACAAACTCTGACTATGGTTTCCGTGCCTGATTTCCACGATGTCGGCGTAGAACTCTCGGGTATTGAATTGGTCTTGGGTTCCCTAAATCCTGCGTCGGAAGCATCAAACCACGTGGAGGAAATGCGGGAACTTGGTCGAGTTTGCGCTCGAAAGGCGGCACACAAAGCCTCTGGTGAGCTGATAGGCGACCTCGTATATTCACAACTGGGGGCTCCACTCTGGACAGGTGGCGCTGTTGATACACACGTCTCGATTTCACGCACCGGTCAATATGCAATAGGAGCGGCGGCCCTTAAGAGGGTCGGGGTTGATATCGAATTTACCGACCGCGATGTCAGCCGGTTGGTGAATTCATTCACGCCGGTTGAGCAGGAACTTTCCAAAATTGTTAATCCGATTGCACTCTTGTGCGCAAAGGAAGCAGCGGGAAAATCCGCGGGAGTCGGTTTGGCAGGATCAATTATTCGTTGGAGTGTTATCGCTTACTCCGCAGACTCGAATTCACTTTTAGTGCGAGATATTCAGACGGATGACTATTGGCGGGTTTGGATCAGTTTGGTTGAGGTCAGAGATCGTTCATTGCAGTGTGCGGTCGCACAGGGGGCTGATCCGGTACGAGAAGAATTGTTCACTATCTATGAATCTGCTCATGTGGAGATGCGCCCAATCGGTTCCAAAGTCTGGCAAGAGGGCGCAATCTCTGTTCGTGCACGTGGCTTGAGCGGAGTTGTAATTACAGCTTGGAATCCTGGACAGGATCGTCCTGGTGTCGTTAAAAATAAGCAGGCCAATGAACTGTTGTTGACGCTGCTCATGGAATATTGCGATGACATTTGGGAAGCAGACGGGTTTTCCTCGGATCGAACTTACCGAGAACCAGGCTTCATGGCGTGGGGGATGAGCCCCGAAATCGGATTGCAGATTGCACGTGAATTTGGCCAGTTTGCAATTTTTTATTTTGAAGACAGCGGCAATCGGGTCATGTATAGCGTTTGATTTCAGTCGTTTATGGTGTTGGATTTGACCTTGGTTCCTTGATCGTAACGTCACGATCCTTGTTATACAAAGCGATCCAAGTGTGTCCTGGGCGAAATGGAACTGGGTTACCTGCGGTGTCGGTGAATGTTGTTCCCGATTGCGAGTCGTCTCGCGACCATTGTGTATTGAAGAGTTGACCGTTACGCAGAATGATTGCCTCTCCCGAGCCGATTGTCTCGACGTGGGGTGTATTGCCACCGCCTTTATCGAAATATGCGGATTGGGTTTGTTTCACAAACTGAATGACCACGGTGTCTGCCCAGACTTTGCCTACTTGTTCGGCCTCTTCAAAACTTGCGCGCTCACCATTAAGTTGAATCGCGTATTGGTCGCGTATCTTTTCATATCGGAATTTGATGGTGGAGGACGGCCATTTGAGTTCTGCGCTGACTGCAGGGCTTCCACCTAAGGGAATTGAGTCAGCAAAGGTGAAACCCATGTCTTTGGCCTGAGAAACATTATCTATCTGCGTCATCGCCGTTCTGGCATCAAAAAAATAATTGTAAGGAGCTCTTCGAGATGACTCGCGGGAGTAGTCTTGAGGGACTTTATTTGCCGAAACATCAATAAAGGGAGCATCGGCGAGTGCTGGCCAGAGTTTGCGTTGGGCACCCGAGAAGCTGAAAGCGGGACTACCAAATTGAGCCAGAAGGTCAATGTCCGTGATTCGGGCAGATCTCACAGGTCCAATTCGCGCGGGAATAGATGAACTAAAAATTGCGGCTAAGCGGGTCATTCCGTACTCGACTTCTTCCACATAAACCAGATCGGCGTCTTCGACCCCTGCGTGTGGCTGGGCATTTCGCGTGTTGTCAATTTTGACTGCAAGCACCGGGGGAATACCGGCGAATGCGGCTGGGCGAGGCAACTTGACATAAGGCAACCCGGTTAGCGGGTGAAGCGTGTGAGTCAGGGTCAAACTAGGTGTTGGGCTAGGTGTTGGGTCAGGTGTTGGGCTTGTTGACGTGCTTTGTGATGGGCTGGCTGAAGTGCTCGGTGTTGCCGTAGCCACAGTCGAACTGGTCGAGGAAGCAGTAGAAGTCCTATCTGCTGATGTGCAACCGCTTACGGAAGTCAGGATCGCAATCCCGATCAGAAGGCCTTTTTGTGTGAGCACGTTCTCACCCTAAGGGTGTGAGGACCCAGTTCCGATCATGCGGGCCGACACGGAGGACCTGCGTCACGCACTGAAATTAAATGGAGGATTTTCCGCAGAAATAGACACCTAAGGGTTGACTGTGGAGGAAAATGGAGTATTGTGGCGGCACTGGGAGTTACCCGGGTGACTTTTGAGGTCAAAGTGAGAGGTGGGGCACATGTTTCTGGGTACCCAATCTCCGCGACTTGATGAAAAGGGCCGATTGGTCCTTCCGGCCAAATACCGGGAGGGGTTGGCGGCAGGACTAGTTTTCACCCGCGGTCAGGAGCGGTCCATTGTTGTGTGGCCGAGTTCAGAGTTCGCCACCTATGCCGAGCGCCTGAGTGTGGCCTCACGGTCTGATTCGAGCGTTCGTGCTTATCTTCGAGTTTTGTTTTCGGGAGCGGTCGACGAGATTCCCGATCGCCAAGGCCGAGTCATGATTCCATCAGAGCTTCGTTCCTATGCGGATTTAGACCGCGACGTCGTCGTTGTTGGCAATGGAAGCACTCTTGAGATTTGGAATGCCACAGCGTGGGGTGAATATCTCACGGGTCAAGAAGCAGGATTTTCTGCTTTGAGCGAGGAGGTAATACCAGGAATTTTTTAATTCGGCTTGGCCGATGAGGTCTCCACCCGCTCTTTGATCCTGACGTCACTTCCCCGATGTCAGGGCCCGCTAAAAGGAAAAAGCTTTGGCGAGAGCAGGTGATAGCGGGCGGAGACCTGATTGCGCCAAGCACAGCACCTCATCAACAAAACTGGATTGAACCCGACCGCGAATCGTGTTCCACGAGGGAAAGAAGCAGTTATGAGCACCATCAATGAGTACCTTCACAATCAGGCTGATCTGATTCCTAGTGGAGTTCGCACCGCGGCAGCAATTACTGCCGCAGGAATTGCCACCGGCAGCCTTGTTTATTTCTTGTCAATTCTCGTAGGGTCTTGGGGCTAACTCACATGTCAATTCAGCCCCGTCACACTCCCGTCCTTGCGGACAGGGTTTTGGCGTTGTTGGCTCCGGCACTTGATCAACCGAATGCCGTACTTATTGATGCAACCTTGGGGCACGGGGGGCATAGCGAACTGGCTCTTAACGCCTTTCCTGAACTCACCGTGATCGGACTTGACCGGGATCTCAGTGCAATTGAACTTTCGACCCAAAGACTGGCACCATTTGGACCTAGAGTCATCCTTGTTCACGCAGTTTACGATCAAATACCCAAGGTGCTTTCTGAGAACAATATTTCCGGTGTGCAGGGAATTTTGTTTGACCTCGGAGTTTCCAGCATGCAACTCGATCAACCAGAGCGCGGATTTTCTTATTCTGTGGACACATTTCTTGACATGCGAATGGACCAAACCTGCGGGATTACTGCGGCAGAAGTGTTGAACACTTACGAGCCCGGTCAATTAGTACGAATTTTGCGTAGTTACGGTGATGAGAAATTCGCCACCCGAATCGTAGAACGGGTTGTCCGTGAACGCAAAATCGAGGCATTTAATAACTCGGCACGTCTCGTTGACTTAATTCGAGATGCGATTCCGGCAGCCGCGCGCCGTACTGGTGGCAACCCTGCAAAGCGAACCTTCCAAGCTTTACGAGTTGAAGTGAATTCCGAACTTGCCGTTCTTGAGCGTGCAATCCCACGTGCCATCGATTCACTAACCCTGGGTGGCCGAATCGTGGCAATGTCCTACCAATCCCTGGAAGACAAAATTGTGAAGCGAGTATTCAGCGAACGGAGCCTTGCAAATGTTCCTCACGACTTGCCGATCATCCCAGATTCAGCCAAGCCAGAGTTGAAGCTGTTGACGCGGAGTTCCGAAAAGGCAACGGAGCAGGAGATTCAACTAAATCCTCGTGCGGCTTCAGTTCGACTTCGGGCAGCAGAGCGCATTCGCATTCAAGGCCTTTCCGAAAAGCAAGAAAGAGTTGCCGCATGAGCGCTGCCCCGCAATTAGACCATTCACTTAATCGGTCAAGTGAAGCTGTTACCGAGTACGCAACACGCGGAGTGCGCAGACGCACACGTGAGAACTTGCGCTTGGTAGCACCGATTCGAGTACGTAAGGCTAGCCGAGGCGTGTTCGTAGTGCTGCTAGCAAGTATTTTAGGCATTGGCTTTATCGGCATGCTGCTCATCAACACAACGTTGGCGCAAGGTGCATTCACATTGAGCGAATTAAGGTCCACTCAGAATGAGCTCAGTCGGACTGAAGCGACCTTGATTGAGAGTGTTTCAGCACTGGCAGCACCTACTGTCCTAGAAGAGAAGGCGCGAAGTCTGGGAATGGTTCCAAGTTCGACACCTGCGTTTATTAAAATTCCCAGCGGCAAAGTGCTAGGTAAGCCCAAACCTGCCCCAGGTGTTCGCGTTTCGACACCTGCAGATGCAACAGTGGGTGAAGCGGCCGAGGATTCCACGCGCTCAGGATTACCACCCGCTTTTGGGGAAAACTACGATCCAGCGACAGCGGATGCGCAACGGTCAACCGGTGAATGGTCAGAGCCGACATTAATTGACTCACAAGTGATATCCGAAGATCTCTCACTCAATTCAAACCCGGTCGGATAGGTAGCAAGTGACTCCAAGAGGTGAGCATCCGTGAGCGCGAGGAGAGATGGAAGCAATTTCAGCAATTATGGTGCAGCTCGAATCAACTTAGGCAACACCCGCAAACGAGGAACCGCTCTCATTGTGGTTTCAACCCTTATTCTGATGATTTTTGCTGGCCGGCTTATTGATCTTCAGGCTGTTCAAGGTGACAAGCTCGCATCAGCTGCGTTAGATCAAAGGCTGAAGACCATTGAGTTACCAGCTGAACGTGGATCGATTTTGGATTCATCAGGTGAACCGCTAGCTATAACCGTTGATGCCAAGAATGTGACGGCTGACCAAACAATGGTCACAGATCCGGTTATGGTAGCGCAAGCGTTGTCTCCAATTTTGGGTGCAGACGCCGACATTTTGGCGAAACGTCTTACGGGAGATCGACGCTTCATGTACCTAGCCAAAGAAGTTACCCCACAAACTTGGGAGCAGATCTCAGCATTGCGCCTGCCCGGAGTGTTCAGTGAAAATACGTCTCGGCGTATTTACCCTTCAGGGGATCTTGCGGCAAACGTCATTGGATTTGTGGGCGCAGAAGGGTCTGGACTTGGCGGATACGAATATGCCTTTAATGATCAACTTAGCGGTACGCCAGGAAAATCAACTTATGAGAGAGGGCCTGGGGGTAGAGCAATACCCACTGGATCATCCGTGAGGGTTGATGCGCAACCTGGTGTGGACATAGAGCTCACCATTGATCGCGATATTCAATACTTCGCACAGAAAGAAATCGCTTTGGCTGTTCAAAATTCAGGAGCAATTGATGGAACCGTTGTAGTGATGGATCCCCAAAGTGGGCAAATTTTAGCTTTGGCAACCGCTCCTACTTTTGACCCAAACTTTCCAACGCAAAGCACTCAAAAGAATCTCAATAACAGGCCTTTGACTTCCGCGTTTGAGCCAGGTTCGACAAGCAAGGTAATGACTCTGGCCGCGGTAATCAATGAAGGAGCAGCGACTCCTTACACGCCATTTAAAGTTCCCGGTTCCTTGCCGCGAGGCGACAAAGATTTCCGTGATTCGACCCCGCACGGAACATTAAATTTAACGCTCAGTGGAGTAATGGCAAAGTCCAGCAACATCGGAACAATTCTGGCTGCTGAAAGAATCGGTGGGAAAAAACTTTCCAAATATTTGAAAAAATTTGGTGTTGGACAGCCGACAGGGCTTGGTTTTCCGGGGGAAACAAGTGGATTTGTTCCCGAACATAAAGACTGGTCCCCAACCTCTTTTCCCACAATTGCATTCGGTCAGGGTCTCAGCGTGAATGCGGTTCAGGTAGCAAGCGTGTTCTCGACTATTGCTAATGACGGATTGCGTGTTGAGCCTTCCTTAGTTAAGAAGATCGTTCACGCAGATGGAAGTGCTGAAGAACCAGAAGCACCAGTTACCACGCGCGTTGTTTCACGTGATACCGCAATCCAAGTTAGAGCGATGCTCGAAAGTGTTGTTGGTGAAGGCGGTACAGCAACCAATGCCAAAATACCGGGATATCGTGTCGGTGGAAAGACGGGAACCGCTCAAGTTGTTGACGAGAAAACGGGCGGTTACAACGACGAAGTCATCGCCTCATTTGTTGGTATGGTGCCGGCAGATAATCCACAACTCGTTGTCGCGGTTTTCATATCTCAACCTCAGAGTGGGCGTTACGGTGGTGAATTGGGAGCTCCAGTTTTTAAGAAAGTTTCTAGTTATGCACTAGGGGCATTAGAAATTCCGCCAACAGGTTCAAAAGCGCCTAAACTTGCATTGACTTTTGGAGGTTGATGTGAGTTCGACATCGGTTGTCGAGATTGCTTCACTTATCGGTGCCGGACTTTCTGGAGACCCTGACGTCAGTGTCACCGGTGTCTCATTAGATTCCACAGCAATTAAATCGGGCGAACTATTCGCAGCGTTGCCTGGGCGATCCATGCATGGGGCCCGCTTCGTCGAAGAGGCAATCGGGCGCGGAGCATCAGCAATTGTCACCGATTCCGCGGGTATCCAACTCATTGAAAAAATTGATATTTCACTCTCTGTTCCCATACTCCAAGTGCCTGACCCAAGAGCCTGCCTAGGTGCTCTGTGCAAATTGGTTTATGGTGATCCGGCCTCCGACATGATCTTGATCGGAGTCACTGGGACCAATGGAAAAAGCACGACCACCAGCATGATCTATCAGGCTGCGCGTGCTGTTGGCATGAGTGCTGGGTTGATAGGCACTCTTGCCACGTTGATTAATGATGAAAAAGTCGTGAGTGCTCGAACAACTCCTGAGGCTCCAGATCTTTTTCGCACACTCGCCAGGATGAAGGAAGCAGGCGTAAAAATCATTGCCATGGAAGTTTCCAGCATTGCCGTGGCTGAGCATCGAGTCGATGGGCTGCAATTCGATTGCGTGGCATTTACTAACCTCTCACATGATCACCTCGATTACCACGGTTCGATGTCTGAGTATTTTTTCGCAAAAGCACGACTTTTTACTCAAGAATTTGCACGATACGCACTCATTTGCACGGATAGCCATTGGGGGATTGAACTGTGCAACAAGGTAAAAATACCTTATGAAACTGTGGGTACAGTGGGATCACCCGATTGGAAAATCAGTCGGTCAAACGAGAATTCTGTGACGCCTTCATGGAAAATCGATGGCCCACGTGGTGAAATCCAATTTGACTCATTGGCGCTTCCAGGAAAAATGAATGTTGTGAATGCGGCCTTGGCTCTTTCGGTTCTCGACCGTGTTGGTATTCGCGGCAAGAATGTGGTTGAAGCAATTTGTAAGGCAACCGTGCCCGGTAGGGGTGAGTTAGTTGGCAAACGCGGCGACATCTCGTTGTTCGTGGACTATGCCCACTCACCCGAGTCAATCGAAGAGTTTTTAACGGGTCTAAAGAACGAATTCAGAGGGAGAATAATTACTGTTCTGGGTGCTGGCGGTGATCGAGATGCCAGCAAACGCGTGGCCATGGGTCGAGTGAGTGCCAACCTGTCTGACATCGTTATCGTCACAGATGACAATCCGCGTTCGGAGGATCCAAGCGAAATTCGGAAACAGATAATTCAGGGTGTCGAGGAATTCTCAAACGCCCTTGTGGTTGAAATAGGCGACAGACGTGAAGCGATCACTCACGCTTTGGAAATGGCCGTTGGCAACGACGTTGTGGCAATCCTCGGTAAGGGCCACGAGCGGGGTCAGGAGATTATGGGCCGGACAATTGCATTCAGTGACGTTGATGTTGTTGGCGAACTGTTAGGGAGGGAGGATTCACATGATTGAGTTCACGGGGCAACAACTTGAGGAAATCACAGGTGGAATTCTCACTGGCTATGATCGCAAGCAAGTCCTCAATGTTCCTGGATTCTTCGTCGACTCGCGGAGCCCTATTTACGGCGGAATTTATGTGGCGCTCATTGGTGAAAAGGTCGATGGACATATTTTTTTAGCTGATGTTGAGGTAGCTGGAGCAGCTTTGGCCATTGTCTCAAATGACTGGACAGAATCCGTCCCCGAAGGCCTTTCGCTGCTTCGAGTATCTAACCCTTTGAATGCCTTAGGTCAGATTGCTCACTGGGTTCGTACCAATGTGCTCACCGCTCAGGTTATCGGTGTAACTGGATCGAGTGGAAAAACTTCAACCAAGGACTTGATCGCTGGCATTTTAGGACAGTACGGTCAGTGTGTTGCGCCTCCAGGTTCATTTAATACGGAAGTTGGTCTGCCTCTCACAATCCTCAGCGCCGATGTCCACACTCAATTTTTGGTCTTAGAAATGGGTATGCGCGGGATTGGCCACATCAAGATTCTGGCTGACATTGCGGTGCCTGATATCGGAGTTGTTGTCAATATTGGCTCGGCGCATATTGAATTGCTCGGCAGTATCGAAAATATTGCCGTGGCTAAAGCGGAATTGGTGCGCTCGCTACCGATAACAGGAGTCGCAATCCTTAATCAAGATGATGCATTTGTCGCAAGGATGAGCGAAGGTCTCAAATGCTCACACCTAACTTTTGGTGAGTCGAAGGGCAGTGACATTTATGCGAGCGATGTCAGAGTTGAGCCGGATGGAACAACCCGTTTTACAGCGTCCTATCGGGATGCGTCATATACAGTTCATGTCAAACTCGTTGGTGAGCACTACGTAAGTAATGCTTTGGCGGCACTCGGTGCAAGTATTGCTGCGGGAGTGCCTTTTCACATTGCGTGTGAATTTCTCAGCAACGTAGATGTGATCAGTAAGTGGCGCATGGAAGTCACGGAGGCGGCAAATGGCGTAACCGTTATCAATGACTCCTATAACGCCAATCCTGAGTCGATGCGGGCGGCCCTTAAGACCTTGGCTCAATTGGGTTCTCGGGAGCCTCGTCGTCGTACATGGGCGATTTTGGGGGAGATGCGGGAATTGGGTGAGTACTCCTTGGACGCCCACGACGCAATTGGCAGATTAGCGGTGCGACTAGACATTTCGCGTTTAGTCTGCGTGGGAGCCGCAACGAAGGTGATGCACTTGGCGGCTTCAAATGAAGGATCATGGGGTGAGGAATCGGTATGGGTTTCTGACATCGATGCAGTCATGAAATTGCTATCCGACGATTTGGAGCCGGGTGACATTGTTTTGGTTAAAGCATCACGCTCAATTGGTCTTGACCGAGTGGCTCGTGAGGTTTTGGAGCTTCCATTAAGTAGTGTTAGTGCGAACCTTGAGTTAGGAACTGATCGAGAGCAGGGAGCTCCATGAGGCTAGTCGTTATTGCGGGGGCGATAGCGACTTTGATTTCGATTCTTGGAACACCTCTATTGATCAACCTCTTGCGCAAACACGGTTATTCTCAGGCGATTCGGGCATCCCAAGAAGGACGGCTTTATCCAGCCCATGAGGGAAAGCGCGGTACCCCTTCCATGGGGGGACTCGCAATAATCATCGCTGTACTCGGGGGCTACTTCCTCACACATTTAATTACTTGGCGACCTGTTTCAATCTCGGCATTACTTGTCCTTTATCTCATGGTTGGTTTGGGACTAGTCGGTTTAGCGGACGATTATTTAAAGATTTTTAAACAAAGAAGCACGGGTCTTAGAGCTAGGACAAAGCTAATCGGTCAGGCCGTTGTGGCATTTTCTTTCGCCTATTTATCCGTTCAGTTCCCCGATGCAACGGGGAATACGGCTGCTTCGATGGCAATTTCCTTTGTTCGCGACACGAGCATCGTCCTGCCATTGGGGCTGTTCTTACTTTGGGTGTGGTTCCTAGTTACAGCGACAACCAATGGCGTGAATCTCACAGATGGTCTTGACGGACTGGCGGTTGGGGCAGCGATCATGAGTTTTTTGGCTTATGTGCTGCTGGCAATTTGGCAATATGGACAAAATTGCGCATTTGAACTCACTGAGTTTTGTTACAACACTCAAAATCCACTTGACTTGGCAATGGTTGCTGCCGCCACGGCTGGTGCCAGCTTTGGTTTCCTATGGTTTAACACCGCCCCTGCCCGTATCTTCATGGGGGATACAGGTTCACTCGCTTTGGGTGGTGGAATCGCAGGTCTAGCGGTGCTGACTCGCACAGAACTCCTACTGCCCTTGATTGCGGGACTTTTCCTCATCACAACTTTGTCCGTAATTGGGCAGGTCGGATCCTATAAATTAACAGGAAAGAGAATATTTCGGATGGCTCCCTTGCATCACCATTTTGAAATGCTTGGGTGGCCCGAGATTCAAATCGTGGTGAGGTTCTGGATTATTCAGGGTCTTTGCATTGGTGCAGGACTCACAATTTTTTATGCGGAGTGGGTTCGGGCTTGATGCATAGTCTTGATGAACTGATTTCCCGCGACGCAAACTGGTCCGCACTTAACGTTGGTGTTTTAGGCTTAGGTGTTGCTGGCTTTGCAGCGGCCGATGCCCTCATGCAACTGGGATCCAAGGTGAGCATCATCGATTCCTCATCGGATGATCAAGTGAGTGAACGAGCAAATATTCTCGGTTCCCTTGGCGCATCGATCTTCTTAAATGCTAATGAACTTCCGGAGCAGAACCTGGATTTGGTGGTGACTTCTCCGGGATTACCTCCCCAGCATCATTTCCATAGACAGGCCAGACTTAAAGGAATCCCCATCTGGGGCGAGCTCGAATTAGCGTGGAGGATTCGCTCGAAAAGTGGCGCTGCCCAGTGGTTGTGCGTGACCGGCACCAACGGGAAGACTACGACGACACTTATGTTGGAATCCATTTTGCGGTCCGCTGGGCTGCGCACAGAGGCAGCCGGGAACATTGGCCACTCACTCGTCGGTGTCGTGATGCATGATGAGCTCGACGTGATTGCGGTTGAGGTGGGCGCCCCCCAACTGCCCTTTGTTCACACCATGAGTCCCTGGGCGTCCGTCTGTCTCAACGTTGCATCAGATCATATTGATCACTTTGGAAATTTCAACGAATATGCCAAAGCCAAAGCTCGCATTTATGAGAGAACACAATATGCAGCCGTCTACAACGGCCATGAGGACGTAACGTTGTCTATGGTCGAATCAGCCGATGTAATGGAAGGCGCTCGCGCGGTCGGTTTCACGCGCGGCATTCCGGGGTTGAGTGAATTGGGTGTGGTTGACGGTGCCCTCGTAGACCGTGCTTTTATTCCCAATCGAAGGGATTATGCCCAGGAATTGGCACTCGTCAGCGACATTCATCCCGCTGCGGATCACAACACGGAGAATGCCCTAGCAGCGTCAGCGTTAGCTCGAGCATTTGGTGCCATGAATGCAGCCGAAGAAAATCGCGTATCACCAACCGCGGTACGCGATGGCCTTCGGAGTTTTAGCCCGGCTCCGCATCGAAATGCGCTGGTTGCCACTGCCGATGGAGTCACATACATTGATGACTCAAAGGCCACGAATGCGCACGCGGCCGATCGATCTCTTTCGTCGTACCCTTCTGTGATCTGGATAGCGGGGGGATTGGCCAAAGGACAGAATTTTGATGAACTCGTTATGGCTCACGCTGGTCGGATTAAATTGGCGATTTTGCTGGGAACTGACGCTCCGATAATTGGCAATGCCCTCACTCGACACGCACCAAATGTCCCAGTAATCACACTGGTCACTCGAGAGACTAGGGCCATGAACGAGGCTGTCCGCATCGCACATGAACGCGCGGTCAGTGGGGATACCGTTTTACTGGCACCCGGGTGTGCTTCATGGGACATGTTTGCGAATTATTCCCAACGCGGTGAAATTTTCACCAACGCGGTTGCGAATGAATTGGGTCTCTAATGTCACTGATCACCCAGCCTGTTTCCGCAGGGATTAGCAAGGTCTCAGAAGCCTATAAAAAGTCTCGATTCGCCTTATTGGCAGAGCATCCTCTGAGCACGTATTACTTGATCATGGGCTCTGCACTGTTATTGCTGGGGCTGGGTTTAGTCATGGTGCTTTCCGCTTCATCGGTGGAAAGTGTGCGCATTTTTGGATCTGCATACACGCTAGCCCAGCGGCAGGCGCTTTTCGCTGTTGCTGGGGTCATAGCTTTAATTTTTGCCGCTCGTTCATCAATTCAATTTTGGCGTAAGAGCGCATGGGTATTTCTCACGATTGCTTTTGTTCTTCTCATTTTGGTACTCGCGATTGGTGTGGAGGTTGCTGGTCAACGAAACTGGATTGAAATATTCGGTCCGTTTAGATTGCAGCCCAGTGAATTTGCCAAGCTTGCACTAGTTATTTGGGGTGCAGAGGTCTTAACCCGTAAGGATCGCCATATTCCTACGTGGCGGAACATCTTAGTTCCCATTCTTCCGGTGGCAGGAATCATGATGATCCTAGTTTTATTACAGGGCGACTTTGGAAATACGCTCATGCTTGGGGCGATTTTGTGCGGAATTCTTTTTGCCGCAGGAATCCCTATGCGCCTTTTTGCACTCTTTGGGGGCTTCGGCCTTTTTGCTGTATGGCTGCTGACTCTCGCTGCGCCCTATCGCATGGAACGTATTTCCAATTGGCTTAATCCCGAAGCCGATCGCCTCGGGTTCGGTTGGCAGGTAGCACAGGGTCAATACGCATTGGGTACAGGTGGGATCTGGGGTGTTGGGCTGGGAGGAAGCCGTGAGAAATGGGGCTCACTTCCAGAAGCTCATACTGATTTTATTTTTCCTGTCATAGGTGAAGAGTTGGGCCTAGTGGGAACATCCGCGGTGCTGCTACTTTTTGGTATCTTGGCCTTCTCGATTTTTAGGTTGAGCAGGAATTCGCAGGAACCATTTGTGCGCTTAGCCGCAGCCGGCGTCGGGTCATGGATTGTGGTGCAAGCGGTTATCAACATCGGTGCGGTACTCGGACTGCTACCCGTGACAGGAGTGCCTCTCCCACTCGTGTCCTACGGGGGCTCCTCACTGATTCCTACTTTGATCGCAATTGGAATGTTGCTGGCGTGTGCCCGGAATGAACCTCGAGCACGCCACATTATTCGGCGAAAGCAAACAGCCTCCGCTATGCGTCGACGCTAACCGAGAGAAGTTACCAGGAAAACGTAATGAAATTTGTCCTTGCTGCAGGTGGAAGTGCCGGTCACGTGTATCCGGCCATCAACACTGCGCAGGCTATTCTCGCTATCGATCCGACGTCTGAGGTCACCATCATGGGAACGGATCGAGGGCTGGACACAACATTGGTACCACCGACCGGCCTTGCGCTTGAATTACTCCCTTCAGCACCTTTTCCTCGAAAATTAGACAAGCAGGCAATCGCGTTCACTCCGAAATTTCTTAAATCCATTCATCTGGCTCGCAAGTTTATGAGAGAAAATAAGACCGAGGTAGTGATCGGGTTCGGTGGATATGCCAGTGCGCCTGCGTATTTGGCGGCGAAGAGTTTAGGTCTGTGCGTGATCGTCCACGAAGCGAATTCAATCGCAGGAATGGCAAACAAACTCGGATCAAAAATCACTTCGAATGTGGCAACTATGTTTGATGGGGTCTTTCCCAATGCTCGTGTGATCGGTATGCCCTTGAGTGAAGATATTGTTCAACTCGATCGGCATCGCAATCGTATTGCGGCACGAGATTTTTTCCAACTTCCGCAAACTGGTCCGGTTCTTCTCGTATTTGGTGGTTCGCAGGGCGCGCAATCTATTAATTCCGCGTGTGTTAAATCGTTTCCGGAGTTACTGCGGGCCGGCGTGAGCGTCCTTCATTCCGTTGGTAGTACAAACTTTACTGCGGGAAGTGAGATCACTGACTCTTCCGGCGCCAGCTACATCCCTGTTCCATTCATAAACCGAATGGACTTGGCATACAGCGCGGCCGATTTAGTTATAGCCCGTGCTGGAGCCATGACCGTAGCAGAGGTCACAGCCGTGGGCATTCCCGCAATTTTTGTCCCGCTTCCCATTGGGAATGGCGAACAAAGGAGAAATGCTTATCCATTGATCGAGAGTGGTGCGGCCCGCGTTTATGAAAACTCAGCCTTCACTTCAGACTTAATCCTGCGTGAAATATTGCCGCTGATCCTCAATGCGGCAGAACTTGACCGGATGGAGGCTGCAATGAATGTTGGGAAGTCATCAAATGCTGCTAAAGAATTGGCGCGTTGGGGGTTATCGTGTTCATGACCGTTTCATTTGCGTTAATGAGGAGATGTTGAACGTGACTTTGCGGGACTTGGGTCGGGTACATGTGGTGGGAATCGGAGGCGCCGGGATGTCCGGGATCGCTCGCATTTTGGCCTCACGCGGTGTTCCCGTCACCGGATGCG
>Ga0129324_10000437_pt1 | contig 30575 bp, 30 predicted proteins | sample CPBDNA_7_FD_96879 | JGI IMG/M metagenome (GOLD analysis project Ga0129324, IMG submission 96879) | Freshwater to marine salinity gradient microbial communities from Chesapeake Bay, USA - CPBay_Spr_15_0.2_DNA | ecosystem: Environmental > Aquatic > Marine > Coastal | place: USA: Chesapeake Bay...
CCGATTTTGACCTGCCGACGCGCCGGCCCTACCCGGGGGGCCGCTAGCCGACACCACCCCGCCCCCCCCCCCCCGGCCGCCACCCCCCCCGCCGCCGCCGCCGCCGCCGCCACCACCGTCGCCGCCGCCGCGACAGCCGCCACCATCCTCACCGCCACAACCACCACTACTGTCACCGCCACAACCACCGCAGCCACCGCCCTGTCTACCGTCTCAAACACCGCCCGCCTCACCAGCGACTACGATCGACACAACGTCCCCTCCACCAGCGATTGCGCCCAGCCAGTCGTCTATCGGGCGCGGGTCACATACACCTCCATCTCCCGCTGATTCGTCTATCGAGCGCGGGTCACATACACCTCCATCTCCCGCTGATTCGGAGGCGTCAGACATGTCGCTAGTTGTGATCATCGCCGTATCTGTACCGACTGTCCTGTGCTTTGTGGTACTGCTTGGCTGGTGTTCGTCGTCTCGGTCTGTATCGCAACAGAACTTTCCAACAACATCGCGACGCAGCCGCACTAATCCGTACACGTCGTCGTCGTCACGAAAAATGGCATCACGATCACTACGTGACTTACGTGTATGAGCGCTTCAGGGTATTTTCGTCAGCGCAACGTGTCAGCTCATTTCGTTTTGGGGTTGAAACGTGAAATGCAGCAGGCTGGTGACAAAATTGTCGACCAACATTGAGCGCCTCATGGACGGGCTGCCCACAATTCGGCAGCTGACAGCTCACGAAAAAGAGCTGAACCGTCTGCAGTGCTTTGATTGTGGGAACGAGCCGAGGGTACCTTAAACCGGTGTGGGTAGTTTTGAAACGGTCTTTGCTGATTGTCATATACTTTGTTGTCTTCAGTAACGAAATTTGCGTTATTGCCGTCTCCCACTGTTTAATGTCACAACATGTGGCGATACACCATATTCACCAAATTGACAGGTCGCCTAACGTCGTTCAACCCAAAATTCCTCATTTCGATTGGCCACCAGGTGCGGCGGCTTCCGCAAAGCAGTGTTCGAAACGATGTCGTATTATCAACTGTCCTTGAAGTTGGACACCAATTTTTTGGCAAAGGTGTGCCGAATTCCGAAGTGATGTGAATGGGCGATTGAACAAAGATCGGTATTTTCAGATATGCTCTCTCATGACATGCCATGCCGTACTTCTAATTGCCAATGAATTCTATCTAGAAGCGAGACCGCAGCCTCATATCTCCTGATCCGCGTGGCAAACATTGGTGGAAGCTACGGTCACGAGGTTGCGGGCGTCGTAGAGGAGACACTGCTGCACGCCACATCGGTCCGGAGGATCGAAAAGGCGCATGCATAGCCTCCTTGTCTCTTGTAGCTCAGTTACGACCTTCACCTTGCGCTCAGACTTCTGGTGAGTCCAAGAGCTCACCGTGCCTCAGGACATTCGGGGCACTGTGGACGACGTGACAAAAATACATTTCGCCAACAAACATACCCTGAACCCCTCCCGTGATACCTCCTGCACAGAACCAATTTCTGCGGCGAAAAATCTTTTTTTTTTGACATTTGTAATATGAGCATATGTCGGTTATGTGTAGCGAAAAAGTTGAGTTTGTTTTACGTGATTACGTACAAATCCACAGCGTGTACTACAGCTTTGAAAATGAGTTGAGATACGCAATGTACCGAAACAAATCGTCGCAACTTCTCGAACTCTGTACGCTATCAATCCCGTCGTCGTGCACGTTCATGCAAAACAACATGACGCACACCTACCATCGACTAGGCAAACTCAGATCGTTTACAATCGGTGTAAATGGTGATAATCACGGCTGTGATGTCGATAGTCATTTTCTTTATCGAAACAGGGAGTATCACGGCGCCCACCTCTGGTCAATCGATCGTTCGACCAACGTTGTGCCCTCTAGAGTAGGAGACACGTTTCAGTCGGAATCACTCCTTGATTGTTCCGATGAAAAACGTTTGGGCGTACATGTTGTTTTCCGCCACGGAAATGCACACAGATGCAAGAATGTAATCACGCTCACGCCGACTACGATGGTGAATGTATTCGGCTACGGCGACAACAACCATGCAAGCGAAGCTATCATTCGTTCCTCGGTGTTATCGTATGATACACCAGTCGTTGCGGCACCGCCGCCATCACTGCCACCGCTAGTACCGCCATCGCTACCGCTGCCTCCATCGCCACCACCATCGCCACTGCCACCGCCTTCGCCTCCGTCGTATCCCGTCGCATGTACTGCGGAGGCGACAACCGGAGAGCTGCCCGTGGCTATCAGAAACCAGTACGCTTCCTGGAACCAGCTCGTGTTTGCAAGACAGGGGTCGCGTACGCACATGCCCGTCGTAGACGGCTACATGTCTCCGGGTACAGCGTACACGGAGCGGTTCAAGGGGCTGTTCCCTCCAGTCGCCAACAGTGCATTGGACGGAACGCTGCACGGTTATATCGACGGCTGGATGTGGCGCAAGTGCGCCGCTGGATGCGGTCACTATGTAAGCCACTCGCAAACCACGCAGCCGCTTTTCGATCCAGACGTCTCGACGTTGCGTGCGTACCTTCGCATTCCAAAAGTTTACGTCGACAAGACGAGATTCTACGTCGTTTTTCAGATGACCGATTCCTTCGGTTCTCCCAGGTTTTCCGCACGCGACGTCTCCATCACGCTGTCCGGGGTCGGCCTCTACTCTCAGTACCTGACTGGTGTCACGTGTGAAACTGGAAGTGCGTTGGGTGGCTCGCAGTATGCGAGCACGCAGTGGCTTTACTACTGCGCCGGCGACGCAGCCACGTCACAGTTCTCGCACCTTGCATGGAACACGGTCCCCCTGGAAATCACAGCTTCGTTTGGCGACAGGTTGAACAAGCAGATTGTTGGAGGAGCGGATGCTCCGGTCAACCAACTTGTTTTCGCCACGAAGCCCGACTGGTGGCATGCGACGCTCCGCAGCGATCAGGATGCACAAGCTACCTGGGCGGCTCCTCGCGTGCCCACACAGCCGACGGTGATCACTCTGCCGACGTACCCTCTGTACCCGAACGAGGAGTTCGACGTGAAAATTTACAACTATGCGAGCTACCCGTTAGGCGACGTGTCATCTCTTAGCTTCACCGCAACGTACGATTCCAGCATCGTTGAGTACGTGAGCTTTTCACAGAATGAGAACCTGGGCACTTTCACCGAAGACACGAACGTCGCAGGACAGGTGTCGTTTGCGTCCGTGAACGCGAATGCGGGCATGAACAGCTTCTTCAGGTTTGCCACGCTCCGATTCCGAGTGTCCAGCAACCAGGGACCTACCACCGACTTGGGTACGTCTACGGGAATTTATGTGCTGTTCACGAGTGTGGCGAATTCAGGTCAGAACTATGTTACGTCGCAGCACTACTCGAGTGTCTACGATTTCCGGCAGGAGGCGACGTACGGTGGTAGCGGCACGGGCGAATCGGCGACAGGAGGGGGGAACACTGGTGCGGCGCACGTTCGAGTCGCGAGCGTCAGCGACCGTGCTGCCTTCCTGCACCCCGACCCTCACTACGCGAGCTCGCAGGACCACGGCAGAATTTTCAACTATCGCAGCATAGACGGACAAAACCACGACAACGTGTTTGAAACGACGGTGATCACAGATCGCATGTCGTTCGCGGAGTCAAACACTGCGTTGCAGTACGTGCAGAGAGACTCCTCAATATGCTCTGCGAGAAACGGATCGTACTACGACACGGATGTGCTTTCAAGCGCAAACGTCGGGAAATGCACGGTGCGTCTTCGCGCCGACGCAAAATCGGACAGTCCGATGGCGTCGCAAATCGAAGCGACGACGACGGGCACGTGCAACGCGCAAGTTGGCGGAACGTGCAAAGGTATCGCGAAATTCACGGTTGTTTCTCCGTCAGGCATTGTCATGAATGTGACGGACACCACGCTCAACAAAATGCGCCCACTTGCGAACACGACGTGCGGCGGGAGCTGGCCACTCAACTCTGCGTACCAAACCGCTTCCGTTCGCGTGTACGCCGACGGCTACGACGTGACGAGTCTTGCGACAGGCCTTTTCATAAGTACAGCTGATTTGGCGGTCGCTGATTTCGTTGGCACGGACGCAGGTGAGGACATCAAGAGCAGGGTTCGTGGAAAGTCGGTCGGCACCTTCACGCTCAAACTGTACGACGACACGTCGATGTCGACGTCTGCTCCATCTGTAGCAATGACAGTGTCGGACACACCTGTGAGTGTGACGCACGTCGTGGCGAAAGTCATAACCGACGTGACGTGGCTCTCGAATCCGTCTCCGTCCTACACCTATCCCGCCGAGTTTTCCGCATCCGTGCTCGTGTCGCAGATACTGACGCGGCGGCCAGCAGGTACCACTCCCGGACACTACGGTTACCTTTTCATGACTCTGACATTCGACGATGGCGCAAGCGAGGAGGTCGATGCGGACGGAATCACAGTGGACAACCAGTCGCCAAACGTGCACCTGATCGCTCCGGGCGATGTGGACACACACACCGGAGTTGACGATCTGCGAATGGAAAACGATGACACCGACCGCTGGATGGTCACCATCGCGAACACGGCGGTCACCGAATGCATCGAAAGCACAGTACGCACCAACTTCTCGCGGTGTGGCGAGCTGGTGGCGAGTGGTTATCCGACGATGTACGTGAAGATCCCGGAGCCGGTTTTCATGACTTTCAACATCAGCGCAAGCGGAGGAGCTCCAGGTGCACCGGACAGCTCGAAGACGCTTACTCCAGTCAACGGTGGGGCGGCGTTCGCTCCGTTTTTAGGTGTGGACACGATTACCACCAGCAACTTCAAAGTCACTGTTTTTCTAGACGACGGCTCGTCCGTCGATACATATGCTGAGGAACCAGACAGCTCCCTCACGCAGATCGTGTACTATTCTATGGACACGTCGTGTGCTACAGTGGACAACGCCGCCAACACGGTCACCGTCGTGCAGGACGCGACATGCGACTTCGTAGAGGTCGGTGCAAACGTGACAATCAACGGCAGGCTTTTTCAGGACGTCGACACCGCACCTGTCGTACGGCTGGTGTCGGTCGAGACGGTTGGCGCAGTGTACCCATCGGGAGCCGCACGCCTGACAACTTCCACGCACGTTTACAGGCTTCCTTGCGGTGCGGACTACGAACGACACACGCTCGCGTCGTATGGTGCGCTTTCGACGGGGGTGGAACGGCAGATAGATTCGGCACACATCACGTATGTCTCGTCCGATCCGGCGGTCGTCACGGTCAGTGGCAGCACAGTTATGGTGACCGTACCGGTGAACAATGGATCTTCCTCGCTTGGTGGCACATGCGCCGAATTCTACGCCAACGCATGGTCCGACTGCGCCGGCGTCATGTTCCGCGGCCTTTCCTTTGCAGTGAACACGTCCGAGCCGCTGCGTTCCTACTCTGACACCTACTGGGGCGGGCTGCCTGGAGGCACGGGCGACCTTTCGTACCCCTACTCGTCGTCGACTCTGAATCTTGTAAAAGATGGCACAAGTGCCACGACGTTCCGTCTTTCTTACGTCCGCTCTGGCATGGACGGCACGAAGACAGTCACGTTTGACAACGTGCTGTCGGGTTTCGGCGACTGGTTCGACTACACAGACATCGTATCGTTCTATGCGTGGAGTCCGACTCTCATTTCAGTGAGTTCTGCGGGGGTGCTCGTGCTCAAGGAAAACAGTCACCTGCCGCACAGGGTCCAGTCGTTCGTATGCGCGGCGGCGTCGGCGTCGGCATCGGCATCGGCACCCACGAGCTACGACGTCGCGTCGCCAGTGACGCCCAAGTACATATGGGCAAACCTGAAGCCAGACTATGAAGACATCGACATTGGTTCGTCATCGGCAATCGACGCTTTCGGAGCGACCGAGCAGTACTCGCCGTTCTACATGCCAAATCCCGGAACTGTGTGGATTTTGTACGTAGGAGTTCGACCTGCGTTGTCCTTCCCGTGGTTGCGCAGCGCAGAGTTCACGATCACGTTTTCATCAGGAGTATCCACTGTTGGCTCGACTTTCACACAAGCAAGCAGCGGTGTGGGAAGCGAGTACGAGGTGTCGGTCAATCCGAACTTTTTTGACGACGGAAGAACTCTCAAGGTGTCGGCGGTGCACCCCGGCACGATAGGGACATCAGAGTACGTGTACTTGGGGTACTGGAGCGTTCCCGCATCGGGAACTCTAAGTCTCAGCGGGGACCATGGCTCCGTCGTGACGAGTATCGATCTCATCCAGTCTGCGAGCTACGCGTCGTGCAACTCCGATTCGTGCCTTACGTCCAAGACGGGGACTGACGCGAGCGCAGGCTCGGCCAACTTGTACGCAGGGCCGATCAGTGGGCGCCGACAGCTGAACGGCCAAATTGTGTACATGGGACCCATCTCTCCACCCAAACGGCGGAACTATGTGGAACCTCGTCGCTTGCAGGCGTGCGATCCGTGCACGAGCGCCGTCTACGGCGACGCGAACGGAGACTGCATCCTTCGCATAGACGACGCGGTCAAGATAATAGAAATGATTGGATCTCGCGCTACGTTTCAAGCCGGCACTTCGAACCTCGACCCACTCGACGCTGCCAGCACGTGCGCTCACACGAAGCTGCAGTACAATCCACTGTACAACCTCATGGACGTTTCAAATGCGTTCGATTCCAGATACGGTAAGGCAGAGGTCGGTATCACAGACGCAGTACATGTGTTGCGCGGCACTACGGGCAGCTCACGGTTCATTCAGCCAACTGTGGAATGCGTTGCGTCACACGACACGCTTAGCCATCTCCCGGACGCACTTATCAGGTCGTCGGTGTTTGCCATCAAGCCGGCCGACGCGACGACGCCCACTGCCATCCGTTCGGCCACGCGCGTTTACTTTGACATCGTGATCGCCGGCAGACCGCTCGCACAGTACAGTTCACAGTTGTTCACCGTAACGAACGGGACGATTGTAAGATGGAAAGACAATACTATGCTGAGCGAAACGACGTACTACGCTCCCGCGGGTCCTGTCACAACACATTCCGTCGTGGTGGAAGCGACGTACGACGTGCATTACGACCAGTGGGTGGCACGCATCAAACCATTTGGATACGTTGGAAACGTGTCTTACCACGTCGCCGTTGTCACCGAGTCGTATATCGATGGCATACGATGCTTCCCTGATTGCTACGGCGTCTGGCTGGGGAGTACCATGCCTCCGTTTGGCTCTGACGACTACGTTGACGACTTGGGGAGCGCACGATCCGGTTTCCATTACAACTTCAAAGGAGTGATTGGCGATCCACTTTCGAGCATACAGACGACAGCCACGACGTGCATGTACGCACATCCGCTACCCACTCCCATGTCCTCGCCGCCGCCGCCTTTACCACCACCTCCATCCTCGTCACCGCCGTCGCCCTTGTCACACTCGTCGCCGTTGTCACCACCGTCGTCCCTACCACCGTCGTCCCTACCACCGCCGTCGCCTCACACGTACATCAATTGGACCTCCATCCTTATCGTGACTGCTACGTGTACATGCACGTCAATGTGTCTATGCATTGCTTGTATACGGTGCTACACAACTATAACGGCGTTGTTCATTGGAGGTCGTCGAAAGCCCGTAAAGTACGTCGCAAAGCGTCGCCGGCGTAGCACTCTCTCTAGTAATGTATAGCACGTGCCGCAGCATCACTGCGCGTTGCCGTCACAAATCTCCCATCCCAACGATTTAAAATGGCAAATGACGTCGCACGTTATCCACGGAGCATTGGGAACATGCAGGATTCGACCACTGTCTGCCTTTTGGTCCACCACGGGTATACTGACGTGAGACGCGTTTGATACCACCTGCTGTTCCACGAGTAAATCTGGTGTAATAGGAACGTTGACAGTACATTGTGATGTCACGATCGGACCTGATATTTGTACAGCAAGAGGCCAGCGTCGATTCCCAGTAGACAGTGTCGCCACGTTTTTTTTCACACTCTCAAGAACGCAGGTGGAGAGTCCCTGAAATCCGAATTTGTGTGCCTGATTCGTATAACGTATGTGAGAGCGAATCGTCAGCACCCCGGTACGAACATCCTCCTCGACAGCAACTGATTCGATGAGTGGATGTCCATCTATGCGACGGAGAACGGTTGCCATGTCTCGGACACATATCGCCTCGGACGGCGGGCGAATGTATGCGCAAATGATAGTATCCGCCGCCACGCGCGCGTCGTAGTACTGTGAACGTAGCACGCTGTCCGACGACGCATCGAGCGCATACTTGGTGATTATTGCGAGATATCGTGTCGTGCATGCCGTCATTCGTGTGGTCAGAATCACGTCGTCGAGATACACGCGCAACGGCCTACCTCCGGACGCATCGCGCGTTCTGCACGTCTGTGCCGACGACGTGCTCCAGGTGACGGTACTAAACGTGATATCGCAGGCGTTGTCGCTGCACAATAGCTCGTATAGCTGTACCAGCACGTGTCGAAAACTTGTGCAGTGCTCGTTGAAAAAGAAAATTGCAAGGACGGTGACAGCAATGCCCGGAAGCTTGCAAATTCTGTGACCTTTCAACTGTGTGCACTCCGTCCACGCGTGCATGTCTCTGACAATCTTGCAAAGCTGAGGGGACATATGAGTTTGCAAGATTTTCGCGAATTCGATCGCCCGCTTGGTTCGTGTCTCTGCGACGGTGTCGCTCAGATCGCTGCCTCTCCACACCTGTACGTCTAGTTTGAATGTGTCGAGCGTGCCCGTGAGAATAACGACTGATCGTCCCGTTGCCGTACCCACAAGTTTCCATCCCGTCTTCGATGCAACATGACGATACGCGCCGTCGAGCGTCATGCCCTCCCATGGTACCGTTATGGCGACGTCAATGTCGTAGGCTTCAAAAATTGTACCAGAACCGATTAGATCGCAACGAAGGCCGATGTTCGCCGACAATGTCTGAACCCGCTCGTGATGCGTGCGGCACCTCGGTGACAGCGACGGCGGTGGGGATGCGATCACGGCTTGGTCTTTTGTTACTGACGAGTTGGTGGTTTGTAACGATGTTCCATGCTTTGTACGTCTGACAGAGGTCTTTCGTGGTCGACGTGCGTCGCACCTGCTGACTTCGTCGGGAAACGCTGACACGACCGCCTCGACGGGTGGAGGTGCGATGGTGATGCGGTCCTCAAGGAGCGGTGACGCGCAACCACAAGTTTGCATCAACTTGGCTTTGGCGCATGCATCCGCGCACCAGTGTTTCAAGTGCAGCAAAACGTCGTTCATAGCGTGTCTGGCGATCGCACATTTCACAAACGCTTTGAACACCCGGTCGCTCAACGAACAAACGGTCGACCACACGGATTGCGATGTGAGGTACCAATTGCGTATTTTCAAACCTCCAATCAGCTGAAACCGTGTCGCTGCTACAAGAAAATCATATCCAGGCTTTTTGAGAATGTAGCGTCCAAGGTGTCGTAGCTTTTTCAGCAGCGGGTCCGACACGCGAAAGGATGCCATATCCGATGTCATGCGGACAGCAAGTTTAAGCATCTCGTCCGTAATGCCGTAGGTACGGACGCACAACGCAACGGCATACTCTCTCATCACGAAAGGTATCGACATGTCGCACATCGTTCGTACCCACTCGTCCGATGTCTGGGCCTCGCAACATCTGGGCCAATGGTCGAGAATTACACTCAAGGACGTGTTGTTGTGAAGTGAGTGCTGGCGTGATACGCCGACGACCACAGTGGGCAACCACGTGAGCGTGTTTCGAAAGCATACGATGTCGCCATCGATTCGATGCCAACACAGAGGATCTGCGCTTTCCACGGAGATCGATCTGGCTGCTGGGATGGCTAAGGCTGGTAGGTCGTGTATGTTGCGCACGACGCAGTGTACAGGGCATGTTCGTCCGTCCAAAATCACGAGGCCATTTTCGACTCTGAGGTTCGACACGTCGTCCGGGCTATCGACAAAGCGCGACGGCACGGCCGACGACACCGGCATGTTTTCAGCGCTGTGCAGTTGAAGATAGAGCGCTGCCATGTGTATCGTATGTTTTGCGGCATGAGCGCTAACGAACGTGCGCACCAACGCAAACTCATCGTCGTTGCAGCGCGGGACAACAACGTTCATGCTTATGCAACTGCCGTTCACGGAGTACACAACGATGCCGAACTGCGTTTCAAATATCTGCGTGTCACCGGAAACAAACACCAGCTCCGAGACAATGTCACCAGCGCAATCGATGCTGGATGACGCAAGATGCACGATCATGCAAAAAAGTTTGAAACGTCCCATGCAATTGTCGTACCTCATACAACGCGAAAGCGCATCCAGTAGTGTTTCCAGCATAGTGGCGCTCTCCATCCCGCCCACGTGTACCATCTGAGTGTCCCCGGGCGAAACACGCAACATCGTATCGCTGGCCAACATGAGGCTCCCTGCGCCGCCCGGCGACAAAAAAATATTACGCAGCCGGGTTCACACCTCAAAGAAATGCGTAATAGGTTTTTTTGTGCGCACACACCAGGTTGACCTGACAGACACACGACACCCCATGCAGTGTTGCGTATGTATGGAAGAGGACGATGGCATTTGCATGTCACTTGCGTGCGGTCATGCTTTCCACACTACGTGCATTTCTATGTGGCTGCTCCGCAGCTCCACGTGCCCTGTGTGCAGACGGATCATTGCGACGTGCGAGCGGAAGAAGCACATATGGTGCTCTCGCCAGTTGTCCAGAGGGATCACAGATTACTATGCGGTTGCATACGAAAACTACCAACTGGGGTTGTGGCTTGCAGAACTCGATTCGAGGGTCGTGGTAGGAGGAGTAGTGCCAGGCATGGGCGCATACCAAGGTGGGTTGAGGCCCGGTATGACCATTGTGTCAATCAATCACGTATTGTGTTCCTCCCTCCTGGTTGCACTGGAGATCGTTGCACGGCACATGTACAGTGGTGTTTGCTGTCCTCTCCTCTTTGAAGCGTCGTGGTCGTCATAGCCGACGTATCTTACATTGAACTACATTGGCGACGACAGACATTCAAAGATCTCTGATTCGTCTTCTATTCCAAGAATATTTTGAGATGCCTACGCATTTTGAAATTGTTTCCCATGGAAATTTTCGATTTTTTGGACTAAATCTACTTCAGATGACCATTTCAAGTGTTTGAACATGGGCGGAAAACAAACTGCAACATCAGAGAGCCCAAAAGGTGTTCCCACGTATTTACCAGTGTCCGCACTGTAAAACCAATCTTCGAGAACGAGCCAACCACCGAAGTTTGTGCCATATATGGATGTAAGGGACGAGGGCGACGGCGACGGCGACGGCGGAAGTCGAGATATGGCAAATGCAGACATGACAATAGCGGGAATTACAAAAATGCAGACAATGAATACACACACAGAGGGACGTCACGACTGCAGAAACTTTCATTTATTATTTTGAATTAGAGAAGTAATTCTGGGATCGCCATGCCCGATTTGGAGGACAAAAAGGTGACCGATTCAAAACCCAGCCGATTCGCCAGCGTTTCAGAAGCTAATCGCAAGAATCTGCGCATTTTCCCCATAAAACCACGATCGACAGTTTACCCTATTGTTTCATGAACTCTCCCTCCATCACAATCACGCATTCGTGCTTTTTTTTTAGTTGGTGTGTTGTAAATCGAATCATGAGTTTGGGCTATATTCCATCTCAAATGTTCGCGATGCGTCCGGCTCAAAGCAGCACGACACGTTCATCGGTGGAAACGTCGTCGACGTTAGAAATCGAACCATCGCACGCTGCTGCGACCTTTACGATCACACACGCGAGAAGGACGCTTACGAACGTTCGCATGTGGAACGCTTTTCTAGGCCTATTGCACGCCGGCTTCGCGGCCACTACGTTTGCGCTGGGAACTCTCGACCTGCAACTCACTCTGTATCGCACCGACATGAACTGGACGCGCACACTTGTAGTGGACGGTCAGGAGCGCTCGTTCGAGCTCGTTCCTTCGTACGTCAGAAACGACGTAGGTCTATATCTCACAATCATCACTGGCGCATTTTTTGCCATCACGTCGCTCGCACATATCGGCAACGCCTTCTTGTGGCACACGTACTACGAGAGTCAGTTGGCGCGTTGCAGGTGTCCTATAAGATGGGCCGAATACGGCATCACTGCGTCGCTCATGATCGTCGCCATAGCTGCTTTAATGGGAGTTCGTGAATATACCTTGCTCATAGGCCTCGCCCTTCTCACAACAAGTGGAATGTTGTCCGGGGGGTTGATTACGGAGCTGCATGCGTACCCGGACGCAACGGGTCGGATGTGGGTACAATCTCTCACGCACCGTCTCCTACCGCACCTCCTCGGATACATACCGATCGCGGGGGCGTGGGTCGTCATCGTGCTCAGCTACTACGACAAGAACGACAGCATCGTCGTTCCTTGGTTTGTAGACGTCATTCTCGTATCTCAGGCAGGACTCTTCCTATCGTTTGGAGTCGTTCAGCTGGTACAGCTTGCGCGACCGCCCACGGTATACATTCAGGGCGAAATCGCCTATCAGGTGCTTTCGCTCGTGTCCAAGTCGCTTCTTGGCGGTCTTCTGCTGTTCAACGTCCTGATGCGCACGAACGCGGACGACATATTCACGAGGTAGCACCGGTTCATCCGTCGTCTTTGATGTCACGCATCCCGTCTCTTGGCACATCCTTTTTTTGCATCGACGTTGTTCCGCGGGAACGTCAGCAGCACGTCATCATCGACGATCGAAAAATAAAAAAGAGGTGTCAACGAAGACGATGGGCTTGTGGAAAGCGGAGTTCGCCCTTGCGCTCATCCACAACGTTGAACCGAATTCCACGAGAGCGCGTCACGAATGTACGCACACGACGTTTCGTGCTAGCGCACAGCAAATGCACAACAATATGTTGATACTTAGTGAGTACTGGGAGCCATTGATGCCCACCAGTCCCGATTCCGATGTTCCAGCAATCAGTACGTCGCCTGGTCCGTCCACATCTGCGCTTCCGACGTCTGCGCCGTCCACACCTGCAGCACTCCCGGACACTCGCAAACGCCCGCGCGACAGCTTGCCGACGAGGCCCGTTAAGAAAGGAAGGCACGAAAACATGCTAGGATTTGCCAGAGTGCTGTACTACAAAACGGAACAGGATTATGGCGACAACGTGGCACCTCACAGGACGACAAACGACGACGTTCCGCTTATTTACTGGACGAAGACGTTCGAGTGTTCTATAATTGCACCGGAGCTCACGAGCTACAGATACGAAAAGGCGAAAGCTAACTTTTCAGATGAGAAAACGGCGCTAGCAACCATGCTCGTGCAGTCCAACATATCAAAGGACGTGGAGGAGCAACTTCGTCTTCTGGGCGACTGCATCGAGGTCGAGGGCAAGAATTTGTTTCAAAATCGGACGAAGATTCAAAGACTAAAAGACTGGCCAAAAATGTACCGCATCAGCATAACAGACGCAGTAACAAACCAGACAAAACGATATCTGAGACAACGAGTCGATTTTCCCCTGGAGGACGAACGATTGGGAGTGGGCGTGGATCTGCGCGAGCTCAAAAACATGAGATTCATGTATTTGCTCATGAGACAGAGAGACAGGCCACAAACGTACACCCTAGTGCTCAACGAGTTTTACGACGACGACACGCTTCAATGGTACAGCAAGCACGGCACTCTTTACAATGACCGCGACGTGGTTGTGTGTGCGGGTGTCATGATAGTATTCAAGGACACGTTTGTGTACATGGACAACTGTTCTGGAACATTCGCACCCTCACGAGATCACCTAGAAACCGCGCGGAATGTACTCAACTACGGAAGAGGAGACGATCCTGTCTTCTATTCGTTCGACAAAGACTGGCTCAACGAGGATCGGTTCGACTTTAGAGCGTACGTGAGTGACCCGAACGTACCCGTTCATCCAGATGTACAGCCACGAAACCGCTTTCGACTAAGGTGAGCGCAAATCAAACGCATGCTCAACTTTATCGAAACGCGGCGATTGTGTTCATTATGGTCACAACGTTTCCATGCGCATACGCCACACGATTGGCGTCGATGGAGCAAACGGGTCCAGCAGGTGCATCACGCACCGAATCCACTCTTGCAGGCGTCGGTATATTATTGACATCCCAGCTCCGTACCTGCCTTCCTGCACTAGTGAGCATGCGATTTCTGCCGATGCTGCAAATACTATGCACTGACAAATGTGGATTGAACGCGATTGTCTCTGGATTTTGATTTCCGTGTGGCGCATCGAAGTTCCATATCTTGAGGTTTCCGATAGCGTTGCCGATCGCAATGCGAGAATAGTGCATGTAGCAAATACAGTTGATCTGTGCCGCCTGATCGTCCCTCTGGCGTACTGGGTTCGTCTCGTTCGGTCCGAGGTTTATTTTCCATACTTTCACGATTCCGGATCCCCCTGCACTGGCCAGGCGGTTGTCGTCAATGCGACAAACACTTAGCACCCATTCGGTGCCTACGCTGTGTCCGAACTCACGCAGGACGTGCACGTCGTGCACGTTCTCTGTGTTCCACACTCGCACGAAACCGTCGCGACTGCCGGTGGCGATGACGTCCTCATCTATTGCGCATACACAATCGAAAGGATAGTCTACCACTTGTTCCGTCAACGGTCCTGTGATTGGAGGGGTAAAGAGCATACGTCGGTCAGCACCGACACTCACAAGGACATCCCCACGCACACGACAAACGCCGGTCACACAATCTTGGTGCACGTCGTGAACGACATTAGGCCCGGTCCCTAACACATCCCATGTGATCACTCGTCCAGACCATTTACCGCATGCGATGCGGTTCGCGTTGATGCAACACATACACGTCACCCCCACATGATCATCCCCGTCATCGTCGTCCCCGCTATTGTTCAAAACGAACGTGGAAAAGTACGTCCCAAGGTTTTGAACAGGAACATGCAGACGTTGCGCAAGTACATTGAATTCCTCGTTACAATACTCTTGTGCGGTGAGGGAAATATGCACATGAGCGCGCAGATAGTTCCAGTAAGCTAGATCATCCATACCCTCGATTGACGTGTCCACGATCGGGATGCCGGTTTTCACAAACGTTACCAGACCCGCTCGATACCTTTCGCGCATTTGTTGAAATCACGAAAAAAAAGTGATGAATGACGGTCGGCTTCGTAATCTACCAAACACAGTCAGCGCAGACACGAAATGTCTATGATAACACACCCTGAAAGTCGATACGCACCCAATCGTTCGGAACTTTTACCCACTCGTCCTCGTCCTTCTCGTGGTCGACTGCTGCGACTGCGGGTAGCGTATTGAGCAAACGCACACCACGGCGGAGTAATCCGGGGGCAGTACGGGATGCGCTATGGGGCAACATGCCCGGTTCCAACGGCGGCACGTTGTTCAGGACGTTTGCCTCGGTCACTCCTGTGTCCGTGACGCACGATTTCGGTGAGGATGTCAGTAGCGGCTTCGACTTGACGTCAACGTCTCCGCAGCGTCCGGCATGTTCGTCCCACTTGCAGGCTACGTGCGTGTTCACGCAAACCCGTGAAGACCACACCACGTTCACGTACGCACTCGACGTTACACGACACGTGTAGACGACACCGTGTCCAGGTCGGCGACCGACATTACACACACGTGCGTATCGCTGCACCAGAGTCTATGACCAAGAGGCAAAAGTCGGAGTTTCCTGGACGTGTTCAGCGGGTCGGATTGTTCATGGCAACACACCTCCCTGATCCGTACAAGAAGAGGTATGGTGCGCTCGTTGACTTTGCGCAGAACGACGGTGCACCGGTTGAACTGCGCCTTTACATGCGCGATGTATTCGAGCAGCTGTACCAGGAGACGTGTTTTGCAATGAAAGTCTTCGACACGGCGGATCCCTTGCATGTACGCAAATGGTACGCAGCACGTGCGGTCTTCACGTACGCCACGCAGGTAGCGAATATCGAGAGTCAAACGTTCGTTCGTCGAGCGAAATCGTACAAGGATGCCAAGCCAGTGGAATTGCTTTCCGCGACACGGCTGACGACCAATCCGTACGCCACGCTTTTCCACCTGAACAGGCGCTGGACGTTTGCGGAGGTAGATGCCGAAGCACTGCGACGTGGATGGATGTGCACGGACACTACGACTCGATGGGAGGAGTGTCTTCTGTACGAGGTACGTCAACACCTTGAGGCATATGGGAGTGACACGGACGACACCGCAATGCGCTTTGAGCTGCTTTCACATGTTGCACTTCAAAGCTTGCAATCGGAGGACAGCGCCCGTTTGATCGAGGTGCTCGATTGCCTGGTAAAAACCGGTCGTGTGTGCACTTGCAAAGCACGCAATGGGTGCATATATGTGACCAACGAAAAGTGGCATTCACTGGAAGGTGCGATACACGATCTGATACTGTACAACAAGGAGATTATGACGAAGGAAGATGCGATCAATAAGGCTACCTCGGCGTTCGAGGGCGAAGGCTTGGAAACGTCCGACGAACAGCGCGCCGCCGTCGCAAACATACTCATGCATCGTTTCTCGATGGTATCGGCCAAACCTGGTACAGGCAAAACGAATGCTGCGTTGCGCATCGGCATCAAGGCGTTGCAATCGGAAGGCTACTCCATAGTGGTGTGTGTACCGACGCACGCAGCAAAGGATCCCATCATCGCCGCAATGCACATCACAAAACGTGGAATATTCACGCTGCACAAGTTTGTGCACCAGTTCAACTTTGCCTCCCTTGAAAATTCGAAAGGCAAACTCGCAATCATGTTGGACGAGATGGGAATGATGGACTCAGACATATTCGGTCTGCTTTGCGTAAAGCTCAGAGATTCCGGTTTCCACGACAACTTGTGGAACAAAATGGTGCTCCTGGGCGACCACCGTCAATGCCCGCCGGTGGGGCGAGGGTGTCCGTTCGAGGATTTGATGCATGCAAAAGCGCTTCCAAGTACCACGTTCACCAAAGTGTATCGAGCGAGTGACGGGAGCCTCACCGATTTTGCGGAGTTTTTTGACAACGAACGTGACGATGCGGACCGTCGTCCCCTGAATATGGCAGACGTCACGGATGAACGCTTTCCTGCGATTCAGAAGGAAATGTGTTCTGTCAGTGACATACCTGGCACAATCGAAAGAGTCTTCCGATCGCTCGACGTGAAGAACAGCATCGTATTTACGATGACCGCCCAAAACAACGACTGCGTCGAGTACGCGAACCACATACGTAGCGTAGTTCGTCCGATGGATCACCGAGACAGAGTGACGTTCACGACGGAAACGTGCAAGGTCTTAGACGACGACGAATATCAAGGACGGGCGATCAACCGCAAGGAGAGACCAGTGTTTGCGCCGAACGACCCTGTCTTCTTCACAAGCAACACTAGGTGGTACAACAACGGCGACTGCACGATTGTGCTGCGGGCAGTTGCGGATCGTGGCGTGTACGTGCATCTGACGCTCGACTACAAAACTCACGCGCTCATGTGCCAAGTATTGATGTGGCAACAGAATGGCGATTCTCGCGCAGACACGTACACGCTGCCTATGGATTGTGCTCATGAGAGTACGTGCGCACCTGATGAGGTGGACGATGTACCGACGTTGGGATTTGACACGATAGAAGAAGAATTGAAAGACAGCAATTGTGAACTTTCGGATTTCGCAAACCGTACCGAGCAGGTCCGCGCTCTCCGAAGCACCTACAAATGGAAGGTATGCGTTTCGGCAAACGCACTGAAACCTGTCATGTGCACCACGACGTACAAGGCACAGGGTGCGCAGTGCGATGTCGGCGTGTCCGTCATAAAGACGTCGAAGTACATTGCGAGCCGTCAGGTGTACACCCAACTGACGCGCTCACGCAAGCGACACATCATTATCGGACCAGCCAACGTGTGGCAGTCGTACGAGCTGCAAGCACCCGAGCAGAGGCGCACGACGGTGCTGCGGTGCATGTTGGACGACGTGTCCTCCATGGGGGGCGCAGAAACTAGCGCACGTTTTTGCAAGTTGGTGCAGTCCAAGATTCCTTCAGTGTTCAGAGATGAGGTTTGGAAGAAACATGCAGGTAACTGCTTGAAAAGTCTGTGCTACTGCTGTGGCACTGAGGTCGACGTTCGTGCTTTTCACGTTGCGCACATACTTGCCAGATACCACGGCGGCGAGCTCACGCTCGAGAACACGTGCGTGTCGTGTGCGTCATGCAACGTAATGGCTGGTACACGCAATTTCGACGAGTTCAAAAGTGCGTTTACGCATACTGTAGACAACACAGACTTTCATGAGGAAATCATAAACGTCATTCGCCAAAACAGACTAAGCAAGGCGCCCAAAGGAATTCACACTCTCCACAAAGACATTGAGCAAACGACGAGTCATAAGAACGAGAACGTGAGAATCGCGATAGCGCACCTTCTTCGATCCGGACGAATCACGAAGGAGACTCTGAACCCGCAGGAGTTCCGATCCTACGCCACATATGCTGTCATTCCGCAAACTTAGATATTTTTCTGCGAACATGCGTAGGTAATCCCGTGATGGCAGCAGCGTGTCGTGCCGACGAAAAATCAGTATGCGAGCGTTCTGGAAGAATGAGGTATGCTCCGCGTGCCGTGGTAAGGCCGTCCGTTGTGACAGGCACACGCCAAGCAAACGTCCGACACTGCACACGTCCGTGTAAGGGCTGTGTCGCGTTGCTCCTGGGCACGATTCCGATCGTAGTGATCATCCCCCTCCTAACGTCGCCTCGACCACCGTTAGCGCCGTCTCCGCATTCCATACATCCATCGTCGCCTCCCGCGTTGCCGCCTGCTATACCACCGTCGTTTTCATTCTCTCCATCATGCACACCAACACCATCACCTGCGCCATTCTCACCACCCGTGCCTGCACCATCCCTACCACCATCCCCCGCACCGTCTCCCCATCCGCACGCCCCTCTGTCTCCGTCGCATCCACCATTACCGACACATCCTCCAATACATCCTAACGGTCATCCTGCCCGTCCACCGCCATCACCGTCGTATCCTCCCACGCCGCCACCTCCTCCGACAGGACCATCTCCATCGCCCCCTCCCCCTTCGCGGCCACCACCGTGTCCACGCCTGCCACCCTCGCTCCCGCCCTCACGACCGCCGTTTCCGTATCCACCAGTGCCGTCGTATCCTCCCGTCCATCCAGTGGGACATCCGGCGCGCCCACCTCCCTCGCCCTTGGGTCCACGCCCGCGTGTGCCGCCGTTTTCGCCATCACCGTGTGTACCACCACCATCACCACCTCTCCTACCACCACCATCGCATCCACTGCATGTGTCTCCTGTACCCTCTCCCCCGTGTCCCCAGCAACCACCACCGCCTCCGTGCGTGCCGCCACCGACACCACCACCACCCTGTCCACCGCCACCGTCCTGTCCTCCGCGACATCCAATCGGCCACCCCGCACGTCCGCCTCCACCACCATCACTACCGCCGCCATCGCCAGCGTCACCATCACCACTACCGCCCTCACATCCACCGCCATCACCTCCACCACCATCGCCTCGTCCCGACGCTCCACCACCCAGTCCACCGTGCTGGAGCTTTGAGGGATCCTACAGAGACAACAGCTCACGGCTGATTCCCATTCGGATGGGCGAGTGGTACACGATTAGTTACACACCACATCAGTGTGCCAGTCTATGTTTGAGCGAATCATATTCAATCATTGGCGTTCAGTACGCAGGTGAGTGTTACTGCGGAAACGACATGGATCGTGCGAAAAGTCTCGGAAAACATCCAAGCAACTGCACTGGTCTTGACGGCGTCGGATGGTGCAACGCCGTGTACCGCATCGGTTGCGATCCGCCACAACCGCCGTCGCTGCCACCGCCGTCCCCGCCGCCCCCTCCGCCCTCACCACTGCCACCACCGCCACCACCACCGCCACCTCCACCACCACCTCCACCACCACCCCCTCTGCCGTCACCACCGCCAGCCAGTGGAACTCCGTGCACCGACACTCCTCGCAACTGCGTTCTGCATGCTGATTATTCGTGGTGCGGTGGCGGCACTGAGTCTGATGATCATACCTGTACGGACGGTGGCAGGTGCTATCAGTATGATCAGACGGCATTACAGGATCAACATGGTCATTATAGCGACGTGGACAACAGGAGGTTTTGCCGCCCCTTGGGACTGTCGTGCCAAGGTATTGCTTCAGAGTGCTTTCGCTTTGGGCACGTACACTCATGGTGTAAAGACAACGCAGATTGCGTGTCGTCCAGCTGTTTTGACTCCAATCTAAACGAACAATCGTACTGCGAAGATTACAACAACTCACTGACGAAGACGTTATGCGACAATCCTAGGAGGTGCACAAATGGAGAACCACAAACAACACATCAAATATGGATACACGACGTAAGCGGTACACAGAGCTTTGGTACCGACACCAGAGTAACATGTGATGCGCACGACGATGCATATTTTGTGGACGCATCGCGTGGCACGTGTAGAAACTACGACGAGGAGAATGCTAGATTCGTAGAATGCAACGACGGACTAGTGCTTGTGAGGTGGCAGAATACAAACATATTTGAGCACTATCAAGGCTTTGTGTGTGTGTGACAACACGTAGACCGGTGAAAAAAAATGGCATTTAAAGGTATAGGCTCCAATGGACACGGAACTGATCAAGGCGTCCGGACTGGTCGTAGGTGCGATCGCGGTAGGGTGTGTGATGCTCAATGCGTCCGAGCACCACATGCAGCACACGTCCACCGACGCACTCGAGGACACCATGAGTCAGTGCGACAAGTTTCACATGCAGTCCGAACAGGACACGAACAGCACGCTCAAGTACGAGCACCTTGTGCAGGCCCAAGCGTATCTGAACGTCGCAAGGCGCATGGCGTCCGACGCTACCATCGAACAACACACGCGAAAGAACGTGAGGGCACTGTCACGCAAGATCGAGTCGGAAATCCAGGTGACACATGCACAAATGCTGCCAAAGGTGTCAAAGAACAAGAGTTCGTTCAAGAAAGCCTCCTGGATGTAGAACATTTGTCGAACGCATACGGACAGCACTTGAATGTGTGTAACATTGATCCGCATCCGATGTCATGGTACGTACCGTCACCGAACTTTACGATTCGAACACACCGCAGTTTCCACGGCTCTCGCAGCTCGTCCTCCGAGTGAGCGTAGCCGCATGTGGCCTTCGAGCACATACCGGCCTCGGTGCACCAACACATCTTCGTCTTCCAGTGCATGCACTCACTTTTGTAATGACCTCGCTCGCCACAACGAAAGCATGTGACTCCACTCCTGTCGGACAGCGTTGCACTGTGACGCTTCACGTCAGATACGTACGAAATAAAATGAAGATCGATACCTCTCGTGAAAAATGGCATCTTATACATGAGAGCAACGAAAAAAACTCTAAAGGTGGTCCGCAAAAAAACGTGGGATTGTGCGTGCGACCCACCGCCACATCGCACGTTCCCTCGTCCGTTATGCACATGTTTCCATGGGGCGCAGGAGCATCCATGGCATCGGCGGATGGCCGAAACAAAGAAACGTATCGCATCTACGAGTTTTCATCTCTCGAGCCCAGTAGCGCTAAGAGCACCGGGAGGAGCACAGGGAGTTGGGTATCAAATGAAAATAAGTAAAGAACAACCGACGACGTCACCACCTGGGACAGTTCATGAACCCGCCTAGACGGACTAACTAAATATTCTACCGACAGTTTTGTGTGGTTCTAAAGCTTTTTGCGGCGGTGGTTGTCAACAGTTTTCTGCTACCTCGTAAGTGTACTCAAAAGGAAGCAACGCATCGCAAATCCATTCGATCAAATCACCGTCACAGGTCTGACAAACGACGTCAGTAGCCCCTCTTCAGAAAATACTGGATGTTCCTCCTGCTCATGCACTCGAATGCAACTTGATCGCGGGCCGCCCACAGCGCAGCCCATACTTCCACCGGCCAAATCGTAACGACATCGTCAAGCTCGACACCGTCTTTGGGCACATACGTTCGTGCCCCCAGCGATGGGTCGTAAGTCATGATGCCAAACTGCTCTCCCTCGTCAATGTACCCGTCGCACATGATCGTGTCACGCAGATACTCGATGTCGTGGTAGTTCTGAGCAAGATGACTCTCGTCAGCCGGATACTGCAGCTTGTACTTGCGAAGCACAAGCTCCTCTGCATGGAGGTAATCGTCCGAGAAATCGTCTTGTACGTTGCGAGGAATCTTTGCAAGCGACGCATACAACTCTTTCGGAACAACGGTCAGCGCGAGGATGGATGGAAATTTGTCTTTCGTAAGATCAGTCATATCACGCACCGTCTGACCGATGACCATGACTGAGGTAGACATGTGCGGGGTTCCGTCTGGTGATCGGATATTACGAACGAATTAGTGCATCCGTAGTGTATTACGCATTGTGAGCAAAAAATTACGCTTGTGAGCAAACATTACGCACTGTACTACCGACTGCTATGTTTGATCGTCCGCCTCATACTGCGCTGTCGCCACACATGGCATTATACACTGGACAGCTGTCATAACCGAATCCGGATCGTTGCACACCACACACGAAAAGAAAAAAGATTCGCGGAGCGCCCTCACACATTCATAGCAGTGGCCGTGACCACATGACCGGAATCGGCACATGGTCGGTCGTCTGCCACAAGTGCGACAGTACCACATGTCTCGCGCACGTTCGCTTTCGGTAGCTGAATTTTGATTGTGTAATGCCTGGTCAGGCGACGAACAGGGGGCACCGTGTGATCGGGGCACCAACCGCGTTCACGAATCGCATCGCCGGAGCTCGTGCGACCGGAGCAGCGGGCATATGCAATCAATCTCACATGATTTTTTTTGAAACGGACCGAAAGGATCGACTTGTTTCTGTATCGATGGTAAGCTGTCTAATGGCGAGACAGCCCCTTGCGTACTGACAGGATTTCTGGAGTACGAGCGCTTCACAAAGTAGAAGAGATGGCGTGCGCTGGCGCATCGTTTCTTCAGTACCAGTCAGCGAAAACAGTCGCATCCTCAGCCACCCATCACCCTGGAACGGCCAGTGTAGGTTGTACTTATTCAATACTACACGTTCCATGCGCACTCACCGTGAGTATCGGACTCGTGTCTGATGCCCCGTTCCCTTTCGAAGTGGATGCATACGTAATCGTCACCGTCGTTGCCCACTGATATGCGCACATCATTGTCGTCGGGGAGTGTTCGTAGACCTTTGTACGCAACGAACGATCGGTAGTGATTAAAGAAGTGGATGAAAAGCGGCGTTCGTATCGATCGTTCGCCGACCATATGATACTCATGCAGTACCTGTACCGCCAAGCCCATGACTGCCTGTGTGCAAAGTGGCAACATGTGCATCGGAATCGGTGGAGGAGAAACCACAACCACACCGTCAACCAGCAGTACGATGCGTGGCACGTCCAGTCGCATCTGACGATGGGCAGCTCTGGTGTCATGGTGGTATGATGCCCATATGTCATTCATGAAGACGTCTACGTGCACATGCACACTAGCAGAATCACAGGTCTCAAGAGACACCTTGCAACGACTCAGCGCGGCGTGGTTGTCCGCGACATGCATCATGTGAACGCTCATGATATGTCCGGTCTTACGAATCGAATTTTTTTTTGTCTGGCAAGGTATATAACAATGCAAACCGACGACTGGTGTATCGTGACAGCAGAGTGCGCACCGTACCACACCTGGTCTGAATACTGCGGGTTGTACACATCCCTTTTGAAACCCGACGTGCGTAAACTTGCGAACAATGTTTGTTGGAATGCGCAAGCCGTTGGTCGCATTGCTCGTGCCATTGTAATCTTAGCATACCAAGGACGTCGTCGCATGCGACACATGTTCCATTAGCTCAGCGGTTAGAGCGCGGGTCCTATGAGCCCGATGTCATGGGTTCGATCCCCATATGGAACAACTACAGATTTATAAAAAATATAAATGTAAGATGAGCTTAGCGTCAGTAAGCGTAGCGGAGTTCGACTGGCAGGGCAGTCCGGCGCTTGTGGCACGGCGACTCCGTACAATCGGATTATACAGCGACATATTCAATGTGCGCAATGTGCCAGAATTCATGCCGCCACTTCGTGAGTACGACATCGCGTGCGCTCAAACATACACTCTTGGAAATCGTCACGCACTGAGTAGTACTGCTCGCGTCACCGGATTTCGGTCCCTGAAACCGATCACGGGCAGAACGTCACGTTGCACATCCTCTGCACATCCGACGCCTTCGTGAGCACCATCCTACGTCGTCATTCGGACAGGCGCCTCAGACCGTTCCGCTGCCGGGCTACGACCGAGCGCGCTTCGATACTACGACGCTTTTTTCGAAGACCGTGGTTGTACACAGATGCCTTGCAGTGGAGACGTGCGTCACGACAGTTGAAAAGCATCGCCTTACATTTCGGGCATGCGAACGTGGGTGAGGGAATCGTAGACGATGGCTCCTGTATCGTGTGCTTGGCTCGCATGCGCAGGGTGAGCTCGTCCGAATCGGGCAGTTGGATGTTCGACATTATCAGTACGGCGGCCACAATCACGTTTTTCGATGCGTATCCGTTGCTCGCAAGAGCAAGCCTCACCAGCTGATCAATGCGTGTTTCGTCCACGTTACAGTATGGTGCCCAGTGACTGATAGTTTCGGCGTAAAAATCGCACAATATGTCGTCATCACAAACTTTAACGTGACATTCAGTGTCCTGGAACGTTGCATCACAGATAGCACCGCAGTCGCAGCACACGATCGTACCGTCATTCATTTCGTCTAAATTCGTCGATTTGCAGTTACGGCATCGTAGGTGGTACGCTGGGCGAGACATCACCGGATTAGAGGGACCTATACTTTGAGGTGGTATGGACCGTCTCTGCGTGTGAATCTCCACTATCGCGTTGTACACGGCTCGATGCCGAAGATTCAGTGCCTCAACGACAACACAGTTGCAAATAATGTCCTCCATAATCGATGCCGGAAGTGCACATACATCTGTAAACGTATCTTTTTTCTTGAGTTTGGACACGTACGATTTCATGAGAAAAATGTTTCTCGATGCTCGAACTTACAAAAAAAAGGGTGACGGAGCGTCACGGGCGGGGGTGGGAGCATGTGTGCGACTAGTTGTTGTTGTCAATGAGTCTCAGCGCCTGACGCCACAGATTTCCAAGGTTTCTGGATGCTGCGTTGTTCACGTCAGACCACGTACTGATTGCGCCAGAAATAACCTCTACAATCTGCTTGTTTGGATCGTTTTTCACCATCTTGTCGATGATGGTTCGATCGGCGTCGTTGAAGTGTATGTTACAACCAACGGCATACTTTATCAGTTGTTCAGCAGCAACACCAATGTTGGTCCCTTTCGATGCTGAATCGAATTCCTTTTTGCTCCTGTCGTCATACATCGGTCCTTGCAGGGTGAGCGCAGGCCCACCGTACTTTCTCGCGTAATTCTCGAGTTTCATAGCGCAGGCGGTGCTGTTGACTGTCGTGGTGGAACAGCGGATCGCCACACCCAGCAATGCACCTGCCATGTTTGAGGACGTCACATCCTCGCATGTACGCACCTTGTCCAGTATCGCATGGCATTCCGTTTCGCTTACAGATTGCAGAGGTGGTAGAGCGCACAGAGCGTTCTCCGCATAGTTTTCGTCGTCCGCGTGCACGAACGCAATACCTACGACAGCGATCAGAATCGAAAATCGCATTTCAAATGTAGCCTTTCAGTTTGATAGTACAAAACATTTTTTTTTTGGTACGAGAAACGATTGCGTTCGACTTTGTAAAGTAGGAGCCACATGTGGTGTCGCACAGATGGGTTGGAGCACAGGCAGTAAGCGTAACCACATGGCGTGCATCCGACACCATGGGGAGTGTGATCGCGTGATGGGTCGTCCTAATGGAGCAGTCCACATGTGAAACGACTCATACGCGCACAGGGTCCTTCTACCTGTCGCGAAATCTTTTCGATCTCTACGGTTCTGCTCATCATACGTCACGGCGCATAAAGCCTGGATGAATCAGACACTTGGGCATCAAGGATTTCCACGTGGTGAGTTTTGGCGGGAGACTCGAATGCACGATGGTCGACGTGACATGATCATCGACACGGCGTTGCGTCTCCGGATCGTCTCGCAACGGGTGAAGACCTTTGGCAAGTGCTGTTTTTCGATCGACAGTGATCTCGTGCGTGCAACTTTCCGGCGAGACGATGACCACTGGATCGTGAAGAGCCACACCTGACAGTGGACACCGGTCGACGCACGTGCGGCGTGCGGCAACGGTAGCACGTCGCTCATGCATGGCCCACGCCGCCTCATTGCGTAGGTATGGTACGGAGGTGCAGAACGAGCACTCAGGATGAATGCACATCAGACAACATTCTTCGACCTGGTATCCGTAGTATGTCTCGAGTATGTAGCGGTATATGGACAGCTGCAACGCATATGCGCAACCGTCGCAGTCGTCCAGATGTGACATTGGGGCTTTCATTCGTTTGAAGCCGTGCATTTTGCCCTTGAGCTTCTGCGAGACTTTATAGTCGATTATGCATAGCGTCCCTGTGTCCCTGTTGCGGATGAGGAGGTCGATGCTACCTCCTAGGTCCTCTGGCTCTGCATATATTTCTTTCTCCGTGGCAAATGCTTCCCAGACGTCGTAAATGCTATCCACGAACCGCTTACCGATGATGACCTCGGCGTCGTCTGCCCGATAGGGTTCTCCCTCCACATAAAGTTGCATCTGGAGATGGGCTTCAGTTCCCACGTTGCTGCAGTATCGGCCATTGGCAGTCCATTTGTCGCATATCTCGCCCGAGCTCAGTTCTCGTTCAAAAGTGTACAGCACCTCGTCGTTCTCGTCGTGCTCCAGCGCAGACGCCCGAAGTAGATTTACGATGTCATCGGAATCGTCGCTGCTACTGTCATGTGGACGCAGCGACGCGACGGTGCGACCTCCGCTCACCATCAACAGACCACGCAAGGCACATGCTGGCGTCTCCGAACTCACTTTTTTCAGATCGAGAACGTACTCTTGGCGTGGCCAGCGCTGGTTCCCTGATTTTCGCATCAGCTGCACAGCTTCCTCGGCGTTAAAGTGCTGCGACCACGTGTGAGCGACCGTCGTGACCGACGACGACAGCGCCGTGCCGTAGAGCAGATACACGTGTGGTCCTTCCAGGAAACGAAGATTAGAATCGCGAGGGTGGCCGTTTTTCAGGGCCAGCGGATATTGCCGATGTGCAGGAGGACTGTACCGCTCGTCGAAATGTTCAGGTCGAGGCGGCGCTGTTCCCTCGCGTGTCGGCAGCGTGACAAGAACCATCACGACAGTTCCAATGTCTATGTGTGTGTCGAGCCTGTGTCGAGCTTGTGTGTAATGCGTGTTGTTACACTTACACTTACCTTTGGGACGGAGGAGCGGGCGCAGGAGGATCTGTAGCGCGCTCGATAGCAACGGTGCACTTCGTGTAATCTGTGCTAGAGCAACAAAACGTATCGGGCTTGCTCGGATCGGGCTTCCCATATCCAAGGAGGCAGTCGTAACAGTCAGCCTTCTTTCCGCTCTTTACATCGTCCGCAAGCAACGAACACGACGTTCCGCTCGGAAGGCCGCTACGTGGAGGGCTTCCGTCCGGCATGTAATGCCCCGGTGCGCATGTTGTACCTAGATTGGTGCAGGCGAACTTGGTGACGTCGTAATACTGCTTGTCGCCACATTTTGGGATGGTTTCGCAATTTTTTGTAGTGGAGTTGTAAATATCACCAAACGGACAAAATGCGCTCGATAGCGGCACGCAACCCGTGTCTGCTACAAAGGCCTCTCCGTGAAGACAGTAGCTCGCCTTGATTGGCTGACATGTACCAGCCGTTGGCGCCGGCGCCGACTTACTCGTCATCCTTTTTTTTTATGATGTATAAAAAAAAAATGGCAGTGGCCAAGTTGGTATTACGTCTACTAGTCGCTGTCATATTTATGGGTGTGGGTGCTCTCTGTATTTACCTTACAAACACCAGAGGTGGTCAAGGGTACACGGCATGCAGCGGCACACGTCCGCCACCCGACTGCCAGAAAGGGTACACAGAATGCAGCGGCGCGCGTCCGCCGCCCGACTGCCAGTCGACCCACGGCTACTGTCCACCGGGTTACGTATGGACCCAGTAGGAGGCGTATCAAAAAGACTATGAGTGCGTGTTCAGCCGGGTAGGAATGCTGCCACTTTTTCGATACGCGTCTCCAACACATTCAGTCCGACGCAAAAGGATGACAGGCTAGCACGTTTCCCAGGAGCCATGAGGGCGTCCTATTGCGACCCGTACACGGTCGTCGTCAAGTCGATCAGGAATGTGCGGAGCACCCTCTTTGCGTGAACAGCGTGGTCGTCAAGGACGTTTTCAGTGTCGGGCGTCTGACCATAGCAATCGCAGTGATAACGTAATTCTGCGAGTTCCTGTTCGGCCTCCTGGACCAACAACCTGATGTCGTCGATGTCCGTGGACCCAGCAGCGTCAAAAGATTTCAACAAGGCACGACGTGTTTTGGTTGGATTCGTGTTCGGTAGGCGTTGGTGATCGGACGGGCGTTGGGGATCGGACGGGCGTTCGGGATCGGACGGGCGTTGGGGATCGGGACTGTGTGTAGTTTGTGTACGAATGGATTTCATCGCTGTGTTCGGTGTGGGGATGCGTTCCGTGATGGGTGCTTCTTTGGCAACCGGCTCTATCACGGGTGTGCTTGGTGTAGACACGCTGCGGAAACCGCTGTCTAAAAGAAGGAGCAATTCCTTGAAGTCCTTCACGCTGAAACACCGGTACTGTTCATTTGGTCCGCAGACGACGATTGTCGGTGCATGGCGTGCACTCGACGCTTTTGCGATGCTCATACCGTGCGAAGTAGTGCAATCAACACGTTCGTTGGGTATAGACGACCTAGTCAGTAACTCTTCGATGCGTGAAATTTCGTCGGCAGAATGTAGACATGCAGTACAGTTCGGCATTGTTAGCGTGAAAACGTTGGATTCGTGTAGTAGCAGGAAAAATGCGCTTGGCCACATTGCATTGCCGTCGCTGATTGTGGTGCCATCCGTGGTCGCTGCATCGTTTACATTCACGAGACGACACGTCGACTCGTGACACACAACACGTTTGTTTTGTGAGGTCATATCTATCGTTCGCCCCGAAAAAAAAACCGTGCACACGGTAAAACGCAATGACGTCGTTTATGGACCACGCGAGAAGTGGAGATGTGCGGTCGACTGCCGCATTTGCATTGACAACCGGTGCACTGTGGGCGATCGGCAGCAGTTGGGCACTCACGATACGAAATGTCGTTATGTTAATCGTGCCGCGAGACGACACAAGCGCACTGCTCCAGATTGGGGGGGAGGTCGGATCTTCTGTATTGATTACTGTTTTCGGAATCATAATAGCGGTATTTGCAACTCACCTTTGTGCGTCACAGAGCAGACAACGCAATGATTCCGGCGCTGACATGTTGCATTCACCATCCACAATACACGGCGATAAACGTGAGTCTGCCTCTCGCACACGACGTATCGCTCGCACCATCGGAAAAGTATGACGAGATGCATCAGCTCAATGAGAAAATAAAATATGCAACGAACCGAAACAGATCACGTGCGAGACATGCGTAACTGAGTCGTAACACGATCGAGCATACACAGAATCAGGATGACTGAAACGGCAATAGTACCGAGTGTTGCGTGAAATTTGCGCTCCGAGTTGCGCCGATCGAACGCCATTTCGTACAAAAGCCGATCGACGGATTTTTGAAGGGCAGCGATCGTATCTGCACTCGGAGGAGTCGGTGTATCGGTCGGTGTCACGGTCGCTGGTGGCGCTGCGGTTGCGCGAGCGGAGACGAAATACTCGTCGTCGATTCGTTGCCAAGCGTCGTCCATGGAAAGCGGTGTCATGCCGTTTATATTTTTCTCACGTAGAAAAAAATGGATGTATGCCGAAACATGGAGAGGCGCATTTGCGAGCGGCTACGTCAGTCGTCGGCAAACGATGCGCAACCTCACTCGTCGAACAAGTACAGATCCTCTTCGTCGGCCAATGTATTGCGCGAGGCTGATGCTACAGGTTCACCTGTGGAGAACTTGCGTACAAGTGTAGATAGCGCACTGTATCCCACGTTGGATGCGGGCAACGGCTCGGAACCTGATGCCGTCAGACGACTCGCGCGCACAGATGACTCGTCACCAGCGCCCTGTCTTGTGTTTGCAGTGGGAGCCGCAGTGGGGTATGTCATTGCGTCGTACGCGAAGCGTTGAGAAACAATTAGTGGCCATGTGGTAGACGAGCCGGACGTGTGTCGTCCAAGTCACGTGCCATGGACACACCTCGGGATCCCCTCGATGGCGCCGATGATGCTATCGAGGACGTTGGCTGCGAGTGATAGCCGAATGGAGGCCTGGATGAGGCCGAACTACCGCCTATCAATGACGCCGCGGAGGAGTGTCCTGACGGTCTTATCATTGGCCCCGA
>Ga0129324_10000438_pt1 | contig 30572 bp, 30 predicted proteins | sample CPBDNA_7_FD_96879 | JGI IMG/M metagenome (GOLD analysis project Ga0129324, IMG submission 96879) | Freshwater to marine salinity gradient microbial communities from Chesapeake Bay, USA - CPBay_Spr_15_0.2_DNA | ecosystem: Environmental > Aquatic > Marine > Coastal | place: USA: Chesapeake Bay...
GAGGGAAAAATACAAAAACAGAATCAACTAATAAATGAATCTCATAAAAAAAGCCTCACGAAATGCGAGGCTTTAGTTTAATTGTATTGGATACTAATTAATAGTTCCACATATCCAGTTCAAAATTACGAACAATTTCTTTTAGCCTATCAGACTCTAACAATTGCATCATAGAATTATCAGCGACATACCTTTTAATGTCTCTATCTCCCTGTACATTGTCCATTCTGTAGATCAATGCATTGAACCTTCTAGAGTTTAGAATATGGTCAAAAGAAATAGGACGAGCTGAGTTTAATGTATTAAATGCTTTTGCATTGTGCAACAATAGTCGAGCATCTGGATAATAAATCCAAAATAACTCCACTCCTTTAGGGTCGTCAGGAAAATTAACATCAGGAGTAACTGGGCAAATACCCAATAATCTATATCTCAAATCACTCTGACGTGTGTCAAAATACCAAAGCCCTCTAATTCTATATTCCTTAACATCATCAGCCCCAATAGTTTTTGTTTCAATATACTCATCAAAACCAGGAATGTTATACGTAGTATCTATATCCAAAGGACTTACTGACTCCTCAGGAATAACCCCATTATCATTTAAAATATTGATACCTGCGTTGGTGATCTTTTGACTTTTTAGAGAACTCTGAATATCACTAAATTCACGAGGTTCGTTAAAATAAGAATCCCCATAAAGGGTAATATCACCAGACATAGCAGCTTTAGTCAACACATGATAAAGGGAACGACGTTCTTTACCTACATAATTAGTATCCACAGGATAGTAAAGTGGGAAATTAACTCGTTCATCTAAATCAATAGTTTCCCATACCGTACGTTGCCATAAAATGTCACGATCTCCCACAAAGCCATAAGGCAATGGCTGGTCATTATCATTGGCCAGTTGTCCTTCAGTTTTAGTACCGAACTCCTTTGGACTCTTTGCGTTAAGAATGTTGTTTTGAGCAGATGCGGTTCCCGAAAGAACCACTGCTGCCAATAAAACTATGATCTTATTCATCATGTAAGTAATTTTTATATTAATCTGTAATCTCTACAGTTACGTCAGAGACACTTTGAACATTTACTCCAGGTAATACCGCTTTAATTTGTGCAAACTGAACTAAATCTCCTTTACGAGCTTTTCTAAGTACATTTTCTGCACTTGCATTCAATTTTGTTCCTGAAACGGGCACCGATGGTTGCCCTGGTACTTTAAATAGGAAACTAGTCACTTTAGGAGTTAAATCAAAATCAAAATCTAAGAATTCGGCAGAAACGGTTGATATCGCTAGATTAGCTCTTGTTTTAGCTATGTTTTCATATGATTTACTCACCATTCCTGTAGGGCGAGGTAAGTTCTTGATACGAAATTCCTTGGAATCAGAAACCTTATCACCGTTAGGAAGCGTTCCCGTAGCTGTAATAGTAACTGTTTTACCTGCTCCTGGCTTCATCATATAACCTGTACCTGCTTTGGTAAGACCTGCACCAGAAACACTAACTTTGTTATCAGGAACACCTGCAAAAGCAACCGTCATAGGGTTTTCTACCCCTCTGTAAACCACGTTCATTTTGTCTGCGGAGATGGTAGCTGAATTAGGTTTTGGTATTACCGCATACTCCGAATCAATAGGTATTTTAATAATACTATCATTCTCAATAAACTCCATATACCCGGTGATTTTTTTCTCACCAACGCTACCTGAACCTAATTTCAATGCGATCTGACCGTTTTTAATATCCTCCTTTTTTATCACTTCTCCATTAATCACGACCTTACTTGGTACTGTAGTGTCATCGTAACGACCTAAAACAACAGAACCCGTAACTGCTTCCCCATTAAAAAAAGCCGTTTTATCGAGATTTACAATAGATTTATAATTGTTCATGGAGGCGATCTGTATCAACTTACCTTGCAGCAATTGACTCATGATATCAGACTGTACGTTGCGAACCTCATTTTGAAGTAAGGTAAGTTTTGTCTTGGATGCAATTAAGGGGTACCCTTTGTAATTGTACTCTACATATTCTCTCTTCAAACCTTCACGGTCGGTTTCCTCAGAAGTATCAAACTTAGAACTTAATTCGGCTTTAACTGCTGAATACCCATCGCCAAGTGCTGCAATCATATCATTTTTATACTGATTCATTTTAGCCTTGAACTCTTTACCCTCTGGCTTTAGCTTGTCACCGACGAAAAAGGAATTGTCTAATATGTCCGTTTTATCTTGAACTTGATAGTCTTTTTCCGAACCTTCCTCAATAGTTGAAGTAAGTTTTATTTTAACACTTTCTAAATAATCATTGTAATCATTACTTAGCTTAGAGATCTGCTGTGCGGTTGCTGCAGCAGCTTCGTACTGCTTAGCATTAGTTCGCGCTTTTTGATTTAAATCTGCAAGTGCTGCCGAGTTGACCTCAGCTAGAGCTGTGTTACTAGTGCTTAAGTTTTCTTCTATAAGACCAAAAGCTTGTAACACTTCTTTACTCATATTTAACGCGAGCATAGCGATAAAAACCAAATACATAAGGTTAATCATCTTCTGTCTTGGGGACTGTTTTCCTCCTGCCATAATATTCTAATTAGTTTGTTAAAGTATATAAAGTATGAAACTAATTATCCTTTCATAGCGCCTAGCATGTTACCATACACGCCATTGAGAGAAGACAGGTTATTAGTAAGACCAGCCATTTGCTCTTGAAGTTTTGTCGCGTTTTCAGCAATAGCTTCGTTTGCTTGGTTTTGACGTGAAGAACTCTCCACTTGTATTTTGTAAAGGCTGTTTAGAGATTCCATTTGAGCAGCTGCAAGAGCCATTTCTTCAGAATATTTTTTAGTGGAAGACATTGCTTCAGCTGTAGGGGCCATTCCTTTTGCGGCTCCTTCAAAAGAACGTATACTATCTCCTAAACTTGACATCAACTCACTATCTAACTTTGCCTCTTTAAGCATTTCATCTAATTTCTTAGACAATAACCCTTGAGCGTCTTCAGGAGCGTCTTTTTTTGACTTTCCACCAACCATTTGTCCTCCAGCTAATTCTGGATAAACTAATGACCAGTCTAGATCATCTTCTACAGGTTCAAAAGCAGACACAAAGAAAATCAATGCTTCCGTAATTAGACCGATGGCCAATAAATCACCACCAGTTAATTTATAGAATCCTAGATCAAGTTCCCAGTGAAGAATCTTGAAAAGTGCACCAATAATAACGATGGAGGCTCCGATACCGTAAGCCATGTTAAATAATTTCTTTGTTGCTTTAGACTGTGCCATGTTGTTATGTTTTAATTTAGTTTAGTTATTTTTTATTGTTGGAAAATTTAATTGGTTGCAGCGTTAAGAGTTACGTCAGTACCCATATAAGACTGTACGGTACGGAATCCTATATAACTTCTAGCACTGTCTTGATATTCATAATCGCGGGTACCTACTTGAAGGAAGTAAGAAACATCTTTCCACGATCCTCCACGTACCCCTTTGCGTTTATTGTTTTTATCGTTTACAATAGGACTCATAGAAGACATTTGATCATAGGCTCCAGCTTCATAAGAAGAATTCACCCATTCGGACACATTACCCGCCATATTGTATAAGTTGTACTCATTAGGCTCGTAAGATTGAGCCTCGACAGTGTATAATGCCTGATCTGCAGCGTAATCCCCTCTAAGAGGCTTGAAATTAGCGAGGAAACAACCTCTGTCATTCTTTGCATAAGGACCTCCCCATGGATAAGTAGCCCCTTCTAGTCCCCCACGAGCGGCATATTCCCACTCTGCCTCGGTAGGAAGACGGTATTCATTTACACGCTCTACATTTTTCTTTTTACGGTACGCATTGTGGTACAAAGTGCGCCATTGACAAAATGCCTTAGCTTGATTCCAATTCACTCCTACAACTGGATAATCGCTATAGGCTTCGTGATAGAAATAATCATTGTGCATCGGCTCGTTGTAACTGTAGTTAAAATCACGAATCCATACCGTAGTATCTGGATAAATTTTTACAGGTGTTTGAGAAATAAAATCTTTTCTAGTTTTGTTTTGATCGCGATTTCTAGCGGCAGCATTGACGTCCAAATCCGTATAAGTGAAGATGATTTTTTCAGTATCGATAGTACGTTCTCCGTTATAGGCTTGATCAAAAGGAATGTACATCAAATCATACACCTCAGCATAGAACTCATCTGGAATGTCTTCTGTATCCCAAATCAGATCTACATCGTTATTGAGCTTGCGATCTAATCCTCCATACGTATTTTGCACATATTCCTGCCAAGGCGTAAGAGTAGCTCCATTGGCACCATCTGCATCAAGAAAAGCAAACTCACCAATACCATTATCTCCAGGAAGGGCGCTTTGATTTTCAGCCATTATAGCTAATTCGGTTCTGAATATTGAATCTCTTGTCCAATGCACAAACTGACGGTATTCTGCATTGGTAATTTCTGTCTCATCCATGTAATAGGATGGAACTGTAACGGTTTTTGTAGGCGCATTGCGAGTGGCAGCGATATCATCATCACTTTTACCCATAATAAAAGCACCACCAGGCACTAACGTCATACCATAGGGTTTTTCAGGATGCCATTTCTTTCCTTTGGTTCCTACTACCATTCCACGGTCTCCTTTACCACAACTTGCAAGAAAGGCAATTACTGCTAAAAGGATAAATAACTTTTTCATAAGGGTATTTATGTTTTCTTTAGGAATTAAGGGCGTAAACCTATTTAAAAGATTTCGATTCCACAACTTTTTTTTCTCATTAAATTGAAACAAAAGTGGCTTTAACTTTTATATTTCGTTTTTACGTCTCGCTTTCAACCATCTATCTGGCAGGACTTGATCACAAGCCATTTCATAATCTCGTCGATCGCAAGGTAATAACGTATGTTGCTTCAGTTTATTATTAATTAAGGAAATAAAAGGCAATTCTATCCACCATCGCCCAGTATTAACGGATTTATAAAAGGTAAGGACTTCATTTTCTACCGGCACTTTATACGTCAAACAGTTTTTAGACACATCGATAGGATACTCAAAACTTCGGTAATTATACCCTTCTACAAAATACCAGATCATTTCAGCTACTAACTGTAAACCAGTGTTCTCATAGCTATTAATTTCAAAGACTCCATATGCTTTTAGTCGATCACTGATGCCAGAATACCTCGATAAAGTGCATATCTGCTTTCCATCAAGTCCGTTGGGGTTTGCTTTCGCAAAAGCGATATCACTTGCTCGCACCACACTCATATCTACCCCTACTACATCGGCATCACGCAACACAGGTTCTGCCAGGGTAATATCCTTATCCAAATGACCTAAACGAACCGCATCAAAATACATTCTGTCCAAAAGATCAATTTCATCTTGGGAATTAAAATAAGTCTGAAACCCCAGATTGCTATAATTAAACAAATTATAGGGCTTCTCTGTGATCATCTTACCTATGTAACTGCGAGAGGTTATCGGTAAATCAATATCTCCTAAATCAAACCTGCAGTCTATATTGACCACATTAATCATGTGTTGAAACTCATCAAAAGCTCTGTAAATGGGATACATCAAATCTTGGCTGCCTCCTAAAAAAATAGGAATAATAGATGCTTTTAAAAAATAGGTGGTCAGCTGTTGGACAACGTAATACGTATCGTCTACCGTATCCCCAGCGTGTACATCACCTAAATCTGCCAAGTTGCTGGTCCAGTTCCCTGGGTACAGCTCGTAGAGCTTTTCTCGAACCTGATCTAAGGCCTCTACTTGGAACAAAGCGTTTGCATCCCTGCGATTTTCTAAAACACCTATCACAACCAGATTGACACCATTAAGGTCTGGTAAGCCATCAGCAGCAGTATGTAAACGAATCGTTTTTGCTATAGTTTGCTTTGGTTGTAACTTAGCATGAGCTACCACATCATCATGAAGAGGTTTTAGAAATTCTAAAGCCATTGGCATTTATTTTTTAGTTGTTTTCTTTTTAACAGGTGTTTTTTTCTTAGCAGGGGCTTTCTTTTTAGCAGCAGCTTTTTTCTTTGGCGTTTTTTTTGCAATCAGCTCTTGAGCTTTTTCTATGGTCACCTTTAATGGGTCGATTTCTTTGGCAATCTCCACTTTGATTTTACCCTTAATAATATGGTGCCTTCCCCATCGGGCTTTCTCAATACGTATGCCTTCTTCTTCCCAGTCTACAATTAATTTATCTTTCTCTTTCTGAATCTTGTCCTTAATTAAGGTTTCAATATCGTCATTAGAAAGATGATCAAAATCGTATTTTTTATTCACTGATATAAACATCCCTGCCCATTTGATGTAGGGCCCAAATCTACCGGCACCTTTGGTAACGGGTTGCTCATCATACATGTAAACAGGAGCATCTGCTTCTTCCTTCATCTGTATCAGCGCTGCAGCACGTTCAAAAGTAAGCGTCATGGGATCATCGTCTTTTTCTAGACTTACAAACGTATTTTCATTGAACTTGACATAAGGACCAAAACGCCCTTGATTGACCTCTACAGGGTAACCTTTATATTCTCCTACTGTTCTTGGTAACTTGAACAATTCCATTACTTCCTCTAGCGTGATGGTATTCAAGTTTTGAGTAGGTAGTAAGCTGGCAAATTCAGGCTTCTCTTCATCTTCCACACTTCCGATTTGCGCCATAGCACCAAACCTACCCAATCGCACACTTATAGGTTTGCCACTTTCCGGATGGGTACCTAACACACGCTCTCCTACTTCTCGCTCTGCGTTTTCTGCAACATCTTGTACTGTAGGATGAAAATTCTTATAGAAAAGACGCATCATATCGGTCCATTCTTCTTTACCCTCGGCTATATTATCAAAAGACTCTTCCACATTTGCAGTGAAGTTATAATCTAAAATACTACCAAAATGTTCTACTAGAAAATTATTAACCACTCGACCTACGTCTGTAGGAATCATTTTATTTTTATCAGAGCCTGTTTTCTCGGTTAGCTTTTTCTCTGCTATCTTATCTTTACTTAAAATAAGTTGCACGTAATCACGCTCTAGACCATCAAATTGGCCTTTTTCGATATATTTTCTATTCTGTATAGTAGTAATCGTAGGAGCATAGGTTGATGGACGCCCTATTCCTAATTCTTCTAATTGCTTTACTAATGAAGCTTCTGTGTAACGGTAAGGAGGTCTTGAAAAACGCTCAGTCGCTGTAATTCTATGATATAATAAGTGTTGACCTATTTTAAGATCTGGCAATAATCCTTGTTGCTCCAAGTCTTCATCATCGGTACTTTCTAAATACACCTTAAGAAAGCCTTCAAACTTGACCACCTCTCCACTTGCAGTAAATTTCTTATCGTGGGTGTCTGCCGCAATGCTAACATTGGTGCGTTCCAATTTAGCATCACTCATTTGGCTGGCAATGGCTCTTTTCCAAATCAATTCATACAGACGGGTCTGATCTCGATCTGCACCCGAACTGTGAATAGCAAAATTAGTGGGACGTATCGCTTCATGCGCTTCTTGGGCGCCTTTAGATTTCCCCTTATAATTGCGCTCTTTATGGAATTGTGCTCCATAAGCTTTGCCTATTTCCTCTTGTGCTCCTTGTTTGGCTTCATTGCTTAAGTTTACCGAATCGGTTCTCATATAGGTAATGAGTCCTGCCTCATAAAGGCGTTGTGCCAGTTGCATGGTACGGCTCACATTAAAAAATAATTTTCGAGAAGCTTCTTGTTGTAACGTCGAAGTCGTAAACGGAGGTGCTGGCGACTTTTTTGCTGGCTTTTTTGTCAGATCAGCTACCTCAAATTTCGCTCCCTTATTCACCAAAAGAAAATCTTGAGCTGCTTGAAGTGATTTTAAATTACCCGGTAACTTTGCTTTTAATAAAGACCCATCTGTGGTATTAAAATCGGCGTCAACCCTAAAGAAATTTTCAGAGTTAAAGTTTAAGATTTCATCTTCACGCTCTACGATTAATCGCACAGCCACTGACTGAACCCGACCTGCACTAGCACCACCTTTTACCTTCCGCCATAAGATAGGAGATATTTCATAACCTACAATTCTGTCTAGAATACGACGTGCCTGTTGCGCATTTACTAAATCGTAATCAATGGATCTCGGATTAGCAATGGCATTTTGAACGGCACTTTTGGTAATAGCGTTAAAAACAATTCTTTTGGTTTTTTCCTTTTTAAGATCAAGTTGCTCTGACAGGTGCCATGCAATTGCCTCTCCTTCTCGATCTTCATCACTAGCCAGCCACACCATATCTGATTCAGCAGCTAATTTTTTGAGTTTTTTGACGAGATCTTTCTTATCACTACTCACTACATATTTGGGAGCAAAATTCTTATCCACATCTACCCCTAATTCCTTAGATGGAAGATCTGCAATATGTCCAAAACTGGACTCTACTTTAAAATCCTTTCCAAGAAATTTTTCTATAGTTTTTGCCTTTGCCGGCGACTCTACAATAACAAGATTCTTTGCCATCAAGCTTTATTTTTTGAGTTACAAAGGTATGCGTTATTTTTTTTAACCCTGCAAACAACTGTGAAACAACTAGTTAAAAAGAATGCTTTTATTTTAAAACGTTCAGGACTTGGTGATTAGATTATCGAGCTGTCGAGTTCAAATGCCAATTCACCTATAAATATATTTGATTTGAGGTGGGGAATTGTTGGTATTTTGCTTTCGCGAAAGCGCGATTTCCATAAAAACCCTTCTTTCTCAAGAACTTGAAATTCCTAATTTAAAATCGGTAGCCCGATGAAAAAATCAAAGAATAGGCATCAAGATCATGCTGACATTGTGTCACAATACTTTCAAAATACATATATTTGCAAGGTTATATTTAAGATAACGCCTGATGGAAAAGATTATTGAAGAAGAAAAACAAGGAACTGCTGTGTTATTGGAACACAACGCAAAAAATACGCGCAAACTGTATATTGAAAGTTTCGGCTGTCAGATGAACTTTTCTGACAGTGAGATTGTTGCCTCTATTCTAGCAAAAGAGGGGTTCAATACCACTAACAATATGGAAGAAGCAGATCTAGTATTGGTCAACACGTGTTCCATACGTGATAAGGCAGAGCAAACCGTTCGTAAAAGACTAGAAAAATACAACCGTGTTAAGAATAAGAAAAATCCTAATATGAAAGTAGGTGTTCTAGGTTGTATGGCCGAACGTTTGAAATCTAAATTTCTAGAAGAAGAAAAGATCGTAGATATGGTCGTAGGACCAGATGCCTATAAAGACCTGCCTAACCTTGTCGCAGAGATCGATGAAGGTCGCGAAGCGGTCAACGTGCTTCTTTCTAAAGATGAAACCTACGGAGATATTGCCCCAGTGCGATTGAACTCTAATGGAGTAACTGCTTTTGTATCCATCACCAGAGGATGTGATAATATGTGTACATTTTGTGTGGTTCCCTTTACTCGTGGCCGGGAACGCAGCCGTGACCCACATTCTATTCTGGAAGAAGTCAATGATCTATGGAATAAAGGCTTTAAAGAGATCACCTTATTAGGTCAAAATGTAGATTCTTACCTCTGGTATGGTGGTGGACTCAAAAAAGATTTTAAAAAAGCCAGTAAAATGGCCAAAGCTACGGCGGTTGATTTTGCTCAATTATTACATAAAGTAGCTAATGCGCACCCACATTTAAGAGTGCGTTTTTCTACTAGTAATCCTCAAGATATTAGTGATGACGTACTTCATGCTATCGCAGCGCACAGAAATATTTGCAACTACATTCATCTACCTGTTCAATCTGGAAGTAATCGTATTTTAAAAGAAATGAACCGCTTGCATACTCGTGAAGAATATATGAGACTCATCGATCGCGTTCACGCAATTATTCCAGAATGTGCCGTTTCTCAAGACATGATTACTGGATTCCCTACTGAAACCGAAGAAGACCATCTAGATACATTGAGCCTTATGGAATATGTCAAATACGACTATGGTTTTATGTTTGCTTATTCCGAGCGTCCTGGCACCATGGCGGCCCGCAAATTAGAAGATGATGTGCCCGAAGACACTAAAAGCCGCAGGCTTAGTGAAATCATCGCTGTTCAAAGAAGAACAGGCTATGAAAGAGCACAATACTTTGTAGGTAAAACTGTTGAGTGCCTTATAGAAAAAGAATCTAAAAAATCTGATCAACATTGGGCAGGACGTAACACACAAAATTATGTGGCTATTTTTGATAAAGAAAATTATAAAGTAGGCGAATACGTTATGGTAGAAATTACGGATTGCACCAGTGCCACCTTAATAGGAAAAGCCATAGGCTACAGCGATATGGAAGGGCCATTAACGTACAAAACAATCTAATATGGAAAGTGTACAATCGGTGAAACAACGTTTTGAACTTATAGGTAACGATCCTGGTTTTAATAGAGCTATAGAAAAAGCCTTACAGGTTGCTCCTACAGACATTTCTGTGCTCGTCACTGGAGAAAGTGGTGTTGGTAAGGAGAGTATTCCTAAAATTATTCATTCCCAATCATTTAGAAAACACGCAAAATATATCGCAGTCAATTGTGGTGCTATTCCTGAGGGAACTATAGACTCTGAATTATTTGGCCATGAGAAAGGAGCTTTTACAGGCGCTACTTCCACTAGATCCGGCTATTTTGAAGTAGCTGATGGAGGAACTATTTTCCTTGATGAAGTTGGAGAACTCCCTCTACCTACTCAAGTGCGCTTATTGCGCGTATTGGAAAATGGAGAATTCCTAAAAGTAGGATCTTCAGGAACACAAAAAACCGATGTGCGCATCGTAGCAGCTACCAATGTAAAACTATTTGAAGCTATCGAAAAAGGTAAATTTAGAGAAGATCTTTATTACCGATTGAGTACCATAGAAATAGATTTACCCCCATTAAGAGAACGCAAAGAGGACATTCACTTGCTTTTTAGAAAATTTGCCAGTGATTTTGCTATGAAGTATAAAATGCCTACGCTACGTCTGGATGACAATGCCATTTCCATGCTTACTAATTACAGATGGAGCGGTAACATCAGGCAGCTGCGCAACATTGCCGAGCAAATTAGTGTTTTAGAAAAGGAGCGGAACATTACCGCAACTATGTTACAACACTATTTACCTGATGCAGGAAAAAATTTACCAGCAGTAATCGGTGAAAAGAAAAAAAGCGACAGCGAGTTTGCTAACGAGCGGGAGATCTTATACAAAGTCTTGTTTGATATGAAAAATGATCTCAACGATCTTAAAAAGTTGACCAACGAACTCATGGAAAGCGGTAATTCCAAGGACGTAAGAGAAGAGAATCCAGGCTTGATCAAACGTATTTATGGCAGTCAGGAAAGTAGCGAGCAGGATTATGAAGAGGTGATTGACAATGCTTATGATTTTAATCAGGAAGAATCAGTAGCTGCATCCAGCACCTCTAGCTCAGAAACTAATCATTTTGCAGAAGCTTCAGCAGCAGTAGACCGATATGATTTTGCACAAGAAATAGTAGAAGAAGAATCACTTTCTCTAGCAGACAAAGAAATAGAATTGATAAAAAAATCATTAGAAAGACATAAAGGCAAAAGAAAAGCTGCTGCCGATGATCTTGGAATCTCAGAACGCACCCTTTACCGTAAAATCAAACAATATGATCTTTAAAAACTTGCACTTCTTACTAGTCGCACTTGCTTTTTTAAGCTTGACTTCCTGTAGCTTTTACAGCTTAAGTGGTGTCACACTTCCTGCCGACATCAAGACTTTTCAAGTGGATTATTTTGGTTATCAGGCTGTTCTAGTAGAACCCGGATTAGAGCGAGACTTTACACTTGCATTACAAGATCTTATCAATGATCAGTCGAGATTAAGTCTGACACCTACTAACGGTGACTATATCTACCAAGGTGAGATTACTAGGTTCTATATAGCTCCAATGACTGCCACTGCTGATAGTAGAGCTGCCCAAAACAGAGTTACACTAGAAGTAAATTTAAGGTTTATCAATACGAAAATTGACGAAGAAAGTTTTGAAAAAAAATACAGTTTCTTTTTTGATTATGATGCCAACTCACAATTACAGGGCAGCACTTTAGAAACGGCAAAAGAAGTTCTATTTGAGCAAATTACTCAAGATATTTTTAACGATACCCTAGCAAAATGGTAGATGCGATTTCCATAAACAACGTCTTGGCACAACCGGAAACCATTCACGTGGACCATCTTAGTGCATTAACCGATATTTTAAAAGAATACCCTTATTTTCAAGCGGCGCGCATCATCTACCTCAAAGGTCTGAAAAATCAAAGCAGCCCATTGTACAACAAAGAGCTGCAACGAACTGCCGCACACACCACAGATAGATCCGTCTTATTTGATTTTATCACCTCAGAATCCTTTAGTCAAAATAAAGTAAGTCAACACATCAAATTGCTACAACAAGAAGAAATGACATCTGACTCTGATGCTATTTCTAGTCTGCGCTTTGTTGAGGAAGATCTTAACGCCCGTAACAACCTTAATCAAGACACCGATGCAGCTCTTTTTGAAAAGAAGAAAAGGACTTCCATTGAAAAAGAACCATTAGAGTTTGATAAAAATGAAACCTATAGTTTCTCCCAATGGTTGCGTTTAACTACCTTAACACCTATAGACCGAAAGAAAGCACCCCAAGAAAAAAATCTAAGAGAAGTGGACGAGGTTGTTACATCAATTACAAAGGTAAAGGAGGACATTCAAGAAAGAGATGAGCGTGCAAGAAAAATGGCTCGCATTGATCAATTCCTTGCTGAAAAGCCAAAAATCAAGCCTCGGAAATCACCCAGTACCGCTATAAACATAACCAGTCACTCTCAAGATCCGAGTCAGTTCATGACAGAAACTTTAGCCAAAGTTTATCTCGCTCAGAACAACTATTCTAAAGCTCTGAAAGCTTATGAGGTTTTAGTATTGCAACATCCAGAAAAAAGTGCTTTCTTTGCAGACCAAATTCAAGAAATTAAGAATTTACAAAGCAATCCTACATAATGACAACATTTTATATCTTTTTAGCGCTTATAGTATTGGTTTCCTTTTTACTAATCGTAGTGATTATGGTACAAAACCCTAAAGGTGGCGGATTATCATCCAGCTTTGGTGGCGGCGGAACGCAGCAACTAGGCGGTGTGAAAAAAACTGGTGATTTTTTAGATAAAAGTACTTGGGTTCTTTCTACAACTCTTTTAGTGCTTATCCTCCTTGCCAGTACAACACTTATTCAAGGAAAAGAGCAAAGTACCATTAAAGTTACAGAACCGCTACCTGTAGAAGCTCCTGTAAAAACATCAAGCCCAGCAAACACCTCAACTGAAGAAACACCTACTGACAAATAGTACGTTATAAAACAGCAATAACTGACAAAATATCCAGCCTTAAAGCTGGATATTTTTATTTACAGCAGTTTTGTCAGTCAAGGACAATTGGCACATTTATGGAACTATGATGATCATAATAAACATATAAACATTTTTTAAAATGGCATTACATATTCAACCCTTATCAGATCGAGTAGTTATAGAACCAACTGCCGCTGAACAAAAAACAGCTTCAGGTTTATATATTCCTGATACCGCTAAAGAAAAACCACAACAAGGAAAAGTTGTTGCTGTAGGAAAAGGAAAAAAAGATCACGAGATGACTGTAAAAATTGGGGACCAAGTTCTTTATGGAAAATACAGTGGTACCGAATTAAAATTAGACGGTAGCGATTATTTAATCATGCGCGAGGAGGATATTCTTGCAATCGTATAAAAACCTGCTACAAGCTCTAAGCTGTATGCCTTAAGCAAATCAAAAGGTAAATGAGAGATTCTAGAAAATACGACATTTGGAAATTAAGTCATGAATTGAAGCAAAAGGTTTATCGTCTTACAAATGATTTTCCAAAATCTGAAATTTATCTCAACTAAAAAGAGCAACTAGTTCTACGCTGACTAATAATAGTGATGGATGCGGTAGAGATAGTGACGCTGAATTTAACAGATTTCTATCTATAGCATTAGGGTCTGCAAGTGTGGTAGAAAACCTTTTAATTCTTTCAAATGATTTAGATTATATTTAGTAAGAAGTTCAAAAGCTTCGTAAAAATATTAATTTGATAAAAAGAAAGATTTACAGTTCAAAACAAAAATTAAATCAATAAAACAGCCTTTAGCATAAGGCGTAAAGCATTAAAAAATGGCAAAAGACATAAAATTTGATATTGAAGCAAGAGACGGAATCAAACGTGGAGTAGATGCACTTGCAAATGCAGTAAAAGTAACCTTAGGACCTAAAGGTCGCAACGTCATTATCGGTAAATCATTTGGTGCTCCGATAGTAACTAAAGACGGGGTAAGCGTTGCTAAAGAAATTGAGCTTTCAGATGAACTAGAAAACATGGGTGCTCAAATGGTAAAAGAAGTTGCTTCAAGAACGAACGATCTTGCAGGTGATGGAACTACTACCGCTACAGTACTTGCTCAGGCAATCGTAAAAGAAGGCTTGAAAAACGTCGCTGCAGGTGCTAACCCAATGGACTTAAAACGAGGTATCGACAAAGCTGTGGAAGCCATCGTTAAGGACTTGGAAAAGCAAGCAAAAAAAGTAGGTGACTCTAGCGAGATGATCAAACAAGTAGCTTCTATTTCTTCCAACAATGACGAAGTGGTAGGTGATCTTATCGCTAAAGCTTTTGGAAAAGTAGGTAAAGAAGGGGTAATCACCGTAGAAGAAGCAAAAGGAACAGAAACGTATGTGGATGTTGTTGAAGGAATGCAGTTCGACCGTGGGTATTTATCTCCGTACTTCGTTACCAATTCTGAAAAGATGACTACTGAGTTAGAGAACCCTTATATCTTATTATTTGACAAGAAAATCTCTACTATGAAAGAATTGATGCCTGTTTTAGAGCCTGTAGCTCAAACTGGTAAACCACTTCTTATCATTGCTGAAGACGTAGATGGAGAAGCCCTTGCTACTCTAGTAGTAAATAAACTAAGAGGTTCTTTAAAAATCGCTGCTGTTAAAGCTCCAGGTTTTGGTGACCGCAGAAAAGCAATGCTAGAAGATATTGCTATTTTAACTGGTGGAACTGTAATAAGTGAAGAAAGAGGATTTACTCTAGAAAATGCCACATTAGAAATGTTGGGAACTTGTGAAAAAGTTGATATCAATAAAGACAACACCACTCTTGTTAATGGAGCTGGTAAAAATGCTGATATCAAATCTCGTATAGGACAAATCAAATCCCAAATAGAGAATACCACTTCCGATTATGATAAAGAAAAACTTCAAGAACGTCTGGCAAAACTTGCTGGTGGTGTTGCCGTACTTTATGTAGGTGCAGCAAGTGAAGTAGAGATGAAAGAAAAGAAAGATCGTGTAGATGATGCTCTTCATGCCACTCGTGCAGCTGTAGAAGAAGGAATTGTCGCTGGAGGCGGGGTGGCTCTTGTACGCGCAAAAGCCGTCCTTGCTAAAATAAAAGCAAATAACGCCGATGAAGAAACTGGAATCGCTATCGTAGCTCGTGCTGTAGAAGCTCCTTTAAGAACTATAGTAGAAAACGCAGGTGGTGAAGGAAGCGTTGTCGTTTCTAAAATACTAGAATCCTCAGGAAATTACGGTTATGATGCTAAAAACGATAAGTATGTAGACATGCTTAAAGAAGGTATTATCGATCCTAAAAAAGTAACTCGTGTGGCATTAGAAAATGCAGCATCTGTTGCTGGAATGATCCTCACTACAGAGTGTGCCCTTATAGAGATTAAGGAAGACAGTGCAGGTGGTGGCATGCCAGGAGGTATGCCAGGCGGCATGGGTGGAATGATGTAACTCATTTTAAAATTCTTATTTAAATTAAGCCATCTCTCCAGAGATGGCTTTTTTTATTTGCTCCCTCAATTACTCAAAACGCTATTTTGATCAACATATAAATCTACTCCAACAGTTTAGCTATCATAACCTTGACATTCTCGTGCTATTTACTTTTTTATAAGCTGTAAGGAAACAGCCTCAATTAGTGCTACCAAATATTCCTAGCGGGCATCAAGTCCTTTTTAAAAAATCGAGACCTCGCGCCTCTTTTTCCATTTATAAACTACCTGAAAAAAATGGAAGGTTATTACTTCTAGAGAACGTGGAACTAAAATAGAAGTAACTGCGCTGCACAACGCAACCTGTATTTTATTGAAGTTCGGAACTCTATACCCAAAGAAATTTATAGATGTATCAAAAGTAACCCAACACTCCTAGGAATTATAAATAGCTTTTGACTTATAACAACTGTATTTGTAAGAAATTATATGTGATGGATTGCTATATCACTTTCGCTAAGCGGAATGTGATTGTAACTAAAGTGTTGTTTTGGTGCAAATGAAGAAAACTTCTTTCGCGTTAACGCCTTGTTAAGAAATAATGAACTTTATCATAATATATTTAGAACATCAATAAAAACTATAAATCAATGCGAACAATTAAAATGTTGATGGTACTGCTTCTTGTAGGATCTATAACAACTAGCTGCTCGATTTTCCAAGGGAAAAAGAAAGCGACAGAAAACAAAACAGCTTCAACTGAAAAGCCCAAAAAGGGTGATATACAGCCTTATTCTAAGGTCATCACTAAAGAAGCAAAGAGTGATGAAGGGCTATTCACGGTGCACCATGTAGAAGATAAGTGGTTCTATGAGATTCCAGACAGCCTTTTTAACAGAGAGATGTTAATGGTAACTCGTATCGCAAAAACCGCTGCAGGTATAGGCTTTGGTGGTGGAAAGCAAAACACTCAAACCTTAAGATGGCAAAAGATCAACAAAGACGTTCTTTTAAGAGTAGTTTCTCACGAAGTTGTGGCAGCAGATTCTTTGCCAGTGAGTATTGCGGTAGAAAATTCTAATTTTGAACCTATTCTTTACTCTTTCCCTATAAAGGCACTTAAAAAAGATAGTGTAACCAACAATACCGTTATAGACGTTACTGACTTCTTTTCTAAAGACGTAAAGGCAATTGGGTTCCCACAAAGAGCCAGAAGTAACTACAAAGTTAGTAGGCTAGATGATTCTAGATCTTATATAGACACGTTGCGTTCTTACCCTCAAAATATTGAGTCTAGACATGTAAAAACCTACCTATCTAGTGACCCTCCTTCTAATAGTAGTATTCAGTCTATTTCTTTAGAAATGAGCAACTCTATGATTCTTTTACCTAAAGTGCCTATGAAAAGGCGTTACTTTGATCAACGCGTAGGATGGTTTGCTAGAGGACAACAGGACTATGGACTTAATGATCAAAAAACGAAAACAGTTACTTACCTAGACCGATGGAGGTTGGAAGTAAAAGATGAGGACCTGGCAAAGTTCAAAGCGGGTGAATTGGTAGTGCCTAAAAAACAAATTGTTTACTATATAGATCCTGCGACACCTGAACAGTGGAGAAAATACATCAAACTAGGTATTGAAGACTGGCAAGTTGCCTTTGAAGCTGCTGGTTTTAAAGAAGCTATTATCGCAAAAGATGCTCCTACTAAAGAAGAAGATCCAGAATGGAGTCCAGAAGATGTGCGTTATTCTGTTGTAAGGTATTTAGCCTCTCCTATTCCTAATGCAAATGGACCTCACGTTAGTGACCCAAGATCTGGAGAAATTCTGGAAAGTGATATCAACTGGTATCACAATGTAATGACTTTATTACACAATTGGTTCTTTATTCAAACTGCAGCTATCAATCCTGATGCTCGTATGAATAATTTTGATGATGAAGTAATGGGACGTTTGATACGTTTTGTTAGTTCTCATGAAGTAGGACACACCTTAGGACTACCTCATAATATGGGAAGCTCTATTGCTTATCCAGTAGAAAAATTGAGAGATCCTGCTTTTACAAAAGAATTTGGAACTGCTCCTTCTATTATGGATTATGCACGTTTTAATTATGTAGCACAACCAGAAGATGGTGATGTAGCTTTAATGCCAGAAGTAGGTCCTTATGACAAATATTCTATTGCTTGGGGTTACAAGCCTATTTTAGATAAAACAGCTAAAGAAGAAAAAGAAACTCTTGACGCTTGGATTCTTGAAAAAGCTGGGGATCCAGTTTATAGATTTGGCCGTCAGCAATTTGGTGTAGTAGACCATACTTCTCAAACAGAAGATTTAGGAGATGACTCTATGCTAGCAAGTGACTACGGTATTAAAAACCTAAAACGTATCGTTCCTAATTTAGGAACATGGACTGGTGAAGAAGGAGAAAACTTTGACGAATTAGATAATATGTATGGTCAACTTGTAGGACAGTTCAATCGCTATATGGGTCATGTTGCTGGTAACATAGGTGGAATTAAAGAAACCTACAAAGCATACGGTCAAGAAGGTGCTGTTTATGAGCATGCTTCTAAAGACAAGCAACAACGAGCGATGGCTTTCTTAAACACTCAGTTATTTGAAACACCTGAATGGTTGATTGATCAAAACATTTTTAACAAAATTGAGCCTGCTGGCGGAATCGAAAGAATACGCAGCATACAAGAACGCACGTTGAACAATGTTCTTGACTTTGGTCGTATGGCTCGTCTTATGGAAAATGAAGAGGTAAACGGTGACGATGCTTACGGATTACTAGACATGATGACCGAATTGAGAAAAGGTCTTTTTAAAGAACTTGCAAGAGGCCAGACCATCGATCGTTACCGTCGTAATTTACAGAGAGCTTATGTAGAAAGATTAGCCTTTATTATGACTAATGATGCTCCACGTGGACGTTTTGGAGGCACTAGTATTGATGTAGCACAAAGCGACATCAGACCTATTGTACGTGCTGAATTAGAACTGCTTAAAAGAGATGTTGCTCGTGCAACTAATCGCACTAGCGATAGACTATCAAAAATTCACTTAAGAGATTTAGAAGAAAGAATCGATATGATTCTAGACCCTAAATAAGATTAAAATAATTTTATTCTTAGAAACTGGTTACTCCTTGGTAACCAGTTTTTTTATGTCTAAAAATAAAATGTATTTAGGTGGTGCGATTGGTTTTAGAAGCTAAATAAAAGCCGGGAATTAAAATAAATAGTAAAAGAGGATGTATTAAAAATCTCCTAATATAGAACAAGGCCATCTTTACCCATTCCTCCTCTAGAGGCACTAAAATAAAAAATACCCCTAATAAAATGATACAAGCAAACAAATGAACCCATAAGGTAGCTTTGACATACTCTTTATTTTTGTACAATAACCAAATAATAACCACCGTAAATAATAAGTTGATGAAGTAACGAGACAGTGTCGAGATAAGATAAAGCCCCTTATTTAAATCTGGTAACGGTTGTGATTGAAAGCTAGATTTAAAAAAAGATATAAAGGGATCGTAAAACAAGTCATTTTCTAACAATCGGACGCATGCTAAACCTAGCAACGAGATCACTACAAGAACTATAGATAAGGTTTTATTCAACTTCCTTCGGCTTTACATTTCTAGTCCAATAAATCCAAAGCAATACTACCGCTCCATAGATAACGCTTGGAAATATGATTTCGTGAGAAAAATCGGCATAAGCAGAATAGACGTAATAAACGATCCCTAAAACTGCCAGTCGGATTAAATTCACTATATATATAAATACTATTCCAAACAGTAAAAAAGAGAGTGTCTTCTTCCAACCTCTAGAAAAAGCCACCACAAAAGCGGTAAATAAGATCATTACACTAACAGAATTACAACCTTCTATGATGCGAAATATTTTAAACTCATCAATAAATATGGTTACCGAAGGGTGTGCTGGAGAATTTAAGGCCTGCGCGTTATAGCCCACAAACCTTAATAATTCTTGGGTCTGATAACTTAATTGAGCGGTTATGGGGTCTGGATAAAGCTGTTGATCCCATTCCACACCTAAGAAAAAATGATACCCAATAGAAAAAAGGATGTACAACATTGCAAAAATAGATACAAACTTAAAAACTGGGTAATAGGGTCTTAAGGCTTTCAATATTCAATATTTTGTGTAAAGTTAGTTATTAAAACAAAACCATGAACTAGCTTTGCATCTTATTATTTACCCATGACAATAGACGCATTAAAACCTCAGGTTAGTAGCATTATCAATCAGCCAGAAGTGGCGATTAAGGATAAAATGCAAGCTATTTGTGACTTACTTCAATCGGCTATAGCTACTTATGATTGGGTAGGTTTTTATATGGCTCATGAAACAGAACCAACGCTACATTTATGGAATCAAGCTGGAGAGCCTACCGACCATACGGTGATTCCATTTGGTAAAGGGATTTGTGGTCAAGTGGCTGTTTCTAATGCAAATTTTGTGGTAGATGATGTTCATGCACAAGATAATTACATCGCTTGTAGCATTCACGTGAAAAGTGAAATCGTTATTCCGATGTTTAAGAATGCTAAAAACATTGGACAGATCGATATAGATAGCAATACCGCCCATGCTTTTAACGCAGAAGACGAACGTTTTCTGGAGTGGGTCAATGAGCTGGTGGCTGCACAGCTGTAAGATACTTCTACTCTCCTACTGCAAAATGTGTGTTTTATTCTATTATAGCATAATAATTAATTAAATTGCCCGTATGAATTACTTGCTTTATTTTGATCCTGGACTAGGAATGATGATCGCTCAAGCGGCAATAGCTGCATTAGCCGGATTTGTTTTATTCTACAAAAAAGTCATCACCACTGTAAAAGGTTGGATAGGTTTAAAAAAACAACAAAAAGACAGTAGTTTTGACAGCAACTATGAACAAGATTCTGAAGAGAACTAATGCTTAGGCATCCGTCTTCATACCGAGATCCCTCTGGTTTTGTATACAGAGAAAAAGCGGTCTTTTACCGACAGATCAATCCGGTGTATTTTGAAGAGTACCTCAAGGCAAAAAATGCTGGGATTTATCAAAAGCTTTTTGATAAAAAATGGCTCATCCCGCATAAGGAAATCAGTGTCGATGAAGAAAAGATTATTCTTCTTCCAGAGCAACTGGATTTTATCACTTACCCTTATGAATGGAGTTTTAGCCAGTACAAACACGCTGCACAACTCACCCTTAGGCTTCAAATGTTTCTTTTAGAAAATAACTTTTCTTTAAAAGATGCTAGTGCATTTAACATCGCCTTTTATAAAGGTAAAGCCGTATTTATAGATACCTTGAGTATCGAGCAATATAAAGCAAATACGCCTTGGAGAGCCTTAAAGCAATTTAACGAACATTTTTTTGGACCTTTACTTCTCGCTCAAAAATACGGTGGGCAGTATTTAAAAACCCTGCAACATTCTATCAACGGGATGGCCTTAAGTGACGTAAAACGACAGTTGCCTTTTACCGCTAGATTCCACCCTATTATTTTTAGTCATATCCATTTGCTTTCAAAATCTGACGCTCAGGAAAACTCTGAAAAAACAGAAAGCACAGAAGCACACCTTTCCAAGTCTTCTCAGATAAAAATGTTGCAAGCTTTAGAACAGCATATAGATGCTATGACTTCTAAAGAAAATACAGAGTGGTCCAGTTACTATGATCAGATCAATTATCAAGCAGATTCCTTTCATACTAAAAAGAAACTCATCAAAGAATGGTGTGCGGCAATAGAAGCTCGTAAAATAATCGACCTAGGTGGCAATGACGGCACCTTTGCCAAGGAATTACTAGACCAAGCAGATCAGATCATTGTGAGTGATATCGACCAACCTGCAATAGATCAATGCTATTTGAACCAATTAAAATCAAAAGAAAACAAACTTATTCCTTTGGTTTGCGATTTGATGCAGCCTTCTCCGGCTATAGGATTCCATCATAACGAACGAGATTCTTTTACCTCTCGAGTGATGGACTTTCAACCAGAGGTGACTATGGCTCTTGCTTTGATCCATCACATCAGCTTGACGGGGAATGTTCCCTTTGAGATGAGTGCTGCTTATTTTGCAAAATTATCTCCGTATTTGATCATTGAGTTTCCGGACCGTGAGGACAGCTGGGTGAAATTTATACTGGATAGCAAACGGGATGCTCGTCATTTATTTGATGATTATAGTCTTTCCGCTTTCGCGAAAGCGTACCAACAACAATTTAAATTGATCAAATCAGAGAAAATCGAAGGTACCGAACGCACCTTATTTCTTTTTGAACGATATGAAGGATAAAATAGTAAAATACCTGTCTAGTGAAAATCACTATTGGTGGACAGTCACCCTACTACCCGGTTGTTACGCGATCATTTATTTATACCTTAAAAACTACACCGTAGTCAATTCATGGCAACAACTCAGTAGTTTTATAGCTTGTTTTGTACTGATTCCAAGCTTGCTGTTTCTATTACTTGATTTGTCATTTAAAAGAAAGATGCCTGAAAGAAGGGCACAATTGTACTGGTCCTTTTTGCTGATCAATTTCTCCATCATCTTCTCTCTTTCTATTTATTTAGGATGGAGGTGGAAAGCCTTGATATTAGTTGCTCTATTAGCAATAGCGGCTTCCTTTTTTACAGCAAAACACTATAAGAAAATTGTTTTGCTTCTCAGCTTCATGTGCCTAATTGCTTCAGGCCAATTACTTTTTTTTATAAGCTCGTCTGTCCTCTCTAGTGAAGACTGGGTGCAACCTATGGCCTTTGAATCCAGTGTCTTTCAACAGAAGCCCAATGTGTATTTGCTACAGCCAGATGGATATGTAGGTGAGCAAGCGGCAAATAACGAAATCTACCAATTAGATAACCAAAGCTTTTACGATACTATGAAAGCACAAGGTTTCCAGTTTAATGCGGAGTTTAGAAGCAATTATCCTACTACCCTTGCTTCTAACAGTACCTTGTTTACCGCGCAACATCACTACTTGCATTATGGAGATATGAATAATGAACTGATGAATGCTAGAGATATTATTCTTGGAGATAATCCGGTATTAAAAACCTTTGTAACTAATGGATATAAGACCCATTTGATCTTAGAACACTCTTATCTCATGCTCAATTATCCAGAGGTTTATTATGACACCAATAATGTAGACCGCAGGGAACTGTCCCCTTTGTTGCCCAACTATTTTTTAGGAAAGGACTATATGGAAGATTTTAAGTCCCAAGTTTTAAGCACCTCTGAAGATCCTCAGTTTTACTTTGTAGAGATTCTTCATCCAGGTCATATCTCCTATAGTAAAGACCGAGAAGACGCAATCGCCTTTGAAAAAAACAACTACCGCGAAGAGATCAAGTCCATTTCGTCACAGCTTATTGATATGGTTCAATTCATCGAATTCAATGATCCAGAAGCAATTATTTTAATTGTGGCAGACCACGGAGGATTTGTAGGTTATACGCATACTGGGGCTGCTTATACGCAGCCAGAGAAAGACCTGGCACTTAAGGAAAGTGTTTTTAACGCCTTATACGCGGTAAAAGCACCTGAGGATTTTGATCCGTTTCAAAAAACAGTTACAAGTTCTATAGGAGTTTTTCCTGCCTTGTTTAATTACTTATCTGGCGCCAAAGCAACTAATACCAGCTCCTTTGATAACAGCAGTTATTTACTCATCAAATCTGATGCAGAACAGACACTCTATCGATATTACGACACTCATGGAAATTCTGTGATGCAGAAGGTAGAGCAACCTTAATGTAAGGGCATAAAAAAAGGCCTTCATTGCTGAAGACCTTCTGTGGGCGCAGAGGGATGGAGTTCGAACTTTTTGAATGAGGATATGGAGTTAATTATCTTAAATTCAGATAGTTTTGAAATACGTTCAGAAATATTCTAAATAAGACCCTTGTAATATTTGTAACAAATATTTACTATTTTTGTTACAAATAAATTATATCAATTAGAATGGTTAGTATAGAAGAAAAGATAAAAAATCAAATCAACTCTAGTAACATTGGGACACTTTTATTTCCCGAAGACTTTAAAAATTTAGGGTCTTCAGAAGCTGTACGACTTGCATTGCATAGACTTTATAAAACTAATTTTATCAAAAGGATTGCTAAAGGAATCTATGTTAGACCTAAAAATAATGATTATATAGGTGAAGTGCTGCCATCTGCTGAAGAGGTAGCTTATGGTATTGCAAAAAGAGATCAAATAAAAATAATACCGACAGGAGTTTATGCATTGCATGCCTTAGGTTTAAGTCAGCAGATCCCACTTAATTTAACTTTTCTAACGGATGGTGCTGCGAGAGAAATTAAAATAGGAAAACAATCCATAAAGCTGAAACGCACTACACCAAAAAACTTAAAAGCCAAAGGAAAGATTAGTAGTTTGGTTATACAAGCCTTAAGGGTTATTGGTAAAGGTAAGTTGTCTAAAAAGGAGGAACAACAGATTTTAGATTTACTCAGATCGGAAAATGAAGAACATTTGATACATGATATAGACTTAGCTCCTGTTTGGATTCGAAAAATAATGACAAAAGCCTTGAAGAATGAATAAAATTAATTTTGCATCATTAGACCGAGAGGCAAAAGTTGACATCTTGAATCAGACAGCAGTAAGAACAGGAATTCCTGCTTATGCTATTGAAAAAGATTGGTGGGTGAATAAAGTTTTAAACCATTTGTTTAAAATGGAAATAGGTGGTCATCTTGTTTTCAAAGGCGGAACAAGTTTAAGTAAGGCTTGGAAATTAATAGAACGCTTTTCAGAGGATATAGATCTAGCCATAGACAGAAAATTTATGGGCTTTAGTGGTGATTTAACTAAAAAAGAACGAACTAAATTACGCAAAGCTACAAGCGAGTATTTAGAATATACTTTCTTACCTCTGTTTATTGAATCATTAAATAAGGCTGATTTAGGAGAAATAGAGATACAAATTATTGAACCCTTATCAAGTGATCAAGATCCTAGAATAATAGAGGTCTATTATCAAACGGTCATAGAATCTCCTGGTTATATTAAACCAAGAGTACAAATTGAAATTGGTTGTCGCTCATTACAAGAACCATTTACCATAAAACAAATACAGTCCGCGATTGACGATGAATTTCCGGATGCTGTCTTTGTAGAAGAGATCATTAATATCCCATGTGTTAACCCAGAAAGAACTTTTCTAGAAAAGGTATTTCTACTACACGAAGAATTTCAGCGTCCAAAAGAGAAAATTAGAGTAGAGCGTCTGAGTAGGCATTTATATGATGTTTATCAATTACATAAAAGTGGTTTTGCACTAAAATCAATGAAAGACAAGTTATTGTATGAGATTATTGTTAATCATAGAATGATATTTACAAAAGTAGGTGGCGTTGATTATAGTCTTCATCAACCGCAGACTATTAATCCTATTCCACCAGATCATTTGTTAGGTCAGTGGGATGCTGATTATAAAATTATGAGAGAGCAAATGATTTATGGTGATAGTCCATCTTTTGATGAGCTTATAAATGGGGTAATAAAAGTTAAAGAGATGATAAATGGTATAGGTTGGAAAATCGATATTAATGAATAGTTCGAACCCTAAACTGCATTAAATTAAATACTTAATAAAACCTTACAAAAAATAAAAACCCTTTTAAGTAATTGATTTAAAAGGGTTTGTTTTTTAAAGTGGAGTCGGAGAACGACATTGCGAGAGCAATGTGCGAGTTGTAGCACCGGCCGTGATTCTCCCGACTGCATAATAAAACCACCTAGCGTTAGCTGGTGGTTTTTTAAAGTGGGCGCAGAGGGATGGAATTCGAACTTTTTAAAGGAAGATATTGGGTTAATAATCTCAAATTCAAGTAGTTTTTAGAAATCTTCATTTAATCTACTGTATCTTTTTTCTAAAACACTAAGGTACCTGTCTTTCATTTTTGAGGATAAAAATGAGCTTTCAATGAGTTGAATCGCTTTGATTTTATTTTTAGAAAAACGAGAAAAAACACTATCTATTTGTTTATTAGTAAGACCTAACTTCCTTCCAAAGTCAACAAAATTATTCTTTGTGATATTTTTCTTTTTACCTGATATGGTTAGTGCTAATTCCTCAGAATCTTCTGGATTTACAATTGTAACATTTAGTAGGTCATATGCAGGAGATAATGCCCATCCAAAATCGGATTTAATCATCGAGAAGTTTTTAAGGTGCATATCATTATTTCCAGTTAGGAATGAAAATAGGGTGAGTTCAAATAAAAATAGTTTATCTAATAAGGTATTACTAGTATAGTCTCCTAGAGCTTTTCCTACACGTTCCATGGAACTTTTATATTTATCAAAAGCCTCAGTAATTTGAAACATATCAATCATATGTATTTTAGAACCATCATTTTTTCTGTCGATACGTTTTGTGATATAAGATAATTCTCCTGATTTTAAATATATTAAAGATGACTTAACGACATTGATACCATAAGCTTCTGCAATACGCATGGTTAGATGTTCATTTTCTGGCATTTCAACAAAGTTGCTATTGGGCGGTTTGAAAATGTAATTACCACCTAAAGCACCTACTACTGTAAGCCTTTGATTACTTTCATTTTCTATATTATTTGAAAGGCTCATAGACAATTTAGGTTGTACACCAGGAACAGATATACTTCTTTCAACCACATCCATTGCAAGTTTTTGCATTTCATTAAAAGAGTAGTTGAGTTCTGGTACTTTTTTAGTTCCAAAAAAATCCAAAGCGCAACGCTTGTGAAAGTTGTTTCCTTGAACTATTTCTTTATAGCAATATAAGCACTTATTCATCTGTTGTATGTATTATGGGTTCTACACTTACCGCTCCTATGCAGTTTTGACAACAAGCTAATAGTAAGCCCATTCTATCATTAGTGTTGATTTTCCAATTCTTAGATGCTATATCTAATAACCATCCTTCTGGAATAAGACCTTCAAAAAAAGGAAATAACCTATTTTCTTTGTACAACGTATCATTAACAGGCATGGTGAATGTTATAAACAACTCTGAATGATTAGCTATATAGTTTTGGTCATATTTATAGGTATAATAACCGTCATCTGTTTCTGTTAATATCCCAGCAAGTATATTGTCGTAAAGAATTTTAGCTTGTCTCATTTTTTCTCAGTTTTTATTAAAGGAGCTGCTATGAGTTGATGTCCAAACATTCTCAAAACAAGGTTTACTTTCTCCATGTTAAGATTTGTTTTTCCTTGTTCTATTTTTCTAACTACTGTTAAAGCAACACCAGTACGTTCAGCAAATTCCTCTTGTGTTAAACCTACCGTTTTTCTTTTGGTTTTCACCAGTTGAGCTAAATTCATTTTATATGTAATTAAGTATAAATATTTACAAATATATTAAATTATATGTGATTAAATATAAAATAATACTTTACCACTAAATTATACTTAATTGCATATATTTTTATTAATGATTAAATGAAGACTCTCCTATTCTATTGATTATAAGGTTTTTGGATTCGGAAGAGAGAAGCAGTCAGAATTTTTTGATATGCTTTTCCAATCCATAACTACTCGTAAAACTTCATTAATGATAGTATACATTTTGCTTTCGCGTAAGCGGAAATAAGAACCAACACTTTTTGCTAAATCAAATTCTATAGCGTTATTATTCATGTCAATATTTAGAGATAAGACATCTTTCTCAATGGAAGGATTTAAATCCTAGGCTGGCGATAGCATCCAGCCTTTGTCTGTTAAAATAAATCCATGATTGCATAAATGATCATTAGTGCTATACATTCAGAAATTTTAGTTAAAATTCTTTATGTCAAACAAGTAGGGAAATAGGGTTAATATGGGATGTGATTTAGTTATTAGAAAAACACATATTTTGAGTGAATTTGCTAAATTTGAACATATCCAAAATACGCATTCGTTCTTTTAAATATAAGGCTACTGCTAAATAGTTTCACCATCCTTATGGGATGCTCCTAAATAATAGACATGGAAGTGTAGATAGCGACCCTTATCGATATGGTTTCCAGGGACAAGAACGCGATGATGAAGTTAAGGGTGAAGGGAATTCCTATAATTATAAGTATAGGATGCATGATGTTAGACTTGGGCGTTTCTTTGCTAGAGATCCGCTGGCTAGAAAGTATCCTCACAACAGTCCCTATGCTTTTAGTGAAAATAGAGTAATTGACGGTGTTGAGCTTGAAGGTTTAGAATGGCAAGGAGTAGTTCAAAGTGGTGAATATTCAGTTCCTTACAGAACAGGAATGAATGCGAAAGAAACCAAAGAGTATCATAAAAAACTACAAACAGGAAAAAATGCTTCTGCATTAGGAGCTATTGCAGGAGTTTTAATTTGGGCTGCTCCTATTGTTTTCGAAGTAGGTATTACTTTTGTTGCAACCAATCCTGTTGTCGCATCAGAAATTGCGAATGAGGTAACAGCAGTTACTTGGGGTATATTATTAGATGATCCTTATCCTGTTCCAGCAATTGGCGATGAAGTAGGAAGTGGAGTACGAGCTTTGTTTAGAGGTACAACTTTAGGTTTTAAAGGCGGTAAACAGACTATTAAAGCAGCTGTTACCCCAACTTCAAGTAATCCAGCTGTTTCGACTTTATATGCCATATTTAATAAAAATAATCATGGTGGAGAAGCAATAGTTGAAATTGGTAAAATTAAAGAGTTAACAGAGTTTATTCAAGGTAGTGGTCTACTTAAACATGATAGAGAAGTCATGTTAAAAATGCTTCCTGAGGTTTTTTCCAAAAATTCGTTATCAATAACAGCTGATGAATCATTTAAGATATTAAAAGAAATGGGAGTGGATATATCAAAAACAGTTAAAGATACTCCTACCTTTGATAGAATGTTAAAAGAAATACCAAACTTTACAGATGATCAAGTTGTTGAGTTTATTGAAAAAGCTGTGGAAGTAATAAAAGCCAAGGAATAGATGGGTAAAATAGCTATACTAGATTATATAAAAATAAATGATTTGTTAAAAGAAAAGTACGATTGCGATCTTGCATTTTACACTGGATTAGAATTTACTAACTTTAATATTGGTAGTGTTTTTAATAGTATTAATTCAAGTAATAATAGGGTCTTAATTTTGGGCAAATTTGAAATTAAAAGAATTGAAGTGTTAGGGGTTAGTGAACATAAATCTGTTTCTGGATATCATAGTTTAATTTTTGTATCAACCAGTATAAAGAATTCAGATCTAATCGATGCATTACCTTTAAACCGAGATGAAGAATTAACTGATATTATATTTCTGACAGACTAAATTCCACGTCCCATCTGGCCCGATGTGTGTTATGTGAGAATCTTTAGATTCTCGTAACTAAGAATAAGATGGTAGTAGGTTTATCAATATCAGCTTACAGGAGCAGGTATTAAACTACCTTTTTGATGCTATTAGAGTAATTTATTAGTGTGAAGCGAAAAAGGAAAAGGCTTTTAAATAGTCAGGTAAGAACCACGTCGCGACATTTGCAATGCGTTCTTACTAACTGGGAGTTTGTAATGCGCACTGCAATCTACTAGGGCATTTTGAAATAGAGTGTTCTAGGTGGTCAATCTCTTCCCTATCGCTATGGTTTCCAAGGGCAAGAGCGTGATGATGAAATCAAAGGTGAAGGGAATAGTTATAATTATAAGTACAGGATGCAGGATGTGAGGTTGGGTAGGTTTTTTGCTGTGGATCCATTGGCAAGACAATACCCTCATAATAGTCCGTATGCGTTTAGTGAAAATGTTGTAATAAATGCAATAGAATTAGAAGGTAGAGAAATGTCATTTTCTTATAACAGCGTTAATGTTGAGAATATATCTAACAATAAATCAAAAGTGCAGATTTCTTATGATGTTGATATACACATAAAGGTGTTAAACATAACAAAGGACAAATCTAAAATAACAGGTATTGATAAACTTGCTTCAGGTGTACAAAAGAGAATGAATTCAACTTTTGGAAATATGGCTGGTAATGCAATTTTCACGCCTACACACGATTTGAGTGGTAATCCATTAACAAAAGACAATTTATTAAAACAAGTAAATGTTAATGCAACTCAACGAAAGTTTAATATAACTATGGAAGTTGTTGATGATATTTCAGAAATCAGTGGAGATGATTATGTGTTAATTTTAACTGACAAGCAATTAAACAAGACTAGAAAATACGATTCAAGCGTACACGTTCCTGCTTATGCCAGTCAGGCTAATGGGCAAGCAATGATAGTTAATATGAAGGAATTTGGTATTAAAAAATCAGTCGTTGGAAATGAATATAGTTTTAGTGGCACAACTGGTACAATGGTTAATGTAATAAATCACGAATTTGGTCACTTGCTTGGATTGTTAGATAAGTATAAGGATACGAAAGACGGATATATTCTTCCAGATGAATTCAAGACTAATGTTATGGGTGATTCTAGATACCAAGGATTAAACAAAGAGCAAAAGACCGAGATAATATTCCAACAATTGTTGAGATATAATTCATACAATCGAAGTGGCGAAGCAAATACTGGTGCTAAAGAGCAAACTCAAGAAATATTAAGTGATGAAAATTAAAATAATTATAATTGGTTTTGGTTTGTTGTTTTTAACAAGCTGTAATAATAATTCAAGCACTAAAGCATCAAAATCAGGCGCAACTTGTGTTGTGGACGATTTTACGAATAGCCTTATTGTAAAAGACGACA
>Ga0129324_10000439_pt1 | contig 30550 bp, 60 predicted proteins | sample CPBDNA_7_FD_96879 | JGI IMG/M metagenome (GOLD analysis project Ga0129324, IMG submission 96879) | Freshwater to marine salinity gradient microbial communities from Chesapeake Bay, USA - CPBay_Spr_15_0.2_DNA | ecosystem: Environmental > Aquatic > Marine > Coastal | place: USA: Chesapeake Bay...
CTCTGCCGGAGCAACCCAAACAAGCGCGCCGGTTGGTGACAACATAGTTTATACAGTAACCGCAACTAGCACGACTTCGGAAACGGTAACAATCGCATGAGCCACTTTGCAAAGATTGACCCTGACACAAACCTTGTGACCTTCGTCACTGTCGGCAGGCAGGAAGATGACGGGCGCGAACAAGAATTATTTGAGCGTACCGGCGATGTCTATAAGCAGACTTCGTACAACACTAGGGGCGGTGTTCACTATGACCCTGAAACTGGGGAACCTAGTGAGGACCAAACCAAAGCCCTACGGTTCAACTATGCCGGTGTAGGTTTCACCTACGACGCTGACCGCGATGCGTTCATTCCGCCTAAGCCTTTCGATTCTTGGGTTCTGGATGAGGACACTTGCCTATGGGTTGCGCCAATCCCGTACCCCGAGGATGGCGCTAGTTATTCTTGGGATGAGGATGCGGGAGATTGGGTCGAGGTAATCGATGGCTAAGCTTTGTTACCCTTGGCCACCCGGCGAGAGTATCCGTAGCGAGTGGGGAATGCGTAAGCATCCCATCACCGGGAAGACCAAGCTTCACCGAGGCGTCGACGTTGGCTATAATGGCCAAATTTACGCGCCCGCCGATGGTGTCGTAGTGCATAAAGGCGCAAGCCTCAACAAGCGCACCGGTGGCGGCTACACCCTCATTTTGCGGCACGACGACCCAAAAATACATACAGCGTATTACCATTTGCGTGAGCCCTCTAAGCTGCCAAAAGGTGCCAAGGTAAAACGTGGCGAGGTTATTGGGCACACCGGGTCAACCGGCGCTAGCACCGGGGTTCACCTGCATTTTGAAACCCGCCGCGGTCGCGCTTGGGGGTCTGATTTCAATCCCCGCGAAATCCTCGACAATTGCTACGCAATCTCGGTTTGGAGTGCAACACCTCAACCAAGTGCAACACCGGAAAAGAAACGGCTGGTTGAAGATGGTATTTTAGGCCGACAGACTTGGGGCGCGGTGCAAGAGTTTCTAAAATCTAAGGGTCTTTATCCGGGCCGCCTGAATGGTGTGCCGGGCAAGACTACTATTTTGGGGCTGCAAAAGTTTCTCAACGGCGAAATCTCATGACGGGCGAGGATACTCGAGAGGTCGGGGTAAAAGTATCTATGCGGGATATATACGCCGAGGTTCAACGCCAAGGCCGCTTGCTTGAGAAAATCGCTAATAGTTTGCCGGATAGCGAAAACAAGATTGAAGACCACGAGCAAAGAATTCGCAAGCTTGAGATGCGCATGGGTTGGGCTGTCGGCGGCTTTGGGCTCGTCGCTGCCGTCATGCCTTGGATTGTGAGCTTTATCGCATGAGGTCGCAACCGAATTGGACAATAAGACGGCGTTACATTTTTGCCGCTTTCGCTCTCGGGGTTGCAATGATTTTGTCGTCGGTTGTCGCGGTTTGGCAAGATAAGATTGGTGCCGGTGATTTGGTTACCGGTGGCGTCGCCCTCATTACGCTCATTTTGACGAGCTACATTTTTGGGGCGGCTTGGGAAGACAAAACGAAATATTCGAAAGATGAGGTAAACCCCGATGGATAAGCTGAAGAAATTTCACGAGTACGCTACCGAGCGCGCATTGAAGACTTGGGCACAAACCGCATTGGCTACTATCGGCGTGGGTGCGGCCGGCATTCTGTCGGTCGATTGGGTAAACGTCGTGAGCGTTTCCACTCTGGCCCTCATCATGTCTTTGCTCACCTCGGTGCTACAGTACGACCGACCCAAGGCGGGCGAGTAATGGCTCACCTTGACGCTGTAGAGCGGGTTGCCGATTACGAGGTACCCGTTGACCCTATGGATTTATTGCAATGCGAGAGCTGCCAATAGTGTGGTAGCATTTTCTAAACGTCTGTAACCCTTTCCCCCTTTGCAGATGAGACCCCCCGGGCTTTATTGCTCGGGGGGTCTTTTTTTATTTGAGCCCAAACTCTTTGAGCCATGCGTAAATGGTTACGCGGCTTAGGTTTGACTCTTTGGAGAGCTCGGTGATGCTTTTACCGTCTCGGTAGTATTCGACGACTCGCTCTCGCATGAGTTTGGTTGCGCGTCGGTCTTGTTGACCGATGTAGTGTCGCCGGTCGGCGAGCTGCTGTAGGTTTAGGTCTTCAATTGCGTAAGTGTCATACATGAGCTCTATCGTACACCATTTTACGTAAAACTCTTTACGCGCAAATGGTTGACTTTGTCGGCCGTCGATGTAATAGTGAAGAGTGTCTAATCAGAGAGGGGAAAGAATGAAAATCACCGAGATGCAAAACAAGGATAAGAGCCGCGAGTACGTCATTGATGGGGTGCAGCGGGAAACCGTCGAGGGCTTTTGGCAATACTTGGTAGATAACAAGGTCGTCGAAGGCTTCCAAGTGAAGGGGGAAGATAATGCCTAGATACGTCGTAGAGCGAGTCTTTGAGGTTTTCTCACTCGTAGAGCTTGACGCCGATGATGAGGAGCACGCAAAGGCCGAGGCTGAGCGTTTCCGATTTGACGCGACTAACGCCTACACGACTAAAATGTTGTCGGCCAATGTTGGTTGGCAAGTAAAAGAGAAAGAGGGGAAATAATGGGTTACTACAAAAATATGATTGTGGAAGAGCAAGAGCGGGTTGACCGCATCTCGGCTTGGTATCGAGTATTTGGTAGCAAGCTGTCAAAAGACGAAATGAATTTGCTTTTAGCGGATGAGTCAAGGCTTTGGCACACCATCTCTCAATGGGAAAAATCGCTCGAAAGAAAACCCGCGGCCAATCATGTCGCGTTATATGTAACCCGTAAAGAGATGCGAGCTCAAGAAAAGGCAGCGCAAAACATTGTTATGACGAGGGGCGACCATATGGTGCTCTTTGCCGGGGTCATATTATTCGGCATCTTGTCTATTTCGTTGTTGCTCTATTTGGCGAGGTTGGTGTAATGGCTTACATTCTGGTAATCGTTGGCGGGGCAATGACTTTGACCCCGGGAATTCTCGACCCGGTCAATGTGCCGGTGAATGGGCTTACTTTGCTCGGGGTCATGGTGATGGCCGCCGGTGTAATCGTGGCCCTACGAGAGTCGGCCAAATGAATAGAGCCCGCAAAGCCGAGGCTCTATACCTTGACCTCATTGCCGCCGTTGACGAATTAGGCGGTGTGCCATGCTCAATCTTCCCCGATGCTTATTTTCCGGAAGATTTGGGCCCCGGTGAGTTGCAAGGGCGAAAGATGGCGCGGGAACTCTGTCAGGGGTGCCCGTTACGGTTGCAATGTCTCGAGTACGCTTTAGAGGCTCGAGAGCAATTTGGAATATGGGGGGGTTTGACGACACGAGAGCGGCAAATCCTAAACGCAAAGAGACGAGCCGGCGAGGCTCACAATGGAAAGGGTGGAAATGATAGCAATAAATGATGGCCGAGAGATAAGGCTTCAGATAGGGCGGGATTGGCAAATCGAAGAGGGCTATTTAGTCTTGTCTTTGGTTGAGGCTAGGCAATTGCGCGGAATGCTCGACTTTGACAAGCGAGAGATTTTCGAGAGCGAGCCCGAGGATGGATAAAAACAAGTACGAGTTTATTGTTACCCAAGATGATACCGAGGGTCTTTGGGCTATCGAGTTTAGGGTCGGCGGCCATCGTGAGGATTTCGCGCGAGCTTCATGCGCGAGCGACTTGGGTTACTTTATGGCCAAACAACTAGAAATATTTACAGCTCTTGAATATTGACCAATACATAGCCGCTAAATATTTAGACCCGGGCCGTTGGCTTGCGGCAAGAAAAACGGGGATAACAGCGACGACTATCGCCAAGGCGATGACGCCCGCCGGTTATCGTGAAGTGCTCGAGTCATGGGATGACGACACACCAATCGAGAGTAACGCCTACATGGATTTTGGCACCGAGATGGAGCCATGGCTCGCTCTTTGGGCTAAGGATGAGTTTGGCATTCTGCCGAATGATTGGCTCATGCGGCACAAGTCTGACCATGTAGCTTTGGCAACACCCGACGGCATCTCGCTCGATTGGTCGGAAATCTTGGAAATCAAGACGACCGGCAAGGATTGGGGCGAGGTCTCCAAGATACCGATTGCGTACCGCCGTCAAATCCAATGGCAGCTCTACGTGACCGACGCTCGCATCTGTCACTTTGTTTGGATGCTACGAGCCGAGAGTAACGGTGTCATGGTGCCGGCTTGGTTTGAGCCCAAGCATGGGATTATCGAGCGCGATGATGGAATGATTGAGGCTATGTCGGTGCAAGCCGCTAAGCTTTGGCAAGAAATAAACGAAAGGGGAAAGAATGGCACGCTTTGATTTGCAGAAATATGCCACCGTTGCCGAGAGATTGCAGATGCTCGAGAAAGAGTATCCCGATTACCGGCTCGAGACGATTGACTACTCGACGCCCGAGGATAGGGCCAAAGGTATTTGGCGGGTCAAGACCAATCTTTACTTGAGCCGGGAAGACCAAATAGAGGGTTTGCCGAAATCGACCGGCCACGCTTTTGAAATCGACGCAGCGCATGGGCCGCAAGCCACTAGCGGGCTCGAGGTGTGCGAAACGTCAAGCGTCGGCCGAGCGCTCGCGTTGGCATCTCCTAAATGGTCGGGCAACAAAGATGACGCAGCTCGGTCGCTTGCGTCGCGTGAAGAAATGGAAAAGGTGCAAAGGGGCAAGCCAAAGCTTGAGCTTGTCGAGGCACCGCAAGAATTCTTTGACCGCGTGGCAAAAGCGAAAACCGAAACGGCTTTGCGTAAACTCTGGGATGAGGCCGTCGCCGGCGGCTTTAGCACATTCGTAATGGATGCGGTAAGAGACCGAAAGGTGGAAATAACAAGTGACTAGACAAAAGCTAAACGAAAATGATATTTCGACGCTAATCGTTGCCGATGATTATGTAGGGCGGCTTTCGCTTACCCGCGAGACCGGTGTACCTTTTGCTAATTCGGTTTGGCGTGGGATGTGGGAAGATTACGCGCTCACGCTAAGCAATTATTTGGCAGCGTACAAGCCGACGAAGAAACCTAAAAAGGGCAAGGGCAAATAGCTAGTGCATAGCGACCTAACACCGGCCGCGATTATTGCTACGCTCTCACAGATTGGTCGGGAGATTGACGAGGCGACGGCTGAGCTCGAGCGGGCCGATAAAGAGGCCGTTATCGCCAAAGCTGACTATCGTCTTGCGCGAGCGAAAGCGCTCATTTCTGCCGAGGGCTCTGTCGCTATCAAAGAGGCAACGGCTGAGATTGAATGTTATACGGTCTACTTGGCCGCCGAGGTCGCTGAGCAACAACAACGCGCGGTTGTCTCGAAGATTAGGGCGCTACGTGACCGTTTGGAAATTGGTCGCTCTTTGGGCCCGTTGGTACGTCTCGAATGGGGGCAAGCATGATTAGCAAGCATTTGGTTTGGGGTCGCCTAAACACTTTTATTGGTTTCTCGAGCCGTTGGGGTATTGAGCTAACCTACGAATATATAGAGCCGTCGCTCACTTTTCACATCTTCAATGTCTATATTGCGTTTGAATGGTGGCCGCGTGAATGGCGCGACTAGCCGACGCAAAGGCAACTCGGCCGAGGTTGAAGTCTGTCATGCGCTCGAGCGGGCCGGTTGGCACGCGGTAACCTCAAGGGCAGCGCGCGGCGGTTACCAATCCGGCGAGGACATTATCACCAATCTGCCGGTCTCGATTGAGGTCAAAAACCAAGCGAAAATAGAGTTGTCGACTTGGTGGAAACAAGCGCAAGAGCAAGCGGGCGAGAAACCCCCGATTGTTATACATAAACGGCGAGGCCACGCGAAGGCCGAGAATTGGTGGGTAACCCTTGACCTTGAGACGTTTCTTCAAATTGTTGGGCCGTCGGATGAGCGAAAATAGGGAAGAAGGTTACTTGCAGATGATGGAAGAGCTCTCGCGTATCGTGGCTCTTTACTCGGGGATGAGGCAACAATTTATTGATGCGGGTTGGCATCCGGCTCATGCTGAGATTGCAACTATTGAGATGATGAGAAAAGTCGGATGAGTGTAGGCAAACAATCCCGTAAACAGCTCTCTAAGGCTCGTGAGCGAGTTTTGGAGCGCGACGGGTACCAATGTGTCACCGGTGGCGCGTACGGCCCTGTAGGGGCTTGTGACGGCAATTTGACGATGCAACACCGGGTTGGGCGGGGAATGGGTGGCAGCGCCCTCTACGATACGATGCCGGCGTTTCTGGTAGCGATGTGTTGGGCTCACAATATGGCCGAGACGCAAGACGCTGACATACACGACAAATTTATGCTTTTCGGTTGGTCGGTGCCGCGTTGGGTTATACGCGCATGGTCGATTGAAACGGTGCCGGTAGCTTATGCCGACGGTTGGCATTTACTGGTAGAGGATAGACGGCAGCCAATTACGGAAGAGGCAGCCTTGACGATTATGGGGGAGATTTATGGCGAGGAATGGCTACGCGCCCGACTTTGATTTAGATTATCGCCGGGGAATGGTTGGCGAGACTCTTGTCGGCACTTTTCTTGAGGCGGTTGGCGGGTCAACGCTCGAAGTAAAAACCGATTACCGGGCGCACGAAACCGGCAACCTTTACATTGAGACCAATCAAAAACTTGACAATGGCCAATGGGTCAAGTCGGGGATTAGCATTAGCAAGGCAACCTTTTATTGTTTTGCCGGGCCAACCGGTCAAGGATTTTTGACAATCCCGACCGCGCAGCTCAAAAAGATAATGAAGGAAACCGGCAAATTTGTGCATATGGATAGGTCGAGTGTATCGTCTCGAGATACTATCGGTTTCCTAATCCGGGTAGAGGATGTAATCAATGTCATATTTCAGAGAGGGGCAAATTGAGCGACTACGTCGACAGCGATGTCAAATTTTCTATTATTCCCGAGTGGATATTAGTCTCACCATTGAGCCATAAGGCGGTAAGAGTTTATGCGGTCTTAGCTCGCTACGCTGACTCTAAAACGCTTCAAGCGTGGCCGTCGAGGGCGACGATTGCCAGCCAATCCGCTTGCAGCATCCGCACCGTCGACGCGGCCATCGATGAGCTCGTCAATTATGGGGCTGTCGAGAAAGAGCGGCGGGTCGAAAATAACCATTACACGAGCTCGATGTATGTTATTCGAAGAGCCCCGAGGGGTAGTGCAAAAATTGCACTAGGTAGTGCAAAAAACGACACTAGGGTAGTGCAAAAAACAGCACATAGAACTATAACCAATGAACTAGAACCAACTAACTATATAAACGCTGATATAAAAGCATTTGATACCTTTTGGGAGTCTTACCCAAAAAAGGCAGACAAAAGGGCAGCGCAAAAAGCTTTCTTCAAAGCGGTAAAGCGCGCCGAGGCCGAAACGATTATTAACGGGGCCCAGCGTTACGCGAATGACCCTAACCGCAAACCCGAGTTTACGAAATACCCGGCTACTTGGTTGAATGCCGACGCTTGGGCTAATGAGCCAATGGCAGCGGCGACGCCGGTCAACGAATGGGGCAAACCGTTGCGGCCGCCGGCCGAGGTGCCGGATGCGAGGGCTTGGGTCAAGTCGATGCACCAATTAGGGGAGCATTGGGAATGCCGAAAAGGTGAGTTTGGATGCAAGTAGAGACCGAGAACCCGATACCGATTTGCAAAGCGCACAAGCTCGAGATTATGAAGTGCGATGCGTGTAGCAGAATTTTGACCGCGAAATCGCAAACCCTCGGTTATCACCAATTGCATAGTTGGGCCGAGATAAACCTTTACGAGAGTGAGCCGTTTTGATGAGCAAGTATTGGCAAGCTGAGATGCTTGGTATTGACATGGCCAAGCTTCAGGCTGAGCGGGAAATCAAGCCGGGCCCGATTGTGAAAATGTCTGGCTCTTGGGCGGTACTTTTTGAGCGGCTCGATTATGAGCGGCGAATGGCGCTTGCGGCCGCAGCTCGACGGGCAAAGCTAAACCCCCCGACCTAAGCCGAGGGGTTAGCGGTTACTTGTTAGATGTAGTAACCGCACTCGTGATTGTAGCAACGGCTCGAAAAGTTGCCCTCTTCTTTTGCCCATTCGACGCTCACGTCATCGTCTAACTTGAAGGCCACTTTTTTGGCCTTGGGCAGCTTGGGCACCGGGATGCTACTCGCGGCTTCTTCTATGGTTTGACCGGCCTCAATGGCGGCGTCGACCATGGGGTGCCAAGCATCCCAATCGTTATTGTCATCGTAAAACGACCAAATAGCCCATTGGCCGGTTTCGATGTGAGGGGCCAGCTTGTAAACCCCGCCTTTGTTAGTTTTGTAAACCCGGAAAGCTCGACCAATTTCGGCTTGGTCGCACTCGTCGGGCGCGTATTGCTTGCTCATCATTTCCCCTCTTTCTTGTTTTCGCAGCTCTCGCATACGATGTGCTCTTGACCGATGTGCTCGTGAAAGACGTTATCCACGATGTCCAACTTGGTCAAGATTTTGCTCAAGGCTCGAGTCTCGGCTACCCATTCGTCTTGATAATCCTCATCGGACATCATGCCGGCCGCGTACTCTTCCTCGTAATATTCGCCGTAGCTATTACTCCAATCGCGAATGACCCGAAACAAAATATCTCTCTCGGCCTCGGTTACTGAAACGGTCTTGCTCATTGTCCCCATCCCTCCTTTTCCAATTTTTTCTGAATGTTGGCCAACGCTTTGTAGCGACGTTGCGCATCTTTGTCGCCATTGTTATAGACGATTTCGTACTCGCTCTCTTGACCGACGTACAGCCACTTGAACAAAGCTCGCACCTCGGTCTCGGTCAACTTGACGGTCGTGTAGTCGGTCATTTTTTCTTTCCTTTCCCTTACGTAAACTACTTTACACCATGGCAAGCGCAAGAGCAAACTATTTCGACCGTTTCGAAAACAAATTTTTGACGACATTCGGGATGGTGCCCGGTCTGACACCATCCAAAGCGATGCGCCTTACCAATCTGCATCGTTGCTCACAAAAACAAAATCGGCACCCCAAGCAACTCGACGGCCGTCGTACTCGCCGTACTTGTAGCTCTTCAAGTCGACCATGCCGTCAAAGCTTGCGCCCTCGAATTGGTCGGTTACTCGCTCAACTACAGACCGAGGCATACCCGGCTTGTTATAGCTGACTCGAATGCTCGAGCCGCCCGAGTAGCTGTCAGACCGCACGCTAAATTTCACCTTGGGAAACGCAGCTTTCAAAGCTTTGCGTATCTCTTTGGCGGTCTCGACGGTCGTATACATGACGGTTGGAACCCCGCCCATTGTTGTCTCGTACATTTTTCCCCTTCCCTTACGCGGCCAATGCGTAGGCAGCTTGGCCGACAACTTGCAACTCTTTGGGCGTGTAACCGCAAACAATCTCACCGTAGCCATACGGGTAAGCTTTTTGCCGCTTCAGTTTGACATTGACGGGCAATTGACCGTCGTCAATTCTTTGCAACCAGTAACCGCCCTCGCGGGCATAACCGATTACGACATATTGGTCGCCGACCGCCAAGCCATGAACTTTGTCATGGGCGGGCGTTACGACGGCCCCGATTTTGACTCTCATTTTTTTCCTTTCCCTTACGTAAACTACTTTACACTACGGGGGGCAGAAAAACAACACCAAGACACGCCGGAATAAATCAAAGGTCGAAGGTTGCGGCCGGCCGGCTAGACTCTACGAGACCAAGCCCAAACTAAAGCGAAAGAGGTACAAGGTGGCTAAAGTCGTATTGCAAAACGTACACGTAGGTCGAGTCTTTGACGTACGAGGCAGCACATCCGGCGCGAGCGTCGAAGAGCGATACCAAGACCGAAACGGAAACGACCGCGTTACGCGATACGCCCTATTTTTTGACGAGGGCCATGGCCTCAACGTCGGCGACGTAATCAATGTCGAGGGTTTGCTCTCTGCAAGCGTCGACAACTACGTCAAGCAAGACGGCACACCCGGCCAATCGGTTTCGCTCAAGGTGAACAAGCCAACGGTTACGACCCGCGGCGCAGCCAACAACGGCGTCGCACATCTTGAAGAAATGGCCAACGAAATCTTTGCCCCCGATGGTGCCCCTTTCTAAAGAGCTCTTAGATGAGCTTTTGGGTCTCGTCGACCGCCTCACAATGCAACACCGGTCAACGGTGAGCGTCGAAACGGAAGACGGCGGCGAGGCCAAGGTCACAATCAAACACGAGCCGCTACTCGACCAACTACGCGCAGCAATATGGTCAGAGAAAAGAAACCGACCGGGAGCCGGCGGCATCCCATCCGAGCGCAACGTCATCGATAGCGACGCCCTCGAACAATACGAGAAAATCTCGCGCCAAATCACAAGGCTCTATAGAGAGACAACAAGCGCAGCGCCGTTTGCATCACCAACCCAAAATTTGCGCTCTTGGTTTGTGGCTTTCAAAATGCAAGTAGAGCTACAAAAAGTCTCAGGCGAAATAGTGCATGAAAAATTGCGCAAAGTTGGCAGCATGGTGGCAGCCATCGAGACCAAGCTCAACCCGCCAACCATTCTAGAGATTACAGCCCCATGCCCACGATGCGGGGTAACGTACGGGAACGACAAAGACGGCGTTTACCGTCGAGCCGTCGTCATCGAGTCAAGGGTCGCCGAATACAAGTCACTCGACAACAGCCGGGCCCGATGTGTCGCTTGCGGCGCTGTATGGGTACATGGCCGAGGCATGAGGCAATTGCGTTGGGAAATCGACCAAGTCGAAGAAACCCGACACGCCGACGCCAATCCATTCGAACAAATTATCGAACAAGATGCTAGACTGGGTAGTGCAATAGGTGAAGTGCGCCCAAAATCGGAAGGGCCCTCATGAAACTATTAGCTCTCGACATCGAGACAAGCGGCGCGGTAGTGCGCACTTTCTCGCTCTTCAAACCTTTTATTTCGCACGACGCGATACTCGAAGAGCCGCGAATTATGTGTTGGTCGGCCCAATGGTACGGCCACAAAAAGACAATGTTTATGTCTGAGCATCACGACGGCCGCAAACCCATGCTTGACAAGTTGCATGAGCTCTTGACCGACGCCGATGCAATCATCACGTATAACGGCCAAGGTTTCGATATACCTTGGATTGAAGGCGAGTTTATCGTAGAGGATATGCCACCGACGCCGCCCGTTACTCATGTCGACCTTTACCGGCTAATCAAAAGCCGCACCCGTTTTATTTCCGGCAAGCTCGATTACGTTGTCAAGAGATTGCTCGACGACCGGAAGATACCGCACGCCGGCATCGCTCTTTGGAATGGTTGCGCCCGCGGTGAAAAAGACGCATGGGCGACTATGAAGAAATACAGTATTCACGACACCGCTTTGCTCATTCCCGCTTACGACCGGCTCAAGCCTTGGATAAAGTCACACCCCAACCGAGCCCTCATCGATGAGCGGCCTAACACTTGCGTAGTTTGCGGCTCTGACCATCTCACGATACGAGGCCGCTACTACACCGCCAAAAAGTCTTACCCGCGTTACCGTTGTCACGATTGCGGGAAATGGCAGCCGACAACATACGGCAAAGCCATAACTTAGGGTTACCTTACTAGATTGGCACGAGGTCTCACTCAACATTTACGACCCAACGGGCCGAGGCTCTAAGCCAATGAAATCAGACCGCGCCAACTAATCGAGGTAAACCTATGTCGGCAGAAACCTACGCCAACCTACACGACGCCATTGTGGCTCATGTAATGGATGAGATAGAGATGCCGGCCGACATTGTGAGAGATTGGGTAGTTGTCGCATCTACCCAAGACATCGACGACGATGGTAGTATTGCAGAAATTACTTTGCACAAGTCACCCTCGACCGCGCTTTATACGGTTACCGGGTTACTTGAATGGGGTAAGCAAATCTATGGAGAGTTGGAATGATGAGCGCATGGGAGTTTATCGGATGGCTGATTGCTGTGCCCTTGGCAATGATGAGCTCGGTCTTTGTGATTGCGGTGAGCGTTGCCATTGTACGGGCTATTGCTCGACGGGCATCCCGCTAGAGGATTGCGAATAAATGGCGACCTTTGACCCGCCCGCCGGTGTGCAAGAGGCAGCTAAACGCGCATTGATTTGGTTAGCTGAAGGCAAAGCCGGCTCGGGCTTCACCGATACCGGTCGAGCTAGAGCGGTGCAACTCGCAAACGGTCGACCCGTATCCGAGGAAACCATCACAAGAATGCGCTCATACTTTGCCCGCCACGAGGTAGACAAGAGAGCTCAAGGTTTCACCCGAGGGGAAGACGGATACCCGAGCGCCGGCCGCGTCGCTTGGGATGCTTGGGGCGGTGACCCCGGCCAGACTTGGGCCAACTCTGTCAGACTAGCCGGCGAATAACACCCCCCCTATGTCGCACAATTGGGATAGCAGCCGCAGACCAAAAGACCCCCCCGGGTGGCATCACACCCGAGCCATAGTCATCCAACGCGCCGGCGGTAAATGCCAGCACGAAAGCGGATGCCAGCACGAGGGCAAAGACGTAGACCATATCGTCAACCTAGCAAGCGGTGGAAGTCACGAGCTAAACAATCTCAGACTCTTATGCCCCTGGCACCATAAGCGGAAGACAGCGGAAGAGGCAGCGAAGGCAAGGGCCCGTATGCCCTCCCCCCGCGAGGTAAGACCAACGAAACCCCACCCCGGTCTCATCTAGGTAGGGGGCCGACCCCCTCCCCCCCCGGGGGCCAGGGCGGAGAGGTGCTGTAGTTCGCTGTGCGTGCAAGTTTCGATTGTTTACCCTTTCCCGGGGCTTGTGAGCCCGCGTGAGAGCCTTTTAGAGTTTGCCCGCCTTACTTGTTGGCCTTTTTGCCCGATGTCTTAGACAGGCGCTCAATCGACTTGCGTCGAGTTTCGTAACGCCCTAGACTTGGGGTATGGATATTTGCGAGGTTTGCGAGACGGGGATTGCCCGCTCGAAGACCGGCCGCCCTCGACGCTTTTGCTCGAATGCTTGCCGGCAGAAAGCTTATCGACGAGAGTCGAAGACGCGGGCCGAGCTGTATGCCGAGGCCAATCGGCACATTATTCCGGAAGAGTTGCGCATCCGAAATCGTTGGGTGCGGCACATCGGCAAGCGACCGCTCGCTATCGGGGGTTGGTTTTGCTCGGTCAATGATGAGCGGGCCTTTTCAACTTACGCGGCCGTCAAAGAATCGACTCGCGGCGATGGTTACGGTTTTGTTTTGAATGGCGACGGGGTTGTCTGTATTGATTTAGACGATTGCGTCGTCGATGGCCAACCTAACCGCGCAGCGCAAAATCTGATTGACACGCTTCCCGAGACTTATGTCGAATTTTCCCCCTCGGGCAATGGTTTGCACATTTGGGGTTTCGGGAAAATGGAAAAGGGTCGCCGGTTTTCCGATGACGGGTTGAAGATTGAGGTTTACCCGTCGGCCCGGTTTATTACGGTTACGGCTCGGCCTTATGTTCGAGCTCGGTTGGCCATTTTGGATTTGCATCGAGCTTTGAGGGTGTTGGCGGTATAAAGAAACCCCCGGCCGAAACCGGGGGCTTGGTTGTCTGCTACTTTTCGTCTTTGATGTGCGCGGGAGCAATGAACCAAGCCCGCATTTCCCGCTCGATGATTTCTCGAGGCGTATCGGGGAAGATTGCCGCAGCTTTATTTACGGCCTCGACCTCTTGCTCGGTCATTACGTATTGGTACGAGTAGATGCTCATTTTTTCCCTCTCCCTTATTTCTCTTTGTAAACGATGATGCTGTCACCGACACGCTCGCAATTGGCCCCGCTTTTCCGCAAAGCTTCATGCGCTTGGCTGATTACTTGCTCTTTGTTGTCGATTTCGTCGCCCGAATAATTCACAAAGCGGGCCTCGACGTTGACGCCTTTGCCCATCACCTCTATGCCCGAGGTAAAATATTTTTGACCCTTTGTCCGGTAGTCGTAGGGGCCGACCGCGCGGCGCACGACACTACCAACAGTTTGGCGGCTGACGTAGAAACTCATTTTTTACCTTTCCGGGGACTTTCCCTCTCTTACGTAAACAACTTTACACTATGCCGGTGCGAGACGCAACAACCGGCACAAAGAATTACCAACCGGCGAAAGGCCGGCCACGCTCGAAACGAGGTGCATCATGGTAATGCGAGGCAGCAAGCCAAGCGATAGACCAACGGTAACGCGACACAAACCAACAATTGATTGGGTCGATGTCGCCAACATTCCGTATAACGGCCCCCGGCCAGAATTACCCGAAACGCGCGAGGTCATAAACAAGGCCGGCGACCTTACGGTCTTCCCGATGCCAGACCAAACCGTCGAATGGTGGCAAACAGTTTCGACGATGCCTCATTGCGTTTTGTGGTCGCCATCCGATTGGGCTTTTACCCTTGACACCGCTCTAGTTCACGCGCAAGCGGTAACCGGTGTCATTTCGGCCATGGCAGAGCTAAGGCAGCGCGAAAAGATTATTGGCACGACCGTCGACGCGCGCAGAGATTTGCGTATACGTTACATCGATGTCGAAGACGAGCCGGTAGAGTTGGCAATCGTAAACGACATTGACGAGAGACGTAAACGATTGTTAGATGCGTGAGCTTATTCGAGCACCCGAGCACGACCGTACCCGCTCTTTGGGTTGGTTGGCCGTTTGGTGGATAGAAAATTTTTGCATACATGGCCCCGGCGATGTGCAAGGTCAACCGGTAACGCTTGACGACGAATTTACCGCTTTCGTTGTTGACGTTTATGCCCTCGACGATGAGGGCCGCCGACTTTACGACAGCGCTTTTATTTCCCGCGCTAAAGGTCGCGCCAAATCAGAGCTCGCCGGCTTTATTGTTTTGTTCGAGGCCATTGGCCCGGCACGTTTCGACCATTGGGCCGAGGGTGGCGAAAAGTACGAGCGCAACGGTTTGCTATACACGTATAGCAAAGGCGAGCCGGTCGGTGTTGAAGTAACCGCGCCTTTTATTCGATGCTTGGCAACGGAAGAGGGCCAAGCCGGTAACACTTACGACAACGTACATTTCAATTTGACGGAGGGCCCGCTCTCTCAAGGTTTGCCTCGCGACGCAGCGGGATTGACAAGAATATTTTTACCCGGCGGCGGCGAAATCCTACCGTCGACCGCGAGCAATAGCTCGAAAGATGGCGGTAAAGAGTCAATGGTCGTTTTCGACGAGACTCACTTATACAATCGGCCCGAGCTCAAGCGTATGTACCAGACCGTACGGCGTAATCTGGCCAAGCGTAAGATTGCCGAGCCTTGGTCGCTCGAAACGTCGACGATGTATATGCCGGGCGAGAAATCGGTCGCGGAAGAGACTCACGAGCTGGCCAAAATGATTAGCGAGAAAAAGACTCGCAAGTCAAGATTGCTTTTCGACCATCGAGAGGCCGACGCCGATATTGATTTAGCCGATGAGGCGCAAGTCAAGGCCGGGCTCGTCGAGGCTTACGGGCCTTTTTCCGAGATGATGGATTTAGAGCGCATTATTGCGGAAATCTACGACCCGAGAAACGACCCGCAAGACTCACGCCGCTACTATTTCAACCAACCGACTAGCTCGCGCGATGCTTGGCTCACCGCCCAAGATTGGACAGCTTGCTACGACCCTAAAGAGGTCAAGCCGACCGATGAGATTACTCTCGGTTTTGATGGCTCTCGGAAACGTACCCGCGGCGTAACAGATGCAACCGCTCTAGTTGGTTGCCGCGTTTCCGATGGCCACATTTTTGAGATAAAGGTATGGGAACAACCTAACGGGCCGGATGGCGACGATTGGGAAGTGCCCATTGACGATGTCGACGCAACGGTGCGCGCAGCGTTTCAGAAATACAAGGTTGTTGGTATGTTTGCCGACCCGGCTAAATGGGAGAGCTACATTGCCAAATGGGAGTCGGATTACGGGAAGACGCTAAAGGCGCGCTCGACGCAATCTCACCCTATAGAGTTTTGGATGACCGGTAACCGCTCGTATCTTGTGGTAAGAGCTATCGAGCAATTTGCCTCGGCTGTCGAGGCTAAAGAGTTGACCCATGACGGTGGCCCCGCGCTTTCCCGCCATGTTTTGAATGCTCGAAGACGAGCCGGTCGCTCGGGGATTACAATTGCTAAAGTTCATCCCGAATCAAGAGATAAAATCGATGCCGCGGTTAGCGCGGTTTTAGCCTACCAAGCGAGACTCGTTGCGTTATCCAAAGGTGAGGCTACACGCGCTACATTCGTACCGATACGTATACGTTAGGAATTTGCTAAATGGCCACTCAATTGGACAAGAGCCAACAAATGCTTTTGAAACAGCTTGCTCGCAAGCAATCTCAATTCAATTTGCTCGAGCGTTACTACGACGGCGATGCCCCGTTGCCCGAGGGTGCCGAGGGGCAATCTCGCTCTTACCGTCGCTTTCAACGTAAGGCTCGACTCAATCTCGCACAATTGAGCGTTGCCGCTGTGCGCGAGCGCATGGTCATCGGCGGTTTCCGCACCGGCGCAGATGATGACGATAACGGCGACCGCGAGGCCCGCCGCTTGTGGAAAGCAAACCATCTCGACTACTTGAGCGCTGACTTGCACTCAACATTTTTGCGTTTCGGTACCGCTTACGCTTTGGTCGGTTACCCCGATGGCTCAGAGTACCCGGTCGTCACCGTTGAAGACCCGCGGCAAATGTTGGCCCGCACCTCACCGACCGACCCGCACAAGATTTTAGAGGCCGTAAAGGTTTTCTCTGAATACGGTTTGCACTATGCTTATTTTTATTACGCCGACCGCATCGAGGTCTTTGTCAAAGACAACAAGACCAACATTTACGATGTCGACGATTGGCAGCTACGCGACGATATGTCGGCCACCAATCCTCTAGGCGAGTGCCCAATCGTCAAATTTACCAATGCCGACGAAAAGGGCGAATACGAGCCCTACATCGACATTATCGACCGCATAAATCACATGATTTTACAGCGGCTCGTGATTGCAACAACGCAAGCATTTAGGCAGCGCGTCTTGAAGGGCGATTTTCCAACTCACGACGCCGACGGCAACGAAGTCGACTATAACGGCATCTTTGAAAGCTCGGCCGGCTCTTTGTGGATGATACCCGAGGGGGCCGACGTTACCGAGCTCGGGCAAGCCGACATAAATGGCATCTTGCAGGCCGTACGCGCCGATATACAAGACTTTGCGGCCGTTACCCGTACGCCGATGCACTACCTCACCCCCGAGGGCGCTAACGGCTCGGCAGAGGGCGCAGCGCTGGCACGCGAGGGTCTTGTCTTCAAGACCGAAGACCGGATTGCTCGCGCAACGCCGGGTTGGTCTAAAGTCATGTCGCTTATGTTCAAATGGATGGGCGACGAAGAGCGCGCAAGCTTGCTCGACCTCGAGCCCCTTTGGAAACCCGCCGAGCGTTACTCTCTTGCAGAGCGCGCCGACGCTAACTCTAAATTCCAAGACATCCCATTTGGGTCTCGTATGGCTCTTGTTGGTCAATTCTCGCCCGCGGAAATCGAAGAGATGGAAAGCGAGCGCCGAGGTGAGCAAATTCTTGCGGATGCGCTAGGCGGTCTTGCCGGTGGCCGAGCCTAACTTTGATTTACTACAAGACCTCAACGGCGCTTATGAAAAGGTCTCTAATCGGCTCATAGTGCAAGCGGGCGTACAAGCCAAAGCTGACTTTTTGTCATTGCCCGATTGGCGCGACGATAACAAGGCAGAATTTTACGACGCCATTCGCCGAGACCTTTTGCCGGTCAAACAACAAGCCGCGCAATTTTCTTGGGGATACCACGCGCAGCGCGCCCGGCTGGCCGGGCAAGAATTCCGTATGCCTCGCTTCAATCCCGAGGATTTTGAAACCTCGGTTTTGCGTAACGGTGCCGCTTTCGAAGAGGTCTATCAAAGGCCATTTGCTGAAATGCGTACCGCTTTGGCGCAAGGCCGCTCTTTCGATGACGCTTTAGAGCTGGGTGGCCGTAGAGCCTCAACCTTAGCCCAAACCGAGGTGCAACTCTCGAGACGGCAAGCATCGCTTTTCGCGCGAAACCGCAACGATAACATTGTCGGCTATTTGCGCGTCTTATCAGGGTCAGAGAATTGCGCGCTTTGTTTTGTCGCGTCTACCCAACGGTACACTCGAGGCGAATTGCTACCAATTCACCCCGGTTGCGATTGTGGCGAGATGCCGATTTACGGCAACAGCGACCCCGGTCAAGTCATCGACGAGTACAATCTCGAAAAGGCTCACCAACAAGTCGAGGCCCGTTTTGGCATTTCCGACCGAGGCGCGCGAGAGATTGATTACCGCCAAATCATCGTTTCAGAGCATGGCGAGATGGGCCCGTTGCTTTCGGTGCGCGGCCAAAAGTTCACCGGCCCCAATGCTTTGAATTTGGTCGGTAGCAAGGTGCGCAAACTCGACCCGCCACCCGTACCGCTTTATGATGCAACCGACCCGTATTTTGATGGCGGTCTAACTCGACAATTCGGCCAAGAGGCTGTAGACGCAGCCGACCCGGTTTTGATTAGAGCCGCAGCCAATGAGCCGCCAATTACCAATCGCATTGTCGACTTGGCAGAAAACAACGGCGCAGAGATGGCCGGCCTTGACTTTAGGCTCAAGGGCCGCGAGTCGCTCGCCCGTAAAATTGCGGATGACGCAAGCGCAATGAATATTACCGTTGAAGAGGCGGCCGATAAAATCGGTGACTCTCTTAGATACACGATGGTCGTCGACCCGCAAGACTATGCGGCAACGGTGCAAAATGTTCTCGAAGATTTCGACGCGCAAGGGTTTGACGTTTTCAAAAACAAAAACTATTGGCAAGAGGGCAACGCTTACAAGGGTATAAATACCAATGTGCGCACACCCGACGGGCAAGTCTTTGAGCTTCAATTTCACACCCCGCAATCTTTGGCCACCAAAGACCCGTCGCATGAGATTTATGAGCGGTCTAGAGTGACAGCTAACGCGCGAGAAAAGATTGCTCTCGAGGCTGAGAGCCGCAACCTTTGGCAAAGCGTTGACACACCCGCTAATATTGAAGGTGTAGGTAATGCTACGTTCAACTAAGGTTATATAAATGCGTGTACTTTATTTCGTTTACGATACCGGCTCGGGGCCATCTATACCCCTAGCACCCGGTACGGGCCTTTTCGCTAGAGTGCGAGAGCCCGGCAAACCCGACCGAGATTTGAAATGGGTTGGCGACGAATGGGTCGAAGACGAGTACCTTGGCTACCTATGTATAACCGGGTCGCCCGGTCTTGACAACGTCGACGAGTCGCAGCTACCCGAATTCGTTGACCGCATTTCGTAATACGAAACTATAGATTTCCGGGCCAATCCCGGATGAGCTCGAGACGAGCTTTACCCTACCGAGATGGAAGGTAACCCCCTAATGTCGCAAGAAAATGAAACGGCCGTTGAAACGGCAACGGAAATCGAAAACGATACCGTAGACGCCCCCGAGACGGGTGAAGAAACATCATCGTTTGACGAATACCCCGATGACCATCCGCTAGTAAAAACTTTGGCAAAGCAAAAGGCCGAATTGCGTGAGCTACGCAAGACCTACTCTCAAGCCTCAAAAGAGCTTGACGAGTATCGGAAATCACAGCTCACAGAGCAAGAGCGCCTTATTGAAGAGACCAAAGAGCAAACAACTCGGGCGGTACGTTTTGAATATGCCGAGAAATTGGTAGATGCAGAATTGAAGAGCTCACTCAAAGGGCGCTCGCTTGACGCGGGCTCACTTTTCGAGTTCGACAAGACCGCGTTTATCGATGAGACCGGCGACATAGACAGCGAGGCAATTGCGACTTGGGTGGAGGCTCATAGCATTGCCGCCGATATGCCTAAGCCCGATTTGGGTCAAGGGCAGCGCGGCAACAAGCAAGGGCTCGCGCAAATTCGTTCACGCGACGAGCTCGACAAAATGACCCCCGGGGAAATTCTGGAGGCCCGTAAAGACGGCCGCCTAGATGCTCTCATGGGCAAAATGTAACAAGAAAGGAATAGCTAAAAATGGCTATCGATAACTTTATCCCAGAGGTTTGGGCGGCCGGGGTTACTCAGTCGTTTATCGCCAATCAGGTGGTAATCCCTACCCTCAACAACGCCTTTACCGGTGACGTGGTCGCTGGTAACAAGGTTCACATTATCAACGCAACGACCCCGACCATTGTCGACTACGCGGGCGCTGGCCGTACCATTTCGGCCGCCGACCTCGCCGACACCGAGGTGACGCTTGACATCAACCAGGAAAAGGCTTTCTCGGTAAACGTCGATGACGTTGACCGCGTTCAGGCTTCTTCCGAGTTCGGCCCTTGGGTTGACTCTGCTGGCCGCGCGCTTGCCGAGGATGCTGAAAAGTACTTGCTCAACACCGTAATGCTCGTTGGTGCAAGCAACTCTAACCCGACCGACATCGTGGTCAACTCTGCCGAGACCGCTCTTACCGCTGTCCGTACCATGCGTACCGACATGGGTAAGGCTAAGGTTCCCTCGGCCGGCCGCTACTTGGTCGTTAGCCCCGACTTTGCCGATTTTCTCATTCAGGGCCTCGACGACGTTTCTGTCGCGGGTCAGGATAGCGAATTGCGCAACGGTGTTATTGGTCGTCTCTACGGCTTCACCGTTCTCGAGTCACCGCTCATCGACTACTCTGGCAACGTCAACGGTGCCTTTGCCTACCACGAGTCAATGGTGGCATTCGTCAACCAGGTGCAGAGCCTCGAGTCTTTGCGTAACCCCACCAAGTTCGCTGACATCGTTCGCGGTCTCAACGTCTACGGTGGCAAGGTGCTCAAGAGCGACGCGGTTTACCGCTACTTTACTGGCTAATATTAGCCAAGCAAATGAGGGGGCGGCTTTCGGGCCGCCCTCTCTACGCCGCGCAGATTTTTATATGAGAGGCTAAAGATGGCGCTTGCTACCATTGCAGATGTAGAGGCTCGGCTCGGTCGGTCACTTACAGCCGGCGAAACCTCACAAGCTACCGCATGGCTTGGCGATGCGTCGGCTATGTTTGTGCAGCGAGCCGTACAAAAGTTCGAGGTTTCCGAGTCTACGGTTAGGCTCTTCCCCCGCGATGGAATTGTGCGACTTGTGCAGCGCCCCGTAATCGAAATCGTTAGCGTTACCGATATTGACGGTGTCGAAATTGATTACACTTACGACGGCCACCAATCAATTTACGAATTGGGCACTTATAGCCCGGTCATTGTCAACTACGAGCATGGCTCGGCCACTATCCCCGACGATGTTGTCGCGGTTGTCGCCGGCATGGTTGTTCGTACTCTTTTGGTGCCGAATGATGCGGCGGCCGGTATCCAACAACAGAGCGTTGGGCCTTTTAGCCAATCATTCGCAGCTTGGGCCGTTGGCCGGCAAGTGCTAATGAGCCCCTCAGACATTGAGGTCGCCAACTACTACAGAGATAAATCATTCCGCTCGGCATCGACTTTTGGAAACGGAAATTATGGAGTCTATTACCCAAATCCGACGAAGTTCGACCTCTACCGATAGCTACGGGCAACCGGTCTTTACGACCACGTCGACAACCGTACAAGCTATCGTTTCGGCTCGAGTATCTGGTACCAACTTTGACGCTGACCAAATCGTCGTTACCGATGGTCTTACCATTTATCTGCCGACCGGTACAAGTGTGCAAGACGATGACAAATTTACTATTCGCGGCAAAACGTACGAGGTCGATGGTGAGGCTTTTGATTGGCGCGACGGGTTGAGCTCTTGGGCCCCCGGTGTTGTTGTCAACTTGCAGCGCGAGACAGACCGTGGCTAGTAAAATTCCCGGCGGCGGCGGCGAGGTAAAACTCAATTTCAAGGGCATGGGCGAGCTTTTACGCTCGGATGCTATCGCTTCAGAATTGCGCGGCCGTATGCGTAGAGTGCAATCGGCGCTACCCGGCAGCGAGCTGACCGTTTTGCGGAATGGTCGAAGAGCTCGAGCCAAGGTAGCCCGCGGCTCAGATTTCGAAGAGGCAAATACCGGCGAGCTCTCGAGGGCTCTAGATTTGGCCGGCGGCCAACGCGGCACCAAAGTAAAGTCGCGTAAGCCCCGAGCAAGAAAGGCGAGCGCATAATGGCCGACGCGGTTATCTTTAGCGACATCATGGCGCATCTCGTCTCACGTCTCCAAGCGGGTTTGACCGCTGAAGGTTTCACTACGACAAGGGTCGGTGTCCTCGCTGACGACTCAAACTCGCAAGTGATATTACGCCGAGATGGCGGCACAAGACGGTCTAAAACGATTATGACCGACTCGATTGGTGTGAACATTTACGAAACGTCATACGCTAATGCGGAAAGCCTCGCCCGCATGGTTATGGCGCTTTTCGATGATTTGCCTAATGGGCAGCCAATTGTCGACGTAGTTCCCGAGTCGTCAATTCAAGATATTACAGACCTCAAGGCGCAACGTAGGTTTATGCGTTTCGCCGTAGACCATAGAGGTACAAACCTCTAATGAAAGGAATAAAATAATGGCTCTAGACTCTGACAACGTAAGAGTAGCCGTAACGGGTGCGGTGTATGTCGCGCCTACTGGTACGGCAGCCCCAAGCTACAGCGATGACGCGCTCAACGTGGCATTCAAGGATTTGGGATATGTAAGCGCCGACGGGGTTAGCGAGGCGATTGACAAGTCGACTACGCAAATCCGCTCATGGCAGGATGGCTCGCTTGTGCGCGAGATTGTTTCGGATGGTACCTACTCGGTGTCGATGACCTTTATCGAAACCAACGAGGATGTAGTCAACCTTTACTATGGTGGCTCGGTTTCTCTTGGTGGCTCTATTGACATCGACCCTCGGGCTACCGGTGGCCGTCAATCTTTCGTCATCGACGTTATCGATGGCACGAGCATCGAGCGCACTTACATCGCAGCCGGGGAAATCACCTCGGTTGGTGAGCGCACGCTTGCATCGGGTGAGGCTATTGGCTACGAGGTGACTATCACCGCTTACGCCGACGCTTCCGAGGTTGTGGCAACAAAGCTCTTTAGCGAATTCGGTTCAATCGAGCCGTAAGACAATCGCCCCCGGCGTTTCAATGCGGCGGCGTCGGGGGCTCAGATTTGGCGGGGTTAGGTTCCACCCCTAGCCCCGCCAAGCCGCTACCTTTTCCAAGTTAGACCATGAGAGACGATGCAATTGACATTGCCCTCTAAGCTATTCTCTTCCATGTATTTATGCAGCTTTTCTACGCTGTAAAACTTTGGCCCGATTGCGGGCGCGTCTTCAACGTTATAGCCCTCATCGTCGTAGAGGCATTCTCTCAAAGCCCAAAATTCAACATAACCCGCCATTACTTTGCTCTTTCTGCCTCGGCCTTTTCTTTCAAACTTACGTAGCAGCATTCCCGCCAATATTTCTCGACCGGGTCGTCGCCGTCGTAGTTTTCCCATTGCTCTTTGGCCATGGCGGCCAATCTTTGATAGCTGTAGTCATTCCAAACAACACTCATTTTTTCCCTCTCTCTAAACAACCTTGGGCCGATTGACTACGGTCTCGGGTTGCCCTTGGTAGTAACCAAAGTCTTTGACGGTCGCAGCGATTACGATGTCTTGGTCGCGCTCGACCCCGTAAGCCCACGCCGCGCTAGTAAAAGTTTTGACAATCTCATGCTCGGGCGTCTCTACGATAACCAAGCGGGTCGGGCCGTAAAAGCCGTCGACGGTGACCGCGGCGGTAACTTTTCCGGCAACTTGGATTTGCTCGCCGACCGCAGCATTTACGTGGCGGTACTCGACGGCGGGCGTTTCGTCAACAACCGCTTGAGCTTCACGCTCGGCACACTTGGCGGCCCATTCTGCCTCACGCTTAGCCTCTCGCTTGTCGTGAGCTTTTTGACGGCCGTCGGCGTGAGCGTCTACCTCTTGCTCGGTAATCCATTTGGCATTGGGCTCTTTGGTTTCGCCTTGGCAGCGGTAACATATTTCCGCTACGGCTATCGGGCCGCTTGCAGATTGCGCATGACGCCAATAGGTGCCGCTTCCCGAGCACTTGGCGCATGGGATGGCATAGCGCCCGTTGCGCACGACGTATCTCGCGCCGTTGGCCGCGTAGTGGTTTTGGTAACTCTCTCTCATGTAAACAACTTTACACCATCCAATCGAATAAAGCAATAACCTAGAGAAAGGCTAGCCGCATGAGCTACACCATTGAGCACAAAGGCAAAAAGATTGAATTGCCACCATTCGGAAACATCCCGACCGGTGTCATCCGCAAAGCCCGCAACGTCAACGAGCAAGAGCAAACTTGGTTTATCCTCGAAGAGCTTTTGCAGCCGAAAGAGCTCGCAATCCTCGACGAGCTTCCCCTCAACGAATTCGCCAAGCACATGAAAGCATGGACAAACGGGATTAGCTTGGGGGAATAATCCGGGTCGTCGAAATCCTAGACGACCATACGGCAGCATTCGTTTATGACTTTAGACATCGTTTCGGGATTGGTCTAAACGATTTAGGTAAAACGATACCTTGGGATGAAGTCGTCTACTTGGTATCGGTTTTGATTAGAGACCCGAGCTCATGGTTACAGACCTCACTAAATAGCTGGCACCATCCCGTTAGTTACGAATGGGCAGCTCTAGCCGCAACCTACGATTTGCACGCCCAAGTGCATAGCAAACGCAAACCCAAACCGTACCCGCGACCTTGGAAAGATAAAAACACCAAAGCCAAGGGGACAGTACGCAAGGATGCTCGGGCGCTTTTGGCCAAGGCTAGAAATGGAGAGTTCAAGTGGCAGAACAGGCGTATGCCTACGTAACACTCATACCCGTAGCTAAAGGGTTTCAAAGCGCTGTCGCCAAAGAGATGGGCGGCGTCAACAATGTTGGCAAAAAGGCCGGCACCGATGCTGGTACGGGTTTCAAGGGCGGTTTTGGTGGCGCGCTAAAAGGTATTGCCGCGGTCGCTGGTACCGCTTTGGCAGCGGTCGGCGTTGGTCGTTTCTTTGGTGATGCGGTCAACCAAGCCAACGATTTGAGCGAGTCTCTAAACGCTGTCAATGTTGCGTATGGCGAGTCTGCCGCGAATATTGTCAAGCTTGGCGAGGATGCGGCCACGCGCCTCGGTGTTACGCAATCCGATTTCAACGCGGCCGCGGTGCGCTTTTCCGCATTCGCTGACCGGGTCGTCGGTGAAGGTGGCAATGTCGGCGGTTTCGTCGATGACATCACTACACGCGCAGCCGACTTTGCCTCGGTTTTCAATATTGACGTATCCGAGGCTTTGCAAGTTTTCCAATCGGGTCTTTCGGGTGAGGCTGAGCCGCTAAAGCGTTTCGGTATCAATCTTCTCGACTCAGAGGTACAAGCGTACGCGCTTCAAGCTGGCCTTATTGGTGTCGGCGAGCAAATGACCGAGGACATCAAGACGCAAGCCCGCTACGGCTTGCTCATGCAAGAGACGGCCAAGACGCAAGGCGATTTCGCTAACACCTCGGATGGTCTCGCTAACTCGCAGCGTATTTTGACCGCAAACTTTGGCGATATGCAAGCCGCGGTTGGTCAAGCCCTTTTGCCGACATTGGCAAACTTGAGCGCATCCATGTTGCCGCTTGTCGAGCAATTGGGCCCAATCTTGACGGGCACGCTCGAAGAGTTGTCGCCGGTTATCGGCGATATTGCTCGTATGCTTCCATATTTGCTTGAGAGCTTTTTGCCGCTCATCCCTATCATTGGGGAATTAGCCGGTTTGTTTTTAGACCTCGTCGCCGAGGGTATGTCTTATTTTATGGACTTGGTAGCGATGATTATGCCGCTCTTGTCTGAGCTAATCCCGCTTGTTTTGGATTTAGCAGAGCAAACATTTCCGGCGCTATTGCTAATTATCGAGGTTTTGCTCCACGCACTCGAGCCAATTATTCAAGCTATTTTGCCGGTCTTTGCAGATTTACTTATCGCGCTTGCGCCGGTAATTACCGAGGTAGTATCGGCTCTAACTCCACTTGTGCTCGAATTGCTACCGTTGCTTATGGGGCTTTTAGAATTCTTGCTACCGATACTCGAGGTCGGCGCAATGATATTTGGCGAGATGCTGGTCTTTGCTATTGACTTATTTGTAAGCGCAATTGAAAACGTTTCTAGTGTCTTAGAAATTTTTGGCGCTTTCTTTGAAGACACCTTTGGCGGATTGGGCGACTTTTTCTACGGCATCATAAATGGATTTATTGGCGCATTCGAAGGTTTCACTAACGGCATCATCAAGGGCGTAAACTTTATTATCGACGCGCTAAACCGCATCCAAGTTGACGCGCCCGATTGGGTAACCGCGCTGACCGGCTTCACAAGTTTCGGTTTCAACATTTCCCGCGTTCGAGAAATTTCTTTACCGAGAATTGCGCTTGCCGAGGGCGGTCTAGTTACAGGCCCAACCAACGCGCTCATTGGTGAGGCTGGCCCCGAGGTTGTTATCCCGCTCGACCGTTTCGAGAGAATGATGGGCGATAGTGTTGGCAGCGGCCGCGCAATCAATTACTATGCGGCACCAAATAAGAGTTTCGATGCTGAGCAAGAGCTACGGCTCGCAATGCAGAGAGTGAGAGTATTGGCGTGAGCGGTTTCACATTGACGGGCGCGAATGGCGACGTTATCACATTTGATTACTCTACCTTTGTGCTCGAGCCTGACCTTATTGGGCTCGGTGTGCCCCCGACCGACGTACGTATCGACCAGAGCTCACGAGCGGGCGGTATATGGCGCAACACCCGCCGGGCGGTACGTAACATCGATTTGCCGGTTACGGTGCTCGGTGCGTCTGCTACGGCCGTAGAGACTAACTTGCGCCGGCTGGCCAAATTGACTCAAGACACTCTTGGGCCGACAACGCTCACAGCTTTGCGCGATGACGGCAACCTCACAATGGAATTGCATTACACCGGCGGCGCTGAGCTGGCTTACGGTGGCGACAATGGCGGCCCAACTTTTGCCCGCGTCTTGCTTTCTTTCCAAGCGCCTAATCCTTATTGGATTAGCGCCGATACCGAGAGCTTTAGCGTTACGACGGGTAACACCGGCCGCGGTCTTTTGCCGCAGCTCACCAAGTTGCGGGTTTCGTCTTCCGAGGCAATCGGTGTCATCAATGTGAATAACACTAGCGATGTGCCGGTCTTCCCGGTTTTTGAGATTACTGGCCCGGTGACCGATTTGGCGATAACGCTCAACGGTGAGGGTTTCGGCTTCAACACCCCAATTGTCGAGGGTGACATCGTCGAGGTCGACCACGAAAACGCGACCGTTACCGGTACCGGTGGTGTCAACCGTTACGGCATCCTCAACCCATCCCCTAAGTTTTTCTCTTTCCCCCCCGGCACGTCAAGCGTCTTGGTTACCGGCACCGGCGCTAATCTGAATACCGAAATTCTTTGCGAATACAATTTGCGTTTTGAGGTTGTTCACGGATGAGACTTGAAGACCTAGTTGTCGAGGTGCGCGATAATACGCTAACCCGGGTCGGTCAACTCTCGGGCGCTGACCTCGTCGGGGCGGAATTTGTTTTGCGGCACAATGAGGTCGGGTCTTGGCAAGTGCGCTTGCATTCGACATCGGCTATGGCTGATTTTTTGCGTACCCCCGGGTACGGGCTGATTGTGCGCAACCAATCCGGCACAATCTTGTCGGGCCCAACATTGGCGGCACGTCTCGAGCAAAATGAGGCCGACCCCGAGGGTAGTTGGGTTATCGAGGGCGCAGACGACTCGGTGATTTTGCAAGAGCGTCTCGCTTACCCCGACCCGGCCGAGGCAGATGTTACCGCGCAAACCGCGGCTTACGATGTACGTACAGACCCGGCCGAGACGGTGCTCAAAGAGTATCTTGACGAGAATTTGGTTAGCGGCCCCGCTATCCGGCAAGTGAATAATCTTCAGATTGCTACGGATTTGGGTCGCGGTTCGAGCGTTGTCGGCTCGGCACGTTTCACCAATATGCAAGAGCTCTTTTACGATTTGGCGCAAACCGGCGGCATCGGTTACCGCGTCGAGCAAGTCGACAGTAACCTCGAGTTCGATGTATATACACCGACCGACCGTAGCGCTCTCGTACGGTTAGACATTGACAACGGCCGGCTCAATTCTGCCGAATATTCTTATTCTGCCCCGTTGTTGACTCGCGCCATTGTTGGCGGTGCCGGTGAGCAAGTAGAGCGCCTTTTTTATGAGGGCACGCTTTCACAATCGACCGAGGCCGAGACTCTTTGGGGCCGGCGTATCGAGTCTTTCGTTGACGCTCGCACGACGCAAGAGAATGCCGAATTTGTTCAAGAGGCTAACGCTGCCCTTATCGATGAGGGCAAGACACGCATTAGCTTGAAGGTTTCCCCTACCGATAATCTTACAATGCTTTTTGGTGAGGATTGGGGGCTCGGTGACACGATTACGGTTACGGTGCGCGACATCGTGGCGACCGCTGTCGTGTATACGGTTGCGCTGCTAATCCAAACCGACGGCGTGTATCTTGGTGCCGAGGTTGGCACACCGACCCCGCAAAACTATGAGGCCAAGCTTTCAAGCAAACAACGCGACCATGATAAGCGTCTCGCTGAGATTGAGCGCAATACGACCGGTTACGGTGTAGTCACTACCTTTGCCGGTATCCAAGGCGGCACCGATGGCACGCAACCAACGTTTAGCGGCCCGGTCTTCACCGCAACATACACCCGTTTTGGTGACATGATTTATTTTGCTTACTCGGTTGACTTTGACAACATTCTCACATTTGGCACCGGCCAATACTTTATGACGCTGCCGTACAATTCACGCCGACCGGTGACGTTTACCGGCGGGTCTTTATATGATGACTCGACCGGTAATATTTATTCGATTATTGGCACCGTCGCGGCCGGCTCTAACGTTATGACGCTGTCATATATCAAATCGAATGGTGAAACCGAGTCATTCGAATACAATAAACCAATCACTCTAACGACAGCCGATAATTTTGACATTACCGGCACTTACGAGCTCGAGGAATAGGAAAGGTCAGAAATGGCGCAATCGAGTTTCCCCTTTGAGGGAATAGATACTACCGAAACCCAATTTTCGCAATGGGCTCGGCACTTCAATAGCGGCGTAAACGATGAGCCTACGGGTACCGCGCTTGAGGTTTCCGCTGGCACCGGTTTGGCTGTCGATGTTGAGGCCGGTCAAGCAATGGTACGCGGGCACTATTATGTGAGCACCGCGACCGAGTCGCTCGCTTTGGCTACAGCCGACGCAACCAACGACCGCATCGATTTGGTTGTTTTGAAACTTGACCCGGTTGCTAATTCTATTGTTTTGAATGTGAAGACCGGCACCCCGGCGGGTTCACCATCTGCCCCGGCTCTTGTGCAAACCGATGCCGGTGTTTTTGAGCAACCTTTGGCCGAGGTGTTGGTACCGGCTACGGCCGGCGTACCGGGCACGATTACGGATGCCCGCGAGTTTATGGGTACCCGGTTGGGGTCATGGGCTACAGCGGGCCGCCCTCTCCCGGCTGGTAGAGTTTTGTTTGGTTTCAATACGACTACCGGGTCAATTGAATTTTATAATACAAATACAAGCGCTTGGACACCGGTCGGTGGCGTAGGGCTTGAGGCAACATTTCTATTGATGGGAGCATAAACGAATGCCTAACGCATATAAGGTCTTGGGGCAGAATGATTTGCCCGCGACGACCCTCACCGATGTTTATACGGTGCCGGCGTCGACCGAGACAGTAATTAGCACTATCATCATCGCAAACCGTACCGCGAGCGCTGAGACTTTTCGCATCGCTATTCGCCCGAATGGTGCGACGGTTAGCGACGAGCATTACATTGCTTACGATGTGCCGATTGCGGCTAACGACTCGACCACGCTTACGCTTGGGATTACTTTAGACGCGACCGATGTTTTGAGCGTTTATGCCTCGGCCGTCGATTTGAGTGTAAACGTTTTCGGTACCGAGATTAGCTAAAGGGGGTAACGACTAATGGCTGTTACTCGAATGTCGCAGAGTTCTATTAGGGACTTCAATAAGTTCAACACGATGAAGCATAACCCTAGTTTCCCTGTGTCCGTGGAATATGTGGTGGTTGCTGGCGGTGCTGGAGGCGGCTATGACGCCGCAGGTGGAGGTGGAGCCGGAGGATACCGGTCTAGCGTTACGGGTGAGTCTTCTGGTGGGGGTGCTTCTGCTGAAACACCTTTGAGTTTGTCGGCTGGAACTTATACGGTAACGGTTGGTGGTGGTGGCGCTGGGTCCACTTCCGGTTCGGTCAAGGGAACAAATGGTGATGCTTCAGTTTTTTCTACTGTCTCAACAGTGGGCGGTGGAGGTGGAGGCTCAGACTCAACCAACGCGGGCGCTACGGGCGGTTCGGGTGGTGGAGGTTGTCGGCTTGGTTCTGGGCCTGGTGGTGCAGGAACAGCGGGGCAGGGTTTTGCCGGTGGTAATGGTATTGCCGCAACTACGCGCTCAGGCGGTGGTGGAGGTGCTGGAGAGGCAGGAAACACCGATTCCCAAAGTGAGGGCGGTGACGGTGTCGCGTCTTCGATTACGGGCTCTTCAGTGTTCCGCGCTGGAGGCGGTGGAGGCGCTTACGA
>Ga0129324_10000440_pt1 | contig 30546 bp, 30 predicted proteins | sample CPBDNA_7_FD_96879 | JGI IMG/M metagenome (GOLD analysis project Ga0129324, IMG submission 96879) | Freshwater to marine salinity gradient microbial communities from Chesapeake Bay, USA - CPBay_Spr_15_0.2_DNA | ecosystem: Environmental > Aquatic > Marine > Coastal | place: USA: Chesapeake Bay...
TGCCTTTTTCTTTTCTTCCCATTGGCCATTTATGTTCCAATGAGAGTTTGTCAGGTGCATAGCCTTTTTCTAAAACTCTGTCAACGCCTTCCAAAACCACAAAATTTTCGCTGTTTTCAAAGTTGCTGGTCGTCAGGTCACCTAATTTTATTTTTGTACCGTAATCAATTTTCTCTTTCTCAAAGTCAACTTTCAGTACATAGTTTTTATGACTTGGGTAGTTTTTATAATAAATGTCCTTTTCGCCTTCTTGCGGTTTAAATCCTAGAAGTCCAATTAGTTCCTTTATGTCTGATTTCTTTATTTTCATTTATTCTTCTCTGTCTTAATAAATCGCTCAAATTTCGTCATTCGAGCGTTGGCAAAAAAGCAATGTGTGCGATAGCACTCTTTGCTTGTGCGTTGGCTCTTTTTTGTATGCCGCACAACTATTGTATATACACACCTTCAGGTGTGTTTATTTCCGTTATATTTTTGTTTTTGTTCAACAATACTTCCCAAATCAGCATGTATTGTTGAACTTTTGGTTTTATAAAAATCATCTAAAGGATTTTTTATTTTTCCAATTTCATGAACAGAAACTTGTGTGTAAAGCTCCGTTGTTTTACTACTGCTATGCCCCAATAAAACTTGTATATGCCTCAAGCTAATACCTTGTTCCAGCAAATGGGTTGCAAAACTATGGCGCAACATATGTGGAGTTACTTTTTTTTGAATTCCAGCATCTTTAGCTGCTCTAGTCAAAATCTTTGAAATACTAGAGGGGCTATATTGTTTTTCTTTTACGCCCTCAAAAAGCCATTGCTTGGGTTTGTAGGCAATAAAGTATTTTCGAAGTTGCTCAAGTAATTTTTCTGAAATAATGCTTTGCCGGTCCTTACTCCCCTTCCCACTTCTTATTTTAACCAGATTCCGTGAGGAGTCAATATCATGAATTTTCAAATGAAGTAGTTCACTCCGTCTTAGACCGGCTGAATAGATTAGAGATAAGATGCATCGATGTTTTATGTTCGACACTTTTGAAAGTAGTCTATAAACTTCTCCTTTAGAAAGTACATTAGGTAATTGTTTTTCTTTTCTCGGTCTCTCAATTTCAAAAATCATTTTAGACCTTCTCAGCACCTTTTCATAATAAAACTTAATGGCGTTTATATATTGATTTTGTGTGGATGGACTGACCTTTTTTTCTTGGATCAAATGGAGTAGAAAGCTATTGATTTCTTCTTTTGAAAGGCTGTCAATGTTTTGCCCTTTAAAATAATCTTTAAATTTCAACAAACAAGAGCAATACGTTTTAACCGTGTTTTGACTATAACGCTTTAAAATCAATTGTTCTTTAAATCCCTTAGGTAGTTGTATTTCACTTTTAAATTCTTTAGAACTTTTCTTAGATAATGAACTTCTAGGAAATGGTTTTTTGAGTTGTGAATAATCAATAAACGCTATTCCTTTTAACGCCTGGTAAAAACGGTTGAGTTGAAAATCTTTTTCAATAAAATACCAAGCTTTAAGGGATTGACTCCAACGAACTCCCTTTTGTTTTTTGACCAAATCCACCAAAGCTCTATCATAGGCAAAATCTGCTCTTATGATGGCTTGTTTTTTGTGTATGTGAGGTGTTAATTGTAGGTTTTTAATCACGGTGTAACAAATTTGGGATTTTGTTTGACACTAAGTTAACAAAAAATGACAAATCCAAAAAACGTAGGCATTGTCGTTGGCATTAGTCTTTTATTAATTCCCTTTCTTATTTGTTAATTTCTTTAGAGCCAGTTTATTTGTTTTAAGTTTTGAATAATTAACAAAAGCAATGCCTTTAAATTTTTTAAAAAAAGGATCTAGCTCAAAAGATTTGTGTCTAAAATACCTCGCATTAAGCGTTATACTCCAAAGTACTCCATGCAAGGATTTAATGCAACGGATTAATTTAGCATCATAATCAAAAAAAACCTTTGTGATGGATTCAAAATATAAACTAGCTCGTATACTTTAGGCCTATCAAAGGAGTGTAAAATCTGTGTCTTTCAAACAACAAGATGCTAAAAAAAACCTAAGACTGCTTATTAAATACTGTATAAAGTCTAAAAAAAACCTACAAATGGATCACTTCATCATAGGCATCGGCAACAGCTTCCATCACCGCCTCACTCATGGTGGGGTGGGGGTGAACTGATTTTAAAACCTCATGTCCAGTGGTTTCTAGCTTACGTCCCAAGACTGCTTCTGCAATCATTTCAGTAACGCCCACACCGATCATATGGCAGCCCAACCACTCGCCATATTTGGCATCAAAAATCACTTTTACAAACCCCTCAGAATTTCCTGCAGCCTGTGCTTTTCCAGAGGCAGAGAATGGGAATTTTCCTACTTTAATGTCATAACCCTTCTCTTTTGCTTGTGCTTCGGTCATTCCAACAGAGGCAATTTCAGGGAAGCAATACGTACAACCGGGAATGTTTCCATAATTGAGCGGCTCAACCTGATGACCAGCAATTTTTTCGACACACAAAATACCTTCAGCAGAGGCAACATGTGCCAACGCCTGTCCGGGAGTTACATCTCCAATGGCATAATAGCCGGGAAGATTGGTTTGGTAAAAATCATTCACCAAAATCTTATCTTTGTCCACAACGATGCCTACATCTTCTAGGCCTAAATTTTCAATATTGGTTTTGATGCCCACAGCAGAAAGCACGACATCAGCACTTAGAATCTCATCTCCTTTGGCTTTTTTCACAGTAGCCTTAACGCCTTTTCCGCTGGTGTCAACACCCGTTACTTCAGCACTGGTTATGATTTTAATTCCACTTTTTTTAAAACTACGCTCGAGTTGTTTAGAAATTTCTTCATCTTCCACAGGGACAATACGATCTTGGAATTCCACCACTGTTACGTCGGTGCCCATGGCATTGTAGAAATAAGCAAATTCGATTCCAATGGCTCCCGAACCTACCACGATCAGTTTTTTAGGCTGCTTGGGCAAGGTCATCGCTTTGCGGTAACCAATTATTTTTTCACCATCTTGTGGCAAGCTGGGCAACTCTCTTGAGCGCGAACCAGTCGCTATAATGATGTTTTTTGCACTGTATTCTTCCGTCTTATCATCTAGGGTCACACTTACTTTTTTACCTGCAAGTATTTTTCCATGTCCGTTTAAAACATCAATTTTATTTTTCTTCATCAAAAACTGAACACCTTTGCTCATTCCATCCGCAACATCACGGCTTCGATTGACAACGGCGTCAAAGTCTTTGTCGTATTCTTTGACACTAAGTCCATAATCTCCAGCGTGCTTTAGATATTCAAAAACTTGTGCTGATTTTAAAAGAGCTTTGGTAGGAATACATCCCCAATTTAGGCAAACGCCTCCCAAACTTTCTTTTTCAACAATAGCGGTTTTGAGCCCTAACTGTGAGGCACGAATAGCAGTCACATAGCCCCCTGGGCCACTCCCTATAATAATAACGTCATATGCGTTCATGTAGTCTGAAGTTTTAATTCAGTGCAAATTTAATAAACTATCAGCTATTTTTCGGAATCTTTGTCTACTTGATTTTCTATAAAGTTGATGCTTGCAGAATTCACACAAAAGCGCAGCCCGGTTTCCGTGGGTCCATCTTCAAAAACATGTCCTTGGTGTCCGCCACAATTTGCGCAAACAATTTCGGTTCTAATGGTTCCCATAGATCGATCTGGTTTGTGTTCCAGCGCACCGTCTATTGCCTTGTCATAACTCGGCCATCCACAATGACTGTCAAATTTATGTTCACTTTTATACAAGGGAGCATTACAGCCTTTGCATAAATAAGTACCATCCGAATATTGATCATTGAGTTCCCCCGTAAAAGGAGCTTCAGTACCTTGCTCTCTTAAAATATTAAATTCTTTCTCAGAAAGCGACTCGCGCCATTCTTGTTCTGATTTTTGAACAGGGTATTTTTTGTCATTCATTTTCTTTACTCGGTTTAAAATTTAATGCAGCAGAATTGATGCAATGTCTTACTCCTGTTGTTGCTCGGGGACCATCTTGGAAAGAATGTCCCAAATGTCCTCCACAGGTGTTGCATTTTAATTCGGTTCTTTTATAACCCAATTTATAGTCAGTGTCATACTCAATATTCCCTTCTATCGCCCGATCGAAAGAGGGCCATCCTGACTTTGAATCATATTTGTGTTTGGATTCATATAAAGGCGTACTGCAAGCCAAACACAGGTATGTGCCTTCTTCTTTATTGTCGTTGTATTTACCAGAAAACGCATATTCTGTTGCTGCCTTTCTAAGTACTCGATAAGACAAACTGGGCAATTGTGATTTCCATTCTGCATCACTTTTTTCAACAGCATAGGATTTTTTAGCACTCTTTTTTTCTTGCGCCTTTCCTTGGCAGCTGAACAAGAAAATGGCTAGGATAAGGGCGGTAACATTTTTCATTTAGGATTTTTTATAAATTTAAATTTGATAGATTTAATGTTAGTTAAAGTTAAGTTTTTTTAAATTAATCAATATAAGTTTATCCCATCTAAAATGAATCCCTAAATTGTCAATCTTATTGATCTTAAATTTTAATGAATAGACAAATTCCGCTAGAGAAAGGAGAAAAAAAGTTGATAAATGCATGGGCTTTTTATGATTGGGCAAATTCAGTCTATCCTTTAGTAATTTCCTCGACAATATTTCCAATTTACTTTACCGCGCTTTCCTCAGAAACCAAAACCATTGCTTTCTTAGGATTTGATTTTAAGAATACCGCTTTGATAAGTTTCATTACGGCGATGGCTTTTATCATCATTGCGTTTAATTCCCCACTGTTGTCTGGAATTGCAGATTACATAGGAAATAAAAAACGTTTTATGAAGATCTTCGTCTATACAGGATCTTTGTCGTGCATCGGGCTCTACTGGTTTGATTTACAGAATATTTATGTCGGGATGGCTTTTTATTTTTTTGCCTTAATAGGATTTTGGGCAAGTTTGGTTTTTTATAATTCTTATTTACCAGACATCGCCTATCCAGAACAACAAGACAAAGCAAGTGCAAGAGGCTTTTCCATGGGATACTTTGGAAGTGTTTTACTTTTGATTTTTAATCTCTCCATGGTCATGCAGCCCGACTGGTATGGCATTACAGGAACAGAAGGAGAAGCAGCAATGAAAGCCATGAGGTATTCCTTTGTGGCCGTTGGAATTTGGTGGGCATTGTTCAGTCAATATGCTTTTTATCACCTGCCCAACGGAAACAACAATTCGGGCAAAGTAACCAAAGATGTTATTTGGAATGGTTTTCAAGAATTAAAAATAGTTTGGAATCAACTGGGAGACAATCCTAATTTAAAAAGATTCCTTCCTGCTTTTTTTATCTACAATACAGCCCTTCAAACCGTAATGCTGATTGCAGCTTACTTCGGGGAAGAGGAAATACAATGGGGCAGTAATCAAGAAAAAACAATCGGCCTGATCGTCAGCATTATGCTGATTCAAATTGTTGCCATCTTAGGCGCATTCCTGACCGCCCATGCGTCAAAACGATTTGGTAATATTTTAACTTTAATTGTTATCAACGTCATATGGGCTGGACTCTGTATTTATGCATACGTCATCCAAACCCCAGTTGAATTCTATTTTGCAGCAGCAGGTGTAGGTATGGTCATGGGTGGCTTGCAAGCCTTGTCCCGTTCCACCTATTCAAAATTAATTCCTATAACAAAAGATACCACCTCGTTTTTTAGCTTTTATGATGTCGCAGAAAAAGTAGGAATTGTTTTTGGAATGGTTATGTTTGGCACGATCGATCAAATAACAGGGAGCATGCGTAATTCAATACTCTTTTTCCTAGTTCTGTTTATTGCTGGTGCGTTGATGTTGACTAGGATTCCCAATCGTTCTGGAGATCCCAAAATAACTTAATTCTGGACAATAATCTCTCCTGAGCCGGTCACTTTTGTTTTTTGTTTCCTAGGATTTCCTTTACAAATAATGTCTCCAGAGCCCGTAATATAACCGTTTAAAGTTTGCTTGGCATACATAACAATATCTCCAGAGCCAGTAACTCTCGCTTCTGCTGTGTCCGCTTTAATACCATCTGCTTCTATGTCTCCAGAACCTGTAACATTAAAGTTTACTTTGCTTGCTTTTCCTGTTAAAGTAATATCTCCAGATCCTGTAACAGTTCCGTTGACTGCTGTGACATCTAGATTTAGAATAATTTCTCCAGAGCCAGAAAGGATCGTCTTAAAGTGATCTCCTTCCAATGGAAAATCAGCAATAATCTCACCCGATCCACTTAAAAAAACTTTATTAATATCTTCAACAGGTATAGTAATATTAACCTTTCCAGAATTCCAGTTTCCAAGCCAAGATTTTTCTTTTTGCTTGATTATTAAGGTTCCTTTTTTTACGTCAGTATCGATTTTTTCAAGATCATCAGAATCCCCTTTTAGTATTAAGGTTCCTTCCGAACCTGACACTAGGGTTACTTCATAACTGCCTGTGATATGAATGCCATCATAAGTGCCAACATTTCTTTTTTCAGTATTTTGAGCGTTTGCTAGGGTAATGCTAAGACCACCAATGGTCAAAATTAAGAGTAGTGATTTCATAGTTTATTGATTTGAAGGGTTAAGTTTTACATTTCCAAATTCAGAAGTGATGTTTAAAGTAGCAAGATTATTGCTTGGGTTGAAGGTACCTTTATAATATTTTTCGGTGCTCCTACTATTTTCGATTGAGTGCTCTAAAGGTAAGGACGAACGCAATCCCGCATATTCTAGATCAATTTCATAATTAAAAGACCAGTTTTTACTTATTCCAAGTAGTATGTTGGTGTATTCTGAATCTATTTTTATACTTTCAACCGAAGGCTGTATTTGTCTGATGTTGATTAAACCAAACTCATTATTTAAAGATAAACGTTTATTTAAAACCCCACATTTTAGGGTTAAATAGTCACCATTACCTGTCAAAGTTCCGATATTATCCGTAGAGAGTTTACCGTAATCGCTACTAAAGTTTAAAGTTTCAATAGTATTAAAAGAGGCACTGGTATAGTCTGCATTCAATTCAATTTCTCCTGCTTTTTCGACCTCAAATCCTGAATAATCAGCGGTTATAGCTCCTCCTTTGATATATGCTATGGAAGAGTTGGAGGTGTAATCAAAATTTAAAATATTATTATCAGCATAGAGCTCTCCGATGATCATTTTTCCATAATCACAATTTATTTTTGCCCTTCCTTCCAAACTGTTTAGTCGAATTGTTCCGTAATCATTTGTAAGGTCTGTAGAATTTGTTTTCGGGAGTTTGATGGTGTAATCGATCCTGTATTTCATTGTGTTGTTGGAAAACCATTTAAAACCCCATCCCTCATCAATTTTAGTTTCCGCGAATACTTTTTCAGGACTTAATAAAAAGAATATATCTATAGCGTTCAGTTTTTCTTCAACATCTTTTGAGTCTCTGCCTTTGACGGTTATCAAAACATCGATTACCACTTTGTCTTGATCCCAACTGGTAATATTTAAATCTCCAAAGGCATTGTCGATTTCAACAAGTGCATCCGAATTGACTTGAACTTCTTTATGGATTTTTTTAGTACGTTCTTGTGCTTGAATTTTAGTTCCAGCCCCCAACAGGACTAGAAGTATAAGGGTGCGTTTAAAGTATTTTATTTTCATTTTCTGTTTTTTTAATGTTAATTAATTGATTCTGAAATTCCATTAAAAGATTAATTTGTGTTTTTAAATTTAAGATTAAGGCTTGAATGAGTTGCGGTTGATTGGGTTCAGATTCCCATTTGAGGTAGAGAGTTCCGTAATCATTTTGAATTCTTTTTATTTGTTTTTGATGACTTTCTAAAAACTTTGCTGCTTTTGGGTGATCAAATTTTTCGAGTTCCTCTAGTTGTTGATTGATAAGCGATTTAAAATGCGTTTCGGCCTGTTGAAACCTTAATACTTCCTCAGAAGGACTTGCAGCTACAAAACGATAAGTTTGACTTAATCCAATACATAAAAGTGCCACAGCTGCCCACGGCCACACTACACGTCTCGAGTAGGAGGGCTTTTGACGCTTTAAACGTTTTGAAAAACGTTGTTCGTGACCCTTGGGAAGTAATGCATACTCTTGTTCAGAAGCCCAATCTTCAAAAGCTTTTTTGAGGGATTCTTCTTTCATATTAATTGTTTTTTAAGTTGCTCACGAGCACGAGAAAGAGTGGTTCGACAATTGGCATAACTCCAATTCATAATTTCACTGATCTCCTGATGGTCATAACCTTCTAAATAATATAATTTTAAAATGATTTGATAGCGTTCACTTAATTTTTGAAGAGCATTTTCTAACTGCCCTTTTTCCAATCTGTGAGCGCATTCCTCGGTTAATTCTTGATTTTCACTAAGTTCTATTTGATTTTCCAGAAAATCATCACTTACAAAGTGTTTATTATTTTGATGATATTTTATACTTTTTCGAACCACAATTTTATGTAACCACCCTTCAAAACTTCCCGCTCCTTGATATTGATCGAGCTTTTGAAAAGCGGTAATAAAACCCTCTTGAACTGCATCTAGAGCATCATCTGCGTTTTTCACAATACGATAAGCACTGTAATAAAGACTTTGACTGAATCGCTGATAGAGTTCCATTTGTGCTTGTTGATCTTCCTTTTTACAGTCAAGAATCAGTGCGTTTATATGTTTTTTTTTATAATTCAAAGTGAGTCGTTCATAATATATGATGCAGAAAAGAATAATATGTTACACTTTTTAAAGAAATTACTTCATTGGCATAACTATTGTCAATAATTAGTAATGATTTTTAAATGGGATCAAAAGCAAATTGAAGCGAAGAAAAACCTTCAATAATTCCTTTAATCATGACACAATGACCTAAAATAATAAAAATGGCCAAATCAAATTTCATTTCATTTGACAATTTGTCACTCAATGATATAGAAGCTGAATCAGAATTTATCCCCTTATTGACTACTGAAGATGAAGAAGCGTTAAGCAAAGAGGATTTACCTGATTCAGTTCCAATTCTACCTCTTAAAAATACAGTTTTATTTCCTGGTGTGGTAATTCCCATCACCGCTGGTCGAGATAAATCGATTCAACTCATAAAAGACGCTAATAAAGGTAATAAGGTTATCGGTGTGGTTGGGCAGAAGGATCAAAACATTCAAGACCCAGGAATTTCAGACATTTATACAGTCGGAACAGTTGCACAAATCCTTCGTGTGTTGAAAATGCCCGATGGTAATGCTACAGTTATTATTCAGGGGAAGAAAAGATTTGAAATTGACAACATTCTCGAGGAGAAACCTTATATGCGAGCCTCAATAAAACCCGTTGAAGAAAAAATTCCAAAGAAGGGAGATTCTGAATTTAAGGCAACCATAGATTCCATTAAGGAAATGGCACTTCAGATTATTCAGGAAAATCCAAACATACCTTCAGAAGCTTCTTTTGCAATTAAAAACATTCAAAGTCATTCTTTTCTGATCAATTTCGTGTCTTCAAACATGAATCTTTATGTCAAAGAAAAACAAGAGATTCTGTCTATTGCTGACCTTCAAGAGCAAGCGATTTTATGTTTAAAATTTATGAATGTCGAATACCAGAAACTCGCCTTAAAAAATGACATTCAATCTCGCGTAAGAACTGATCTAGATCAGCAACAACGAGAGTATTACTTGAATCAGCAAATCAAGACGATTCAAGAAGAACTGGGAGGTGTTTCCTATGAAGAAGAGCTGGAAGAAATGCGCCTAAGATCAAAAACTAAAAAATGGGGGGCAAGTGTTGCCAAACAATTTGACAAAGAATTAAGCAAGTTACAGCGAATGAATCCTCAAGTTGCCGAATACTCTGTTCAACGCAACTATTTGGATCTTTTTCTTGATTTACCCTGGAATGAGTTTTCTAAAGATAGTTTTGATTTAAAAAAGGCACAAAAAGTATTGAACCGAGATCATTATGGTCTTGAGGATGTTAAGAAACGAATTATTGAATACCTCGCAGTACTCAAGTTGAGAAACGATATGAAGTCTCCCATCTTGTGTTTGTTCGGCCCTCCGGGGGTAGGTAAAACTTCTTTGGGGAAATCCATCGCCGAAGCTATTGGAAGGTCTTACGTTAGAATTTCTTTAGGAGGAATGAGAGATGAAGCAGAAATAAGAGGGCACAGGAAAACCTACATTGGTGCTTTGCCAGGAAGAATCCTTCAAAGTCTGAAAAAAGCAGGAACTTCCAACCCAGTTTTTGTTTTGGATGAAATAGATAAAATAAGTAGTAGTGCACAGGGAGATCCCGCGGCTGCATTACTAGAAGTGTTAGATCCAGAACAAAATAGTTCTTTTTATGATAATTTTTTAGAAATGGGTTATGACCTTTCTAGAGTAATGTTTATTGCCACTGCCAACAGTCTTTCTCCCATTCAACCTGCACTGAGGGATCGGATGGAAATAATCAATATTTCGGGCTACACGCTTGAGGAGAAGTCTATGATTGGGAAGCGACATTTACTTCCAAAACAACTCAAGGAGCATGGTCTTAGCCGTAAGCATTTGTCTCTCAAAAAAGAAATTTTTGATCGTATCATTGAAAGCTACACCCGCGAATCTGGAGTGAGAGGCCTGGACAAGCAAATTGCTAAAACAGTGCGATATGTTGCAAAATCTATTGCATTGGAAGAGGAGTATAAGAAAACACCTGCCTTAGAAGATCTTAAAGAAATACTTGGAACCGAAAAAGTACAACGCGATCTCTATGAAAACAATGAAGTAGCTGGAGTTGTTACTGGCTTGGCTTGGACCTCTGTTGGTGGAGATATTTTGTTTATTGAATCTACAATTACCGATGGAAAGGGTCAGCTTTCAATTACTGGAAATCTTGGCAAAGTAATGAAGGAGTCTGCAACAATTGCTTTAGAATATATAAAATCGAATAAAGATCTATTGGGACTTAAAGATTTTTCTTTTGATAAACACAACATTCACATCCATGTACCGGAAGGAGCCACGCCTAAAGATGGACCAAGTGCAGGAATTACGATGATGACTTCGCTGGTTTCCTTATTGACTCAGCGTAAGGTGAAAAGTAAACTTGCCATGACGGGTGAAATCACGCTCAGGGGTAAAGTACTTCCTGTAGGGGGAATCAAAGAAAAAATACTTGCCGCTAAGCGTTCGAAAATTAAAGAAATTATACTTTGTGCTGACAACCAGAAGGACATTGATGAGATTAACAGTAAATATGTCAAAGGATTAACCTTTCATTATGTCAAAGAAATGCATGAAGTGCTAAAAATAGCTGTAATTTCGCAAAAGGTTAAAAACGCTAAAATATTCTAATAAGTACAAGCTTTTGATAGATTCATCCATAATCGCAATTGATGGTTTTGCTTCGACAGGGAAAAGTACCCTCGCAAAGATGCTAGCAAAACACTATAACTATGGCTATGTAGATAGTGGCGCAATGTACCGTGGGATAACTTACGCAGCTTTGCAAAACCATTGGATTACATCTGATGGGCTTGATGAAGCTAAATTATTTGAAGGATTAAAATCTTTAAATCTAAATTTTGAGCCACTAACAAACTCATTGTTACTTAACGACATTAATATTTCAAAAGAAATACGAACCCTAGAGGTGTCCAACAATGTCAGTAAAATTGCAACCCTGCCAGTTGTGAGAGACTTTTTAGTCAAGCAGCAACGTGAAATGGGTAAGAGAAAAAAAATCGTAATGGATGGAAGGGACATTGGAACTGTTGTTTTTCCAGACGCTTCTCATAAGTTTTTTTTTACTGCCCCACCCGAAGTTAGAGCCAAAAGACGCTGGGAAGAGTTAAAGTTAAGTGACCCAACAGTTGATTTTAACTCAGTTTTAGAGAATTTAATTCAACGTGATGCAATGGACAGTCAACGTAAAGTGGCGCCATTGAAAATTGCTGAAAACGCCATTGAAATCGATGTAAGTGATCTTTCTGTAGCTGAGGTTTTCGCTCTTTTGCTTAAAAAAATAGAATCTTAAATATTTTCCCTCCTAATTGTTTGTAAATAAGTAGATTCCTTCTAAATTTGCGCACTCTTAATTGGTTGGGAAAACGAGAGTAGAAAATTAAAGATAACACCTTCTGTTGTTTCAATGAAGTTTCCCGAACGGCAGAATACAAAATTATCCACAGCCATGGCTGAGAAAAAATCAGACTCAACATCAAAAAAAGTTGAGGTCGCTACCAAAAAAGAACCAGTAGCAAAAAAAACCACCACCACAAAAAAAACGACTAAAACTGAAACTGCTGCTAAGAAAGCACCTGCAAAAAAAGCTGTTGCCAAAAAGGCACCTGCTAAAAAGGTAGAAGAAGTTGTTATTCAAGAAGCCGTTGCCGTTGCAGAAGTAGCTGCTGTAGAAGTTGAAGCTCCAGGAGTTGAAGCAACTGAAGACAGCACTGACTCTATACCAGTACAAAGCGCAGCAACCGTTGTTGATTCAGATGAATTTCTTAAAAACTTTAACTGGCACAATTACCAAGAAGGCATTGATGTTATCGAGGATGAGCAGTTAAAAGAATTTGAAGCACTTGTAACGGAAAACTTCGTCGACACCGCAGGGGATGATGTAGTTGAAGGTTTTGTAGTTCATATGACGGACCGCGAGGCCATTATTGATATTAATGCAAAATCTGAAGGAGTTATTTCTTTAAACGAATTCCGATACAATCCTGATCTTAAAGTAGGAGACAAAGTAGAGGTTATCGTTGATATTAGAGAAGATAAAACAGGTCAATTAATACTATCCCACAGAAAAGCTCGTGTAATCAAAGCATGGGATCGTGTAAATAATGCTCATGATAACGGAGAAATTGTAAACGGTTTTGTTAAGTGTAGAACAAAAGGAGGAATGATCGTTGATGTCTTTGGTATCGAAGCATTCTTACCCGGTTCTCAGATTGATGTAAAACCAATTAGGGATTACGATCAATATGTAGATAAAACAATGGAATTCAAGGTTGTTAAGATCAATCATGAATTCAAAAACGTAGTTGTATCTCACAAGGCGTTAATTGAAGCTGATCTTGAAGAACAGAAAAAAGAAATTATTGGTCAACTTGAAAAAGGTCAAGTACTAGAAGGTACTGTTAAAAACATTACTTCTTATGGAGTATTTGTTGATCTAGGAGGAGTTGATGGATTAGTTCACATTACGGATCTTTCTTGGAGTAGAATCAATCACCCTAACGAAATATTAGAACTTGATCAAAAATTGAACGTTGTAATTCTTGATTTTGATGATGATAAATCTAGAATACAACTGGGATTAAAACAATTGACCTCACACCCATGGGATCGCCTTAGTGAAGGAATGAAAGAAGGGGACAAAGTGAAAGGAAAGGTAGTTGTGATCGCAGATTATGGCGCATTTGTTGAAATTGAAGAAGGGGTTGAAGGACTCGTTCACGTTTCTGAAATGTCATGGTCAACACACTTGAGGTCTGCACAAGATTTTGTGAAAGTTGGAGATGAAGTAAATGCAGTTGTTTTAAGTTTGGATCGCGAGACAAGAAAAATGTCATTGGGAATCAAACAGCTTACACCAGATCCATGGACTGATATTACTACAAAATATCCTGTTCAATCTAAACATTTTGGAATTGTAAGAAACTTTACAAATTTTGGAGTATTTATCGAATTGGAAGAAGGTGTTGATGGATTGGTTTATATTTCTGATTTGTCTTGGACTAAAAAAGTCAAGCATCCTTCTGAAATTTTATCATTAGGAGATAAAATAGAAGTTATTGTTCTTGAACTTGATGTTGAAGGAAGAAAACTAAGTTTAGGCCACAAACAAACGCTCAGTAATCCTTGGGATAAATATGAAGATGAGTTTGCTGTAGATTCGCTACATAATGCTGCAATCACAGAGATAGTAGATAAGGGAGCTACCATCACTTTTAACGAAGATGTAATTGCTTTTGTTCCTTCACGTCACATGGAAAAGGAAGATGGATCTAAACTAACTAAAGGAGAACAAGCTCAGTTTAAAATCATTGAATTTAATAAAGAGTTTAAGCGTGTAGTTGCTTCTCATACGAACTTATTCAAAGAGCAAGAGAAAATCAATTATACTAAAGCTTCTAAGAAAGTTAAAGAGAATAATTCTGAGAAAACCACCCTTGGTGATCTCGATGCTTTGGCTGCGTTAAAGCAAAAAATGGAAAAAAACGAATAGGTTTAATTCCTTTTAATATTAAAAACCCTCCTCTTAATGTGGAGGGTTTTTTGTTAAAAAGATAAATTAAAATGATATTTTTGTAGAATTAACACAACATATGTCTCCCAAAATACTTTTATCAACTAAAAAAATAGAGGTTATTCTAAACCGATTGGCGTGCCAGTTGATTGAGAAACACAGAGACTTAAGTAATGTTGTATTGGTAGGGCTTCAGCCCAGAGGCATCTTTCTATTAGATCGATTGGTTTCGCTTTTAGAAACCGACTATGGGATTGAAAAAATTGTGTTTGGCAAACTAGATATCACTTTTTTTAGAGACGACTTTAGAAGGTTTGATAAAACACTTGCTGCGAGTTCCTCCGAGATGGATGTCACCATCGAAGACAAATCAGTTGTAATAATTGATGATGTATTATTTACGGGACGAAGCATAAGAGCTGCGCTCACCGCTCTAGACACATATGGTCGACCCTGTGACATTCAACTGTTGGTTCTCATTGACAGGAGGTTCAGCCGTGATTTGCCCATTCAGCCGGATTATATTGGTGTCCAAGTAGATGCTCTTCAAGGAGATCGTGTAAAAGTTGAATGGAAAGCTGAGAATCAAGAAGATGTTGTTTATATAGAGAAAAAATAATTATATGAAAAAACTAAGTGTAGATCATTTATTGGGAATTAAATACCTAAACGAAGACGATTTACATTTAATTTTTGAAACAGCTGATCATTTTAAAGAAGTTATCAATCGACCGATTAAAAAAGTGCCAAGTCTAAGGGACACAACCATTGCCAATCTTTTTTTTGAAAACAGCACCCGAACAAAACTTTCCTTCGAATTGGCGGAAAAAAGACTCAGTGCAGATGTTATTAATTTTTCAGCTTCTCAATCCTCAGTAAGCAAAGGAGAAACGCTAATTGACACTGTCAATAACATATTGGCCATGAAAGTTGACGTTGTCGTGATGAGACATCCCACGCCTGGTGCCGCTTTGTTTTTGTCAAAGAATGTTGACGCTTGTATAATAAATGCAGGGGACGGGACTCACGAACATCCTTCGCAGGCATTACTCGATGCTTATTCTATAAGAGAAAAGTTTGGCGAGCTAAGAGGGAAAAAGATAGCGATTGTCGGAGATATATTACATTCCAGAGTAGCACTTTCTAACATCTTTGCCCTCAAAAAACTTGGCGCAGAAGTCAGGCTTTGCGCTCCGAAATCATTGCTTCCTAAGCACATTGAAACTTTAGGCGTAACCACCAGTACCGACCTAATGCAAACCCTTAAATGGTGTGATGCTGCCAACATGCTTAGGGTGCAAAATGAGCGCATGGACTTAAATTATTTCCCTTCCACTAGGGAATATTCTCAAATCTATGGACTAAATAAGAAGAAGTTAGAAAGTTTAAAGAAAGAAATAATCATACTCCATCCAGGACCAATCAACAGAGGAGTGGAAATTACATCGGACGTAGCAGATTCTAAAAATGCAATTATTCTCAATCAAGTTGAAAACGGAGTAGCCATCCGAATGGCCATAATATATTTACTCGTTGCAAAGCTTAATATTTCTGATATATGATCAAAAAGTCATTTGAGAGACACCTTTATCTTAAGCCTGAAACTCCTGTTCATAAAGATTTAGAAGGTTTTTTTACTGAGGAGGTTGCTCTAGAAATAGATGTTATTATTGATGTTTTAAACCAATCAGTTTTAAGTGAGGCGACTTTGATTATATTGAATGAAATTCACCTTCGAATTCAAAAAGCAGGTTTTTGTCTGGTCATAATCAAGAGCAACCTGACAGATGTTTTTAATTATAAAAACCTTGTCTGCATACCGACCTTGCAAGAAGCTGAAGATTATATCGAAATGGAATTTATTCAAAGAGATTTAGGAATTTAATTATGCAGCTTACGATTTTAGGATGCCATTCCGCAACACCACTCGAAAATGCTCATACCACTTCACAGGTACTAGAGGTTAAAGAACATTTGTTTCTTATTGATTGTGGAGAGGGAACTCAAATACAACTGCGAAAAAGAAAAATTAAGTTCTCAAGAATTAAACGCATCTTTATTTCCCATTTACATGGGGATCATTTTTACGGATTGATTGGAATGATCAGCACCTTTAGACTTTTAGGACGTTCCGCTGATTTACATATCTATGGGCCTAAAGGCATTAAAGAAATTATTACACTTCAACTTAAATTGGCAAAATCGTGGACCAACTTTGATCTCTTTTTCCATGAACTAGAAAGCACTAAATCGCAAATTATTTATGAGGACGATGGTCTTACAGTAAGTACAATACCTCTTGACCATAGGGTGTATACCAACGGTTATCTTTTCGCTGAAAAGACCGGACCTAGAAGATTAGATAAGAATAAAATTGAAAGTTTAGCCATTGCCACTTGTGATTTTCAAAACCTTAAATTGGGGAAAGATATCCTCCTGGAAAGTGGTGAAAAAATCAAGAATAAAGACGTCACTCTAGCACCACATCCTTCCAAGCGTTATGCCTTTTGTAGTGACACTTCTTTCAAAGAATCAATTGTTAATGAGATTCAAGGTGTTGATGTTTTATACCATGAAGCTACCTTTCTCAATGCTCATGAAGATTTGGCTCAAAAAACAAAACACAGTACTGCCTCTCAAGCTGCAAAAATCGCTAAAATGGCAGCGGTTGGCAAGTTGATTTTAGGTCACTTTTCAAGTAGGTATAATGATAAATCTGCCTTTGTTGATGAAGCTATAGAACACTTTGATATTGTTGAATTGGCATCAGATGGTAAAATATTTAATATATAGTCTCACAGATAAATCGTAAATTTGCTTTAAGTGTGAAATCAGAATTATGAAATCCAATATAGCCGATTTAAGGAAGTCTTATGAGAAAGGAGTCTTAGACATAAAGACTGTTGGACAAAACCCATTTCAACTTTTCAGTACTTGGTTTGAAGAGGCCAAACATTCTGATCAAATAGAAGAAGCCAATGCAATGAGCCTCTCCACCCTTGGTATTGATGGTTTTCCTAAAGCTAGGATAGTCCTTTTAAAAGATTTTTCAGAAGCTGGTTTTGTTTTTTACACGAATTACAATAGTGAAAAAGGAAAGGCTTTAATAAATAATCCGAATGTAGGTCTTACATTTTTTTGGCCTTCTTTAGAACGTCAAGTTATCATCAAAGGAGTTGCAGAAAAAGAAGCAACATCTGTTTCCGAAACGTATTTTCATTCTCGTCCTCACGGAAGTCAACTCGGTGCTTTGGTTTCTCCTCAGAGTGAAGTGATCCCTGACAGAAAATTTTTGGAAGATAGACTTATGGCACTTGAAGAACAATACAAAGACATTGAGATACCCATGCCCAATCATTGGGGAGGCATAATCGTAGAGCCCAAAGAAATTGAGTTTTGGCAAGGACGCCCCAATCGATTACACGACAGAATTCGTTGCCGGTTGATCGATAACTCAGAATGGAAAATTGACCGTTTAGCCCCTTAAAATGAAAGAATTGATTTTATTACGACATGCTAAATCCAACAGAAACTATGAGGTTGCGGATATTGATCGACCTCTAGCAACAACTGGAATGTCGAGGATGTCAAAAGTAGCGAACCAATACAAGGAACTATTTAAAAATGTTGACTGTGTTTTTTCTAGCCCTGCGAATAGAGCTTTACATACTGCAACGATCATGATGAATAAACTGCAGCTGCCTTTCCATAAATTAAATGTGGATAGTGCTTTGTATACCTTTGATTCGGATGATATTATTGATTATGTGTTCGCCCTTGACGACGCGCTTGATAAAGTTGTTTTGGTAGGTCACAATCCCGCTTTTACTTTCACTTTGAATCACTTTTCAAATGCAGGAATTAGTCATATGCGTACTGCTGGATTGGCAAAAGTTAGCTTTGATGTCAATTCATGGACAGACGTAAATAAGGGTGCATTTGAGCTGGGTCAACCTAATGATATTTAATCTTAAAAAGTGAGTGTAAAACCGGTATATATAAATCGTGAGATCAGTTGGTTAGACTTTAATGCGAGAGTCCTTCAAGAAGCGGATGATAAAAACGTTCCCCTGCTTGAGCGATTGAGATTTTTAGGGATCTTCTCCAATAATTTGGATGAGTTTTTTCAGGTAAGATATGCCACTGTTCAACGTATCTCGCAATCCTCTAAAACAGGGAAAAGAGTGTTTGCAGGTCGAAGTGCTGAAGCTTTATTGAAAGAAATAACCCAAAAAGTTATTGTTTTACAAACTGAAAGCCTGAACATACTCCATACCATTTATCAGGAAATGGAAAAAGAGAATATCTTTTTTATTGATCACAATCAAGTATTACCAGAACAAGAAGAATTTCTAAAAGACTATTTTTTACAATATGTAAATCCAGCCTTGGTAACAATTATTCTTTCTCAAGATCAATCACAAGATTTGTCATCGAATAAAGCTTTTATAGTGGTGACTTTAGATTTAGATTCTGAAGATGAATCTGACCAGAAATTACATGCATTAATAGAAATCCCTAAAGAAATAAAACGATTTATTGTCTTGCCTAAAGGTGAAAACGGGAGACAATATGTGATGATGTTAGACGATTTAATTCGCTATCATTTTAAGATGATTTTCAGCTTTTTTAAGTATAAAAAAATCGAAGCACACATGGTCAAAATCACTCGTGATGCTGAGCTCGACCTCGAAGAAGATGTATCAAAAAGTTATGTAGAAAAAATTACGGTTAGTGTTAAGGACCGAATGATCAGTGACCCTGTTCGAATGGTTTATGACAACGAGATTCCTGATGCTACCTTAGCCTTCGTCATTAAAAAACTTAAAATCGATTCAACGGATAGTTTAATCCCTGGTGGAAAGTACCATCACAGAAGGGATTATATGAATTTCCCCAGTTTGAATCGCCCAGATTTATTGTACTTTACTTTCCCGCCTTTGCCCATTGCAAATCTTAGTTTGGAAGGAAATTTTTTAGATGCAATTTCTAACAAGGACTATCTTTTATACACGCCATATCACACATTTTCTTATGTGATTAAATTTTTAAGAGAAGCTGCTTTAGACCCTAAAGTTAGTTCTATTAAAATTACAATTTATCGTCTTTCAAAACTCTCTCATGTTGCTAGCGCACTAATTAATGCTGCAAAAAACGGAAAAAAAGTCTTGGTTCAGATTGAACTTCAAGCAAGATTTGACGAGGAAAACAATATAAATTTTGCTGAAAAACTTGAAGCTGCCGGGGTGCAGTTAATTTTTGGGATTCCTGGATTGAAGGTGCATTCTAAAATATGTGTAATCGAGCGTCTTGAAAATAAAAAAACAAGAAGATATGGTTTTGTAAGTACTGGAAATTTTAACGAATCTACTGCTAAAATATATACCGATTACACCCTGTTTACTGCCAATCAAAAAGTCCTTAAGGAAGTGAACAAAGTATTCAATTTTTTAGAGGTCAGTTATCAATTAAAAACCTACAAGCACCTAATTGTTTCTCCTCATTATACAGGTTCAATACTTTCTAAATTGATCGACAACGAAATTAAAAATAAGAAGGAAGGCCTTCCTTCTGGGATTAGTCTCAAACTCAACAATGTGACCAATTATAAGTTGGTGGATAAACTCTATGAGGCCAGTCAAGCAGGAGTTGAAATAAAAATGATTGTTAGGGGGGTCTGTTGTTTAATTCCTGGAGTAAAAGGGCTGAGTGAGAACATTCGAGTAATTAGCGTTATAGATAAATTCCTAGAGCATCCAAGGGTTTATATGTTTGAAAATGCTGGGAAGAAAAAAATCTATATTTCTTCTGCAGATTTTATGACACGTAATATTGACAATAGGGTAGAAGTAGCGTGCCCCATTTATGATAAAGAATTACAACAACAAATGATCGATACTTTTGAGATATCTTGGAATGACAATGTAAAAGCCCGTCTTGTTAATTTATCTTTTCAAAACAAAATGGTAGAATGCAAGTCTGGAGAAAGCCAACGTCGCTCCCAATGGGATACTTATGAATATTTAAAAAATAAGCTGAATTTTGAAGATAGTTAAATTTGCCGCCATTGATATCGGTTCTAATGCAATACGGATATTGATTTCAAATGTAATTCAAACAGAAGATGAGTCAGTTTATTTTCAGAAAAACGCACTGGTGAGAGTCCCCATTCGTTTGGGAGAAGATTCTTTCACCATGGGCGAGATTTCTAAACGAAACATCAAGCGGATGGTTAAAGCCATGAAAGCATTTAAACTACTGATGAATGTTCATGGTGTTTCAGAGTACCTGGCTTTTGGAACTTCTGCTTTAAGGGAAGCAAACAATGGCTCTTATGTCATTGATAGAATTAAAAAAAAAGCTGGAGTTAAAGTTGAGATTATAGATGGAACAAAAGAAGCCGAGATCATTTCTAATAGCAAAATATCTGATTTTTTAAATACTCGAAAGACATTACTATTGGTAGATGTAGGGGGGGGGAGTACTGAGTTTTCTATACTAAACGAAGGAAAGAACATCACTTCTAAGTCATTTAAAATAGGGACGGTCCGCTTGATAAACAATATGGTCGATGAACGTGTTTGGGAACAAATTAAAATTTGGTTACAAAAACACACCAAGGAATTTGATAAAATCACTTTATTAGGGTCTGGAGGCAATATTAATAAATTGATCAAATTGACCAAGGTAAAAGAGGGCAAACCTATGTCTTTGATTTCCTTAAATGTGATCTATAAAGAACTAGAATCTTTGTCTTATGAGGAGCGTATGATAAACTTTGAACTTAATCCCGATCGAGCTGATGTGATTTTACCTGCTGCTAGAATTTACTTAAAAGCATTGGAGTGGAGTGGAGGTCAGAATATTTATGTTCCTAAAGTAGGTCTTTCGGATGGTATGATTAAGTACCTGTATAAGAAAAGCAAAAAGAAAGCTTAACCGTGCATGGTTTCTTTGTTTCCCAAAGTCTTCATTAAGTTTGCCTCAAAATCTAAAAGTGCTTCCCATTTTTCATCCACATCTATGGTTGATTTTCCAAATTTCTTTGCGAATTTTAAGAATAAGGTGTAATGATGTGCTTCGCTAATCATCAGTTTTTTATAAAACTTTCTTAAAGATCGGTCTTCCAATTCTTCGGAGAGTAGTCGAAATCTTTCACAGCTTCTGGCTTCAATTAACGCAGCACAGAGCAAGCGGTTGACCAATTGGTTGATTCTGGAACCTCCTTTTAAAAAAAATTGATTTAAAGACCTAACGTAATCATCTTTACGATCTCTACCCAAAACCCAACCTCGATCTAATATGAGCTTGTGAACCATTTCAAAATGACTGATTTCCTCTTGTGCCAATTTAACCATGGCTGAGACGAGCTCAGAGTGCTCTGGATAGGTTACAATAAAAGAAATCGCAGTACTTGCTGCTTTTTGTTCACAAAAGGCATGATCCGTTAAAATTTCACTAACATTTTTTTCGACGATGTTAATCCACCTGGGGTCGGTGGGTAATTTGAGTCCTAACATGGAGTTTTATTATATGTCCAAATCAAATTCTTTTCTGAGAATTTCAATGTTTGGATTGATTTGTTTTAAATGTTCATATTTTTCTTTAGCATCGTAGACTACTTCTTGGTTTTGTATCCGAACAACACTGATTTCATAAGTAATTTGATAATTGTTTAAAGTTTGTGAGAGGTATGGCAATAAATGTGTCAATTCCTTTTGAAGTTCCATACGATTCAGACTATTGGAAGATTTAAGCAATATTTTATGTGGAGAATTTAATTCTGGAGTACTCATCTCCAAAATTGCGGCAATATTGCTTTCTCCTTCTTCAAGCTTTTTATCAATATATTTTTTCCAAAGCGTGACTAGTGCTTCCTGAGTAAAAGGAGTATTGGCTTCATTGACTTCAGTTATTTTTTCAGCAAGTTTTCTTTTGGCTTCATTTTTAATCCGAATGCTGGAAAGCGAAAAACTTGAAACCCCTACACCATTTAAGTTGCTATTACTAATTTTAAGACTCGGCTTAACAACTTCCTTCGGGTTTGGCTTCACTTCCTTAATTTCGGGAGAAACCGAAGGCACAGGTTTGTATGCTGACCCTGGCTCAGCAGCGAACTTAACAGAAGTGTCTGTTTTCACTTTTGCTATGGGTCTATTTTTGAAATGAGTCGTGGGAATGATGTATCCCCTTACTTTTCCACGAAATGGAGAGAGGCCAGTTGCATCAGACATAATTCAATTAATAATCTTTTATTTTTTGTATTTCTATAATCTAGCTCACATTTACTGGTCAAGTCAATCCCATCCAAAAGAAGCTTAAGACCAGCTTTTGAGGTTTGCTCTACATATTTCTCTTGTGTTGATTTGCTGACTTCGAGTAAATGAAGGGTTTTCTCTTCTTTGCTCACCATTAAATCTCTAAAGTGTGAACCCAAGCCCGTAATAAATTGTAATTCATCAAAGCCTTTTTCAAGAAGGCGATCAAATTCGACCAAAAGGGAAGGAATATCATTTTTTAAAATACTTTCTGTTATTGAGAAAAAGGTGTCATAATCTAATACGTTTAGATTCTCAGCAACAGACTTTACAGTTAAATTTCGATTGGTAAAACTCACCATTCGGTCATAAATTGAAAGGGCATCCCTCATGGCGCCATCTGCCTTTTGAGCAATCAAGTCTAGAGCTTCTTCTTCAAACTGGATGTCCTGATCTTTGGCGATCTTACTCAAATGATTTTTACAATCAGAAATGCCAATTCTCTTAAAATCATAGATCTGACATCTCGAAAGAATGGTTGGAATTATTTTTTGCTTTTCAGTGGTGGCCAAAATGAAAATCACATGTTTTGGGGGTTCCTCCAAGGTTTTTAAAAATGCATTAAAAGCACCAGTTGAAAGCATGTGCACTTCATCAATGATATATATTTTATGCGTTCCTACCTGCGGCGGAATCCGAACTTGCTCGTTCAGGCTTCTGATGTCATCCACTGAGTTGTTTGACGCAGCATCTAATTCAAAAATATTAAAAGCATAATCTTCTGAGGGGTTGTCTGCCCCTTGTCCATTAATTCTTTTAGCCAAAATACGAGCGCAGGAAGTTTTCCCCACTCCTCTTGGACCACAGAACAATAAAGCTTGCGCCAATTGATTTTTCTCAATGGCATTTTCTAAAGTTTGTGTAATGGCTTGCTGCCCAACAACTTCGTCAAAGGTTAACGGACGGTATTTTAAGGCTGAAACAACGTAGGTTTCCATAATTTTATTCGATCACCTACAAATATAAAAATTGAATCTTGTAGAGAGAATCTCAAATCCGTTTTTTAAACTTTAATTATCAACAAAAGACTAACTTTGCATTTGGCAGGCTATCTTATTGCTCTTGAATACAAGAGAGGAAAGTCCGGACACCACAGAGCAGCATAGCGGGTAACGCCCGTCGTTCGTTTTTAACGAATAGGACCAGTGCAACAGAAAGCAAGTACAGTTCGGCTGTAGTGAAACCAGGTAAACTCTATGCGGTGCAACGCCAAGTAAGATTATGTTTGAGGACGGCTCGTCCGATGTAATTGGGTAGGCGGCTAGAATGTTACAGCAATGTAACATCCAGATAAATAATAAGACTCGACAGAATCCGGCTTACAGGCCTGCCTTTTTTTACCTTTCAAAGAAACTGAAAGTATTGCTTCCGTAGTTTCTCGAATTCCTCCAGTTGGGATGCTTTTCAAAGTTTAATTTTTCCGAGTGTTCAATAATTAAGCTGCCCGATGAATTCAAGATTATGGTATTAAAAATCAACTCAATCAATTCAAAGTATTTTTCTTCCCCAATGTCATAGGGAGGATCAGCAAATATTAAATCAAACTCCAAAGAGCAATCTTTTGTGAATTTAAAGACATCGCTCTGAATTACTTTAATTTCTAATTCAAGTTCTTTTGAAGATTTGGAAATAAAAGCAGTACAAAATCGGTTTTGATCAACCGCAGTAACAGACGAAGCTCCTCTTGATGCAAATTCATAACTGATATTCCCGGTGCCAGAAAAAAGATCAAGTATTTTGATTTCTGACCACTCATATTGATTTTGTAGAATATTAAAAAGGGCTTCTTTTGATCGGTCTGTTGTAGGGCGGACAGGAAGGTTTTTAGGCGCTCTTAATCGGCGACCCTTGTGGGAACCTGAAATAATTCGCATTAAGCCATAAGATTAAAGAAATAGGGGGCAGGATGATTATCTAAATCAAGAGAATCTAGAGCTTCTATTTCTGTATATTCGATTTCTTTATGATAATTCTTTAAGGCTTCGTAATAAGAATTAAAACGTGAGTATTTCCCAAGAAAACGAATCGAATACAGATCCGGATCTAATGAATACTGTTCAGCCATTGCAAAAAGGTAATAAAGAAAATCTTCCTCGTTTTTATGTGGAAAACTGTTGTAAAACATCAATTTACCTGAGTTAAAAACCAAAAGGTCAAATTGATTGTTTTGCATATTAATATACATTTCAGTTTTCTCATTTGTCAGAGCTGCCTTCCGAATCAAATCGTAAAGAACAACTGAGAAATGAGAAAAATCGATGTTTTTAAAATAATGCCTTAATGTATCCTCTCTATTTTTATTTGACTCATACAGAACAACTATTTCCTCATCCTGAGTAATCTCTCTTGAGATTTGCAGCAAAGGATTTAAAGGGATATTTTGAGAAAGATATAGCTCAATATTTTTTTCATTATAAAGCTTGTTGGGAACAAATGTGGCGGGTTGATCAATAAAAACAGTTATTACTCGATCAAAATCTTGATAAGCGTTTTCTTCAAGAAAGTTTTTAAAAACTGTATTTGATTGAATGTCAATTTCTTTAAAGGGAATGAATTTTTTAGAGAAATGAGTACAAAAAGAAAATCCATCCTTGAAAATCTGGATGGATAATTCATTTTCTGTTATATTTTTTTTATTGAGCGGCATCAAAAATTGTAGGCCAATTTCCATTGGTTTTTATCTCAGAAAGCGATCCAAGAACAATAGCACCTCCATTGACTCCGTCAACCGAAATTGTTTCATTTTCTTGTTTTAACAAGTCTTTGTCCTGATCATGTAAGATGATGTTTTTGGCTACTTTTACTTCAAAAACAGGAACTCTATAGCCGTTTTTTTCTATAATATCAGATTTGAGTTCAAATTTAGCATCTATCCCTTCAACAGGAACATTTGCAAAGAATTTGTAAGAATTCACTCCAGGAAACAATGAGTCTTTTACTGGTACAAAACCCAAGGTGTCAACAACAACGACCTCCCTGAGCATGTCAATTCGATAAGAACGATCATATTCAAGGTAAGAGGAATCTCGTTTTTCAATCAAGGTAAAAATACCTTCATCGATAAATTCAACCAAGCTGTCAAAATTATTAGCATAAAAACCATTGACATCCTTGTGGGCGATTTGCGCTTTTCGAATTTCTTTCATTCGATTGATCACTTCAGTGTATCGAATGTTTTTAGTTTTATTAAAGTTTATAGGTCCACTGATAGAATTATAGATTTGATAACTAAAAAATATTGCCAATACCCAAAGTACTGATTGAAGAATAACTGATTTCATTTATTTTTTTTTTACAACTAAACAAATCTACAATTTTTTTTTAATCGTAAAAGTTTTCAAAATGAATTATCTTGGAAGAAAATAATAAATATGTCCGTCAAATCTTTTCAAGAAACACTTAAGAATACTTTTCCTTTTGTCCCTACAGCTTCGCAAGAAAATGGTTTTCAGCAGATTGCTGAATATTTGGGGGAGAAAGATGACGATACAGTGTTGTTAATTAAAGGATATGCTGGAACAGGAAAGACAACACTTATTGGTCATTTGGTTAAAAAATTAAATGTAGTCAATAGGAAATCCATTCTAATGGCTCCCACAGGAAGGGCAGCTAAGGTACTTTCGTCCTATTCTGGAAAACACGCATTAACCATTCATAAAAAAATATATTTTCCAAAAGCAGTTTCTGGTGGGAGTGGAATTCAATTTTCTTTAAAGGAAAATAAGCATACTAATACTGTTTTTATTGTTGACGAGTCTTCAATGATCGGTGATGATCGACAACAGAGTAAACTATTTGAAAACGGATCGTTGTTACATGATCTAATTCATTTTGTTGATAATGGTGAAAATTGCAAATTAATATTTGTTGGAGATACCGCACAATTACCGCCTGTTCATCTTAATATTAGTCCCGCTTTGAGCGAGGAGGAATTAGAAACTCAGTTCAATAAAAAGGTCTACAGCGTCACTTTAGAGGATGTGGTAAGACAACAGGCAGCTTCAGGAGTCCTATATAATGCTACAAGTATTAGAGAGCTTTTGGTCAAAGAAGATTACTTGGGTTTTAATTTTAAACTCGAGGGATTTAATGATATTCATCGAATGCTAGAAGGAAATGAATTGTTAGAAGCACTTGAAAACACTTTACAAGAAGATGGTGTAGATCAAACGGTTTTGATTGTTCGTTCAAATAAACGCGCCAATTTATTCAACAGAAATATCCGTGAAAGAATTTTGTATTTAGAATCTGATCTATCAGTAGGAGATCAGTTGATGGTGGTTAAGAATAATTATTTTTGGTTGGATGCAAATTCTCAACCCGGATTTATTGCCAATGGTGATGTGGTTAAGATCAATCAAATAAGTAAATACGTCGACCGCTATGACATGAAATTTGCTGAAGTTAATGTCCAAATGGTCGATTACCCCGATGAACCTGCTTTTGATACGGTTTTGTTATTGAACACCTTGAGTTCTGAGACCGCTTCTTTAAGCTTTGAAGAAGGACAAATACTATACCAAAAAGTAGTTCAGGACTATTCTAAAGAAAAATCTAAATACAAACGCTTTTTGAAAGTAAAGAGCGATCCCTATTTCAATGCACTTCAGGTAAAGTATTCTTATGCCATTACTTGTCATAAATCACAAGGGGGGCAGTGGAAGAATGTTTTTATAGAGCAGCCTTATCTTCCAAATGGTCCGGACAGGGACTATTTCCGCTGGCTTTACACGGCTCTGACACGAGCCAAGGAAAAGCTCTATTTGATTGGATTTAGTTCAGATTATTTTAAATAAAAATTTAGTAGCTGAATATATTTCTCATATTTGCAATAAAGTTAATTTTGAATTCCGCATGAAAGTAATCTCAGTGATTCCGGCACGTTATGCCTCCACTCGATTTCCAGGGAAGTTGATGGAGATTTTAGAGGGAAAAACAATTATTTTAAGAACTTACGAGCAGGTAGTAGCTACGGGGCTTTTTGAAGAAGTGATTGTGGCCACCGATAGTAAACTCATCTATGATGAGATTATCTCCAATGGTGGAAATGTGGTTATGAGTAAAAAGGAACACGAGTGCGGAAGCGATCGCATTGTAGAGGCTGTTGAGCATATCAATGCTGATGTGGTGGTAAATGTTCAAGGAGATGAGCCTTTTATTGATAGTGAAAGTTTAAAGAATTTAATTGACGTATTTTATGAGGATTTAGATAATAAAATTGATTTGGCTTCGCTTATGACGCCCATAAATGATGCTGAAAGTATTTTGGATCCCAGTAACGTCAAAGTGATCGTTGACCGAGAGAACTTTGCCATTTATTTCTCTCGTTCTCCCATTCCGTTTAACCGCGATTTAGAAGATTCTGTAAATTATTTCAAACACATTGGTGTGTATGCTTTTAGAAAAAAAGCTCTGATTGACTTTAGTAAACAAGAAGTCACTCCTTTGGAAGCCGCAGAGAAAATCGAGTGTATTCGCTATCTTGAGCATGGTAAAAGAATAAAGATGGTTGAAACTCAGGTTTTTAATTTTGGAATTGATACGCCTGCTGATCTTAAAAAAGCAAAAGCTTTCATGAAAAAATAACACTGAAGATGATAACGAGACTGTCAAGATTTATTTTTTTTAAATTAATGGGATGGAAGATTGAAGGTGTTTTTCCTGATCTCAATAAAATGATTGTTGCAGTCGTCCCTCACACAAAGAACTTTGATTTTGTTATTGGAATACTCACCCGTGCTGCAATCAATGAAAAGATAAACTACGTAGGAAAAAAAGAACTTTTTAATCCGATTACGGGGTGGTTCTTTAAAGCGTTGGGTGGCGCACCTATCAATAGAGGGGCTAAAGAGAATACCGTGCAAGCCATTGTGAAAATATTCAAATTAAGATCTTTTTTCCGGCTAGCGATTGCCCCCGAGGGTACGCGCAAGATGGTTAAGCAATGGAAAACTGGTTTTTATTATATCGCCAGAGAAGCGAATGTTCCTATTTTGTTAGTTAAGTTTGATTATCCTCAAAAGAAGGTTTTTTTTCTAGACTTATTTTACCCTACAGACGACAAAAAAAAGGATTTTGAATTTATGCAGGCTTCTTTTTTAGCTTAAAACTATTTCTTAAAATTAGGATTGATTCGCGCACTTTTGGCCATCATTGATTTTTGAAGTTCTCGCAACCTGTTTTTTAATTCAATTACTTTTTCAGGAAATCGCAATGATAGATCTTCTTTTTCAGAAAGATCATTTTTTAAATTATATAACTCAATGGAATTAGATTCATGAAATTCAATCAATTTCCAATCTCCCTGACGAATTGCAGCTCCAGGAGTCCATCCGCTTCCGTGATAGTGTGGATAATGCCAGAATAAATCTTCTCTTTCTAAGGGTTTGTTTTTCAGGATTAATGGACTCAAGTCGACGCCATCCAAAACAATATTCTTTTCAATTTCAATTCCTGCCATTGATAACAAAGTAGGATAGAAGTCATGTCCTATGATTGGCTCAGCACTATTCCTTGCTTCTCCCGAATAATTTGCGGGTTTTATAAGTAAGGGTACACGAATTCCTCCTTCATACAGCCATCCCTTGCCAGCTCTTAGGGGAAGAACAGAAGTTGGTGCTTTGCGATTTCTACCTTTGGAAAGTGTTGACAAACCTCCGTTGTCACTCGTAAACACCAAAGTCGTATTTTCATATAGCCCTTGTTCTTTAAGGCTTTTGATAAGCTTACCAATGTTTTTGTCTAGCGCAAATAGCATTGAAGCATAAGCGGCGTTATGATGATCTAACGTGGTTATTCCTTTACCCTCTTCTCTTATAGCGGTTCCATCAATACCTAACTGTTCCAACTTTTTGTTGAATTTATCGATGTGATTTTTATTGGGTTGAATGGGGGTATGAACCGAGTAGAAGGATAAAAATATAAAGAAAGGTTTTTGGCCTACTTCATTTAGGAATTGGATGGTTTCATTGGTCAATCGGTCAGTTAAATATTCTCCTTCTGGTCCATCAGAAAGTTTTGGATTATTGTAAGGTGTATAATAACCTCCGGGAGGACTTCCTGCTTTATGTCCTCCTTTATTGATTTCGAAACCTTGATCTTCGGGAAAGTAGCCTTGGTCTCCTAAATGCCATTTTCCGGCATAAAAAGTAGCGTAATTAGCTGCTTTGAATGCATTAGCAAGTGTTTTTTCTGTTAGTGGAAGTTGATCTAGATCTTGAGGGCCTAATAATTTTTCATTTTGTTTATCATTTCCCGGAATCCAATCTGTGATACCCACTCTGGCTGGATGTCTTCCCGTCATAATCGATGCTCTTGAAGGAGAGCAAACTGACCCAGAGGCATAGGCATTGTTAAATTGAATACTTTCCTGACTCAGTAAATCTATGTTGGGTGTTTCATAAAAAGTACTGCCCATATATCCTAGATCTGTCCAGCCCAAATCATCGACAAGTATAAACACAAAGTTTTCCCTTTTCTCTGCACATGAGATAAGCAGCATCAGAAGGGGCAATAAGCGGAATAATTTCGACATTTTAATTATAAATATATACAAAAAGCATTGAACGAACATATAGAACAAGTCCTTCAGATAATTTTGTAGCTCTAGCTAAAAAGATTCAAATTTTTGCTTTTTTTTCATTTTTTAAAGCCAAAAAAATAGACTTATTATTAAATATTTAAAACTATTTTTTCTTGTTTTTCAACGGTTCGTATTTCAAATTTAAAAGTTGCTTTTTTGTCGGGTTGGATAAAATCACAGTCTACATTAAGAGAGTTCTCCCCTCTGTTTAAAGTAAAATCAGAAAAATCAACATTAAATTCCTTAATATATTTCCAATTAGCATCATACACGGTTGCCTTATTTCCACAATCATATTTTATTTTTTGTCCTTTCTTTAAAACAACAAGTAGTTTTATTTTTTTATAATTATTTATTTCTAAAGTAATGGAACTTATGTCCGAATCAACTGCGGTAA
>Ga0129324_10000441_pt1 | contig 30534 bp, 31 predicted proteins | sample CPBDNA_7_FD_96879 | JGI IMG/M metagenome (GOLD analysis project Ga0129324, IMG submission 96879) | Freshwater to marine salinity gradient microbial communities from Chesapeake Bay, USA - CPBay_Spr_15_0.2_DNA | ecosystem: Environmental > Aquatic > Marine > Coastal | place: USA: Chesapeake Bay...
AACCTGCTTAAAATGACTAATACTTTTAAAGGATAGAACCCATTATGGTGACTTCGTTTTTATTAGCATTAAGCTGCTTGAGGATTACTTTATATTCCGTTTCTTTCGCCAAGTTTTTAAACCTCTTAAGAATTCCATAATCTTTCTGACCTTGAAACTTGATCGTAAAGATAAAGTTTTTACAATGTTTTCCAACGACCCAATAATCTATAAGTTCTAATATTCTCTCTGGAATACAGATAATATCCGAGACTACCCAATCCACGACTTCGCTGACTTCGTATTTAAAAGCATCTTGCTTAAGAAAGGTAACGCTCTCATCCTGCATAAGTTCTATGTCTAGAGGTGATCGATCAAGGGCAGTCACTTTCGCACCATTCTTACGAGCGATATACGTCCATCCACCAGGACAGGCCCCTAGATCTACTAGAACCTCCCCTTCGACTATGCTCTTTCCCATAACCTCTTGTGCTTCAACAATTTTCTTAAACGCCCTAGACGGTGCCTTCTTGTCTTCTTCCACATTGTTAAAACCACCGACAAATGGAGAGATAAGGGAATGAAATAGATTGAGTTCTTCTTTGGTTATATAAGATAAAACAATCGAACGATCGGGTAAAATAAGGATTTGCAAAAAAGGAATTGAGCGGTCAAAGCCTTTTCGTAAATAAGAAACACCTTTCTTTTTTAGGGCGGTTATAATTTTGCCTTTAACTATATCTGCCCTTCCCGTTTCTAATATTCCATATTTCTGTGTCAGTGCGTATACGTGGCAATTAACTAGAGAAACGCCAGTGATTTGGGGGTAGAGAACTTTTTCAATTTCAGTTACTTGTTTCGATATACTATTATCAGGAATTACATTGGCATTAATTAGTGCGGTGGTAGAAAATGCTATGTACTCATTTTTTAGATCAATATCTTCTTGGATTTTAATTAAAGGAAAGCCTTCAACAGCAGAACACTTAATTTTGAAATCTGCGTCAATCTCATTCTTTAATACTTCAGTCCATTTATCGTCTTTACATAAGATATAGTGCACTTTACTTCCTTAAAATCTTAGATTCTTGTATTGAATTATTAACAAAATATGCTTCACACGACAAATCCTAGGCCCAATGTAATCCTCCTAACTATACTTAATTATTCACTGAACTTAAGAAGTAATTACCTTGGGTTTGAAATTAGATTGAGTTTTTGACGAAAAAAATGTGATATAGAAACCTATGACAAAAGTAGATTATTTTCAGGCCTATCCTCAAAATTTAAGAGAACAAGTTCAGCAATTAATAACTAGTGGCAATTTGAGAACATACCTACTAAATAAATATCCCACTGGTCATCAGATAAACACAGACAAGCAGCTTTATGAGTATGCAAATGACCTTAAACAGAACTACATGAGGAAAACACCTCAAATAGATAAGGTTATGTATGGGAAGCAGAGAGACCTCATCCTCAACGCTCTTGGAACCCACACTTTTGTTAGTCGTAATCATGGTGGAAAATTAAAGAGCAAACACGAGATCCGAATTGCAATTAGCTTAAAAGAGGCACCAGAAGAGATGCTTAAGATGCTAGTCGTTCATGAGCTCGCCCACTTTAAAGAAAAAGACCACAATAAGGCCTTTTATAAACTCTGTGAGTATATGCAGCCAAACTATCATCAGGTTGAATTTGATATGCGCTTATTTCTAGTTCTACTAGATCAAGGAGAGACACTTTTTAAAGAATAATGTTTCCATGTGGCATATGCAGAATAATTGAAACCATTGTAAGTTTTTGTTTCTAGGCAAGTCTTCATCCATTCAGTACTCTTTTCTAAATATTAAAAAAGGATTTTTAATGCGACTCTCAGCAGTATTTATAACTATATTTTCCCTCATTACATTCGCACAGGCCGAAAATATCACTCTTGAACATAATGTTCTCAAAGGAAAGTGGCATAAGAGTGGAGATCTGCTGATTTCTCACAAGGACGTTACAAGCGGCTCTTTTGAAATCAAGATTAAATATGACTTAAAACCCAAAGGAGTTATGGGGAGGATTATCAGTGCCTTCTTAAAGGGCGAGTATATATTTAACTTTCCAGAAGATATGCTTTACGAAGAAGGTTATGAAAACCTAGAGGCCAATGGACCTGTTGAGCTTATTCATGAAGATAAAGTGGCCATTTTAAAGTACCTAGAACTAGTAAATATTGATGGACACATCGGTGCGCACAAAGTTGAGGTACGCTCCAAATCTACAATGAGCTCCAAATACCCTGGTGGTAAATGGCATATTCACTTGTATTATCACCCTAGTATTCCTTCAGTTGGCATCTTTAGAAGTGAAATTTTCTATCATGGAAAAGCAGGAGAATATAACGTCGTCTCCATACAAAAATAAATTTATAACCTAGCTTGCCCCTTATCGCACCAGATGAAAATAAGGGTCAATCAAGCTAAATTAATTTATTACCAAAAAAGACCTCATCTCTAAAGCTAGTGAGCTTTGAAACGAACCAAAACATCTTACTCTCAGGTAGATCAAAGGCGTATGCTTGAATCTCTTCGCACAAATCCATAAGCTCTTCATAATAACTAGGTTTACATTCATCCCTTGGCGATTTTTCAGCAATTGAGAATAGAATTCTCCCATTGAATGGATCTTTTTTTGCAACGAAGTTACACTTAGTTAAATTCTTAGTGTCGTTCCTTGTTTTCATATCTCTCTCCAAATTAATGAAGCGCTGTTCTATCATAATCTAAAAAAAATCCAAGTCGGTATGAATTTTGGAAATGACAGAATTGTCATTTAGAGAGTCTAGAAATAGGTTTAAGCTAAGATTTGCCCATAAAGCATGAGTTGGATCAGGTTTTATTCTAAAAAATTTTTCAGTAAGTCCTCCTTAAAAAAGCTCCCTTCACAAAGCTTGCCCATAAGGGACTCTAAAAATTAAGGCCACTCTCCCAGTATTTCTCCTCTACCAATGGCCATGAAGACTTTGGGGATATACTCTAAGAACTGGGGGTTCCATGGCCAAAATAAACGTCGAACTTGTTAAATACGATACAGAGAAAACAAAGAATAGGAAGCGCAAGAATCTCTTAGTTGATGAGAAAAGCGAAGAATCCGTTATCGCAAAATTAGAGAAAATCCATAAAGGCGATAAGGTTAAGGAAGTTTTCGAGATCACTTGGGGAGAGGAAGTTGCTCCAAAAGTAAATCCTGGAGTCGTTCTTACTGGAAGAGTTAAGTTCTTTGAAGAACCTAAGGGCTTTGGTTTTATCGCACCCGAGGATGGCAAGGGTGACTTATTTTTTCATGCCTCTGCCCTAGGCGATGGCAAAGTTTCAGACCACGATCGTGTTGAATTTGAAGTGAGCGAAGGTCCTAAGGGATTGGCGGCCATTCATATCAAAGTCATTCATGAAGATGAAGATGAAGTGGAGGATTAACCCATTTAACCTCATTAATTAAAATTATTGCCAAAGGTAAGCTCATCTCTAAAACGAGTAAGCATTGAAGTAATCAATGGCACCTTTTCTTCAGGTAAATCAAATGCCTTTGCCTGAATCTCCTCACACAAATCCATAACCTCTTCGTAATAATTAGGACAACTTTCATCAGTCGCTGCCAGGTCAGCTATTGAGTATTTACCTTTCTCACTAGGGTCGATTTTTAAGTTCATCTCTCTCTCTCCATGTTTTGAAGTTCAACTTTATCACATTTGTGAAAACTTCCAAATGGGTATGAATAATTGAAATGACAAATATGGCACCTCAAGGTCTCTAAAGGTATTATAACGCTAAAATTGACTCACAAACATGAGCTACATCAGAGTTTATATAAATCAATGGTCTGCAGGAATGATAAGAGAGTTAGTTCGATAACTTCTTAAGTCTACCGAACTCCTTTTTGGCCAAATCTATATCACCATGTTTAATCAACAAGATTAGCGCAAGTGCCTTTTCATCACTATTTCCTATCTTATGAGTTAAGTAACGAATAAGTGAGTCTTTAAGCTTACTTGCTTCAAGGTTACTATTTTGCATCATATACATCAGCATCGTATCGACATAGTTAACTAATAGGGCAGGCGCAAACACTCTGCTCTTTGGTAATTTGTTGGGAAAACCTTCAGGAGTACCATCTTCATGGTGGTGTTGAACTATTGAAATGGTTTCTTTTGAAAATTCTTTCATTTCTTCTAGAATTGCCGCACTTCTGTTTGGATGCTCTTTATAAACGGTCTTATTAAAGTTTGAATCTTTTCCAAAGAGTGCATTATAGTTAAACCCCTCTTGAGTGAGGGAAATATCTCTAAACAAGGCACCCATCGCTAGAGAGTGTAGTGTCTTATCAGCAGTCCAGTCCAAGACACGGGCCACAACCAATGAGTAGGATGCGCCAAGAACCGCAAGTTTCGAGGCCCTACTATTCTCATCTAAGATAGGTGTGATTAAAGGAACGCTCCCATCTATGACCGAGATTTCTTTAGTAAGTGTATCTAATGAATCTAAGCAATAGCGTATGGACTCCTTAGACATGTTAAGTAGTCGCATAGATTCGTGGCTAATTTCAACTAAATGATTTAAGAATTTTATCTTGGTACCGGGGTTCCAAGAGTTTTTGGCCGAAAGTATTCTTTCATTTAATGAAAGGTAAGATGGTAGATCATCTTTATCAATCCATAATTCCTTTATTTCTTTTTCGGAGAGCTGATTTAATCTTTCAATATCAATTTCCGTACCAGAATGGGCTATTTTTAAAAAACGTGAATCTTTGAGTCTTATGTAGACCGAAAAGTTTAGTATTTTGCCAGTCAAAAAGTCATCGATATCCACCCTAGCATAATCAATATCAGTGATCTTATCCTCTTCATTAGTTCCTAAAGCATTTTTAGTAATCTTTTGGATTTCTTTCTTGGCCATAGGTTTCGCTAAGAATCCAAAAACCCCAAGATCTAGAGCATCATGAATATCAGTATCATCTAAATAGCCTGTCATTAAAACGACTCTAACAGTAGGTGTATTTTGCTTTACCCAGGTTAGGATATCGAGGCCGGAGCTTTGGCCTAAGTTAATATCAGAAATAATTAACTGGAAACGATTGGATAGGAGTTGCTTAACGGCTTCATTAAAAGAGTCAGCTAAAACTACGCTGTAGTTCATCTTTGTAAAAATACTTTCAATTGACTCTCTTAATTCGAGGTCATCTTCTACGAGGAGAATATCTTTTTTTCTCAGGTTTTGATCAAATTTATCCATTGGTGTTATTATATATGAAAAAGAGGTTTTCTATGGCCATAAAAATAAATTTTAATGAATTTATCAGAAGTATAAGTTACGAGAAAGAGGCTTATATTATTCATGAATTGGCCAATAAATTTAACCTTTTAAGTCTTAATATTGAAGATCTTGAAGAAGCCCTTGCAGAGAAAGATGTCAGTGTAAGCCTTCTAAGAGAAGAGTTTGATTCCCTGTTAGGACAGAAGAAGAAGTTTTTAACGGCTTTGAATCACCTCAAGGGTCTTACCAATCCAAAAGATAGTTCCTCGATTGAAACAAAAAGTGCCCTCTCTCTTGCCCTATCCTTAAAGTCAAAAGCACTAAGGGATAAATTGTGCACCTTTACCTTAACAGATGAATCAATAAGCAAAATTCCCCAGACCCAAGGGCGTGAGTTATTTTTATGGAAAATCGCCTTAAGAGTTTATTTGAATGATTCAAAAGAGTGGACCATTGACCTTAGCTCAAAAGATTCTTGTTACCGAGAAGAGCTCAATTTACTTAAGGATGTGAATGAAGACTTCAAAGTTCTTTATTTAAATGAGTATGTCAAAATGCTAGAGATGGTTTTCAATCAATGAGGTCAATAAGAAGACTCAAAGAGATAAATCGTGCATTAGTTTCTTTTTATTATTAGCAATATCCGCAAGAGTGTACTGGTAAAGCGTTTCGTAAAATTTCTTTTCAGCGTCCTTTAGTGCGCCCTTTAGTTTACAAGAAGGACTAATTATACAATTACCAGAGTCTCCAAAGCATTCAACCAAATAGGATTCTTTCTCCAGTTCTTGGATAATTTTTCCAATATTAATCTTTTCAGCAGAAGTGGAGAGTGAAATCCCTCCCCCTTTACCTTTATATGAGTCGATTACACCCATTTTAGAAAGGTTGTGAACTACTTTTACCAAATGGTTTTTAGATATTTTATACTTTTGTGATATTTCCCCAACTGTTGATAACTCATCTTCTTTAAGGGAAAGGTAGATGAGAACTCTCAGACTATAGTCCGTAAAACTAGCTAAACGCATAATAAATCCCTATTTACTTAAATTCTATTTGAGCTTACTATTTATAATATGTAATTTAAATATACATTAAGGAGTAATCATGTCAAGTTTATTTGAGAGAATTGGTGGTAAAGAGGCCGTAAAAGCCGCTGTAGAGATTTTCTATAAGAAAGTTTTGGCCGATGAGCGTATTAACTCTTTCTTTGAGGGAATTGAAATGGAGGCTCAAATCAGAAAGCAAATTTTGTTTTTAACCTATGCTTTTGGTGGGCCAAATAATTATAATGAGAAAAGTATGCGAGAGGCCCATTCGAAATTAGTAGAAAAAGGGCTTAACGATAGTCATTTTGATGCTGTTGTTGAAAATCTAGGAACAACTCTTCAAGAGCTAGGCGTTCCCGCAGAACTTATTCAGGAAGCGGCATCAATAGCAGAGACAACTCGTAATGACGTCTTAGGAAAATAAGCACAAACTCCAATAAAACCCTTTATTATCAACCAAGACATCCATCCTAGGTTTTTAATTGAGGGAAGTATTTTAAAGTACTTATCGAGGAAGCTTGACCTTGAAAGTGGAGCCTTTTCCGACTTCGCTTATGACCTCAATATCTCCATTATAGGACTTAACAATTCCAAAAATAACGGAGAGACCAAGACCAGTCCCCTCATTAAGAGGTTTTGTGGTGAAAAAAGGATCAAATAACTTTTCGATAACATCCTCACTCATACCATGTCCGTGATCCTGCACTGAAATAATATGGTTGTTATTAGTAAGTTGATAAGAAACTTTTATCACCCCCCGATTGCTCAAGGCATGAGCGGCGTTATTACAGAGATTGATGATTATTTGAGATATTTGATTCACATTTATATAAATTGGAATATCCCCTTCTTCATGTATATCCAATTCAAATTCGATTTGGTGCCGATTAGAAGATCGTATCAACTCCATGGTTCTCTTTACCTCCTCAGATAAAAGAATCTCCTCGTGACTTCCCGAATCTTTTCTGGCAAAGCTTAAAATTTGACGAACCAACTCTCTTCCCCTCATACAATAATCTAAGGCGGTATTGACCCGTTCCTTGTGTGAATCCTTATCATCAGAAAAGTCGAGTCCCTCTGTGGACAAAGTAATGCAGTGGAGAATATTGTTAAATTCATGCGCTATTCCACTGGCAAGAACTCCAATAGATTCTAAACGTTGCTTTTGCTGAAGTTGGCGCTCGTAAAGTTTTAGCTTTTCTTGGTTCTTAGACTTTATAAATATGTAGACTGCTAGACCTAAACTAATCGCCATAATCAAAAGCCAAATAATCCAAGGAAGATAAGTGGTTTCTCTCTTTAAAAGTATCTTGGTGGGATAGACAACTAGCCCCAAATCCCTATTATTAACATCTATTGAAATCGTTTGGGAAAGATCAGCAGCGACTTGCTTACTCTTTAAAGTGCTAAAAATGGTTTTATTTTTAATGTCATCATCATGATCAATAACAACGAATTCAAAGAGCTCTTTACGCTCCATTTTGGTAAGAGGAGCGAAAAATTCTTTAATATAGATAACAATAGCAATAAAACCTTTTAAGTCTTTTAAGTCATCACTCCCTGAAATCGCAAGACTATTAAAGACAGGGTACGTAATAGCGAAACCTAGGTTCCCTTCCATTTTACTTTTTGTAATCACAGGAAATGTACCACTTACAACTGGTTGACCTAATTTCATTGACCTGTACTTAGACTTCATTCTTAGGGGTGAGAAGGCCAAATCTAAACCCACTGTTTGGTACTCAGGCACAGGAGAATAAGAATAATAGGCAGGAAAGTGAAAGAGACGTTTTTTAGCTGGGATTTGTTTGCCCTTACCATCTATTTCAAAAAACTTAAAATTCTTTAATCCATCCCTGACTGCGCGACTCTCATAAGCCTCTCTCTGATGGGACGGTACTTTAGGTTGCCACTCAACAATATGAAAAGGAGATTCTTTATCAATTGTACTACGACAAAATATCTCGAATTCTTTCCTAGTAACATCTTGACTAGAAAGAATAAAACCCTCAATCCCTCTTAAAACATTCTCTGCTTTATAGTACTCTCTCTCAATAGAATTTTTGAGCTCGTGGGTCCTTGAAAAAACCTGAGATTTAATATCATTCTTCTCGCGCTCAAGCATAAAGTAGAGGGATAAAAACGCCGTCGAGAGGCCAAATAAGATAATTAAAATCGAAGGCGTAATTGGAGTCTTTTTCATAGTAATAAAATGTAAAAGTAAATGAATCGCTTTACTTTAGGCCAGTCTTACCTAGAACACTAGTCCCTTTATAATTATTCATTCCACTATTTTAGGAAGAAATGGGATTTGATTAAGTAAAATTTTCGCAATCACTTAGAATTTAAAATACGCTTGAATCCACCTCAAAAAAAGTATCCTTAAGCCTTTTCAAAGCCTAAATAATTGAAGAAAATAGTTAAAAAGGTTGCATTTATTTGAGCAAATTACAATATTCTAAATATTACATCTATTGGTTCCTAGAGCACTGTCTTGGCCCCCTTGGCCGTAGGCTATTTGAATCTAAAAGATGGAAGATCAATCAGGAGCTTGTTAAGAATATAACAGACTCAAATACTCGGAATTTTCTCAAGATTGACGAAGTTGATTCGATAACACCAGAAGACTTCAAAAAAAATTATTATCTTAAAAATAAACCCGTTATTTTAAGAAACTTTGCCAAAGACTGGCCTTGCACCCAAAAGTGGAGCCCTCAATTCTTTAAAGTTAACTATCCTGACTACCCTATGATCCTGACTGACTACCATAAAGATCGTGGAGGAAGAAACGAAGAAGTTTTACTTAAAAAGTATATGGAGAGAATTGAGGAGGGAGAGAGTATCTATGCTCGCTTTGTTAAGATTTTACATGACAAGCCCGAGCTTAAAGAAGACTTAAATACTGACACAATAAACAAGATGAAGCGAAAAACTGACTTCTGGGTTGCTACTCAATTTTTTATGGGCCCCCCAAAAACATCGACTTACCTACATTGTGCTTTCATCAATAACTTCTTTGTTCAATGCTATGGAGAAAAGGACTGGCTATTAATGTCCCCCAAGCATAACGCTCTCTTTCATCCACCAACTGATCACGCCCCTACATTTCGATGTCATGAAGACTATGAACACCCCTCCTTTAATAAAGAAGATGTTTTTCGCCACATAGATGTTTATAAATTCACAGTACGACCTGGAGACATTTTCTACAATCCCCCCTTTCATTGGCATTATGTAACCAATAAAACATTTTCGATTTCCTTGAGCCTTAGAATTATGAGTATTTTTTCGGCGTTTCGTAGTTCCCCGATGCTTACATTCTTAACAGCAACGTCGACAAACCCCCCAGCTTTTCAGAGCTTATTTAAGATGACAAGAGGTGGAAATTTTCTAAACTTTTATGAAACAAAAAAAAAGAAAGATGATGTTTAAACGACTATCAAACCTTAAGAAAAGATTGCCACTAAAATCCAATTATTTCCAATAATAGCGCCATCGTCTTTCTCAACGTCTAGGCATCTCGCCGATCTTGGGTATAATGTAAGAGGAGGCATTAAGACGCTATTTGAAAAAACTGAGTGATTCAAAATACATTGAGTTCATCACCTTTACCGCTTACCTATTGGTGGCACACCTCTTCATTCCTTATTTCTTTGGTGGCAAGGATATATTCTGGCTGAGTTCATGGAACCTATTTTCCTTTAAGACTACAGAATTTGTATATGATATCTCCTGTGATGGTGGAAAGAGTTTTCTTCTAAGAGATAGGCCTTTAGAAAATGCGGGAATTAAACCTTTGCATTTAATGAACCTCCTTAATAACCAGAGAAAATCAATACCGGAACCTATCCTTCAGAATTTAATAAATAACTATAACTGTACTGAACCTGTTCTTTATAAAATAAAAGGGTCTTTTTACAATCATTTCATTGAGAAGAGTTTTGAAGATGTACTTGAAAGGAAACCATTGTGAAATATTTTTATGGAACATTTTATGGTCTTCTCTTTATGGTGGGTTTTTATGGTGTAAAGTCGACGATTCAAGGAACCTTTCTAAAACACTTCGAAGACCAAATTGGCTCCACGTTATTAAGTGCTTTTATTGAACTAAGTCTATTTTCTAGTCTTATCCTTTTAATCGTTCCTATTTTTAGAAATGAAAGAAGATATAAAGTAATGGCCGCAATCGCAGTCAATTGGATTTACTTCAACTTATTCTACTTAAAGGGTGAATATTTCTATAGTTGTCATCCATGGTTAATTTCGTCCATTTTCATGGCCTCAATTGGTTTCACAAATAAAGAGAATCAAAAGGTTATGTTAAGAATTCTACAAACATTACTTTTGAGTCATTATTTCTTCACAGGCCTTTGGAAGTTGCGCTCATTAAGATTCGACAACCTTTTTAAAATGCTTTATGAGGGAACATTAGAGCATTTCGCCTATATCCTTGGAGACAAGAATTACGGACTTCCTTTTTTAACTGAGTTTTTAATAGAAAAGGCGCCCCTATTTTTAGTTATGGGCTTTGCCATCATCATATTGTTTCAGCTCTCAAGTGTCGTCGCCATTTTTTGGCATCCTTACCGTAGATCATTTATCTGGGGTATTTTTCTATTTCATGCCGTTGTCTTGCTTGTTACAGGAATTCCCTTCTTATTCACCCCTGTGGCACTTTATCTTATGGTTATTGTTGCTGATGATGTGTTTGATATCAGAAGTCACGGCCGAGAGTATGTGAGGATTAATTAAGAGATTCTTTAAAATTTTCAGTTGGTAAAAGGACTATAGTTTTCTCGCAAACCAATTGATAAGGAACTTTTCTTTTAAAATAAGCTCCAAAGCACTACGCACATGGCTTTTTTCTAGGATAAATGTCTTTGGGTGCACACCTATCGATCTTATTTTTTTCCAAAGAATCCATTGATTTCTGGTTGGGACAACGTTGTCTTTATCGGAAATAACCATCGCTACGTTTTTAACTAATGGATTGTTAATAATGAGGTTGGGGTCCAAATAAAGAAAGTCTCTAAGATAGCTCTCATACTCTCCAAGATTTGTAATTCCCAAGGCCTTCATGTGACAATTTCGAAAATCGACAAGATCTTCTCGTTGGGTGTCTCTATAGAGGCTTGGAGTGTCCCCGCCTGCTACTGCCACAAAGAGAGCTTGGAAACGATGATCAAGACCATAGAGCATCGCGGATTGAATGCCGCCTAGACTAGCTCCTACTAAACCCATTTTATTCGTCTTAAGGTAAGGCATTTGTCGCTTAAGACCGGCAATGGCAAAAAATGTCCCAGCAAGGTCCCTTCTGATCTTCCTCTCTATTTTTGAGGCGGTCTCTTCATCAAAAGGAATGACTTCAACGAGACTGCATGGAATCAGCACCGGATAACCTTCTTTTGCTAATCTATGGGCAAGCCTTCTTTCAAGGAATGTCACTCCACTAATATTCGGCGATAAGACAACCAGTGATTTTAAGTTGGACCGATTAGGTTTATAAAAAAGGAAATGAAACGACAGTCTTTCTTGAGAATTCCTCTCTAAAATAGTAAGTCCACCATTGTTTACTCGATAATGGCGTTTATCTTTTATGACATCGCCCATATCAAAGGACTTTGCCTCAAAGTCAGTAATGACATCTTTAATATTATTTAAAGCAAAGACATTTGTCGTGACGAATAGAATAAAGGTGACGATTAGGTTTTTCATATTTCTCTCTTTTTTGAGAATTTTATACTTTCCTGAATAGAGAAAATGTCTCTTTTTATAAGAAATTTCGTGTCAATTATCAGGTTCCCTACGAGGATGATGATCAATTCAAGTTCATCATTGAAAACATGTGGGTAAAATCTAATTACCATTAAAAAAATCGGCCTTGTGTTTCTTTCTAGAGATTTTTTAATTTCAGGAATCGTTAAAACCTAAGTTTGACTTAAAATTTAATTTTTTTAGAAAATAATATATATATTGAGATATAGTTTTAAATGGGATTATTAAGAAAAATTTATGTTGAGGATATCGCTATGAAGATCGCTTGCTTTAGTGTTCATGAATTTGAAAGGAAATATCTCGAGAATTGGGCGAAGACGCTGGGACTTGAGATCGATCTTTATAAAATCCAACTTGGCGATGAGACCATAGAGATTGCTAAGGGGTATGAAGTTATTTCGTGCTGGGCAAGTGATGATCTTGGGGCAAAGAATCTCCACTCACTTAATGAGTCCGGTCTCAAGATGATCTCTCTTCGTTCTGCTGGCTTTTCTCACCTCGATGTGGAAACAGCACGAAAGCTGAACCTCGTGGTGGCGCGCGTTCCTTCTTATTCTCCAGAGGCCATCGCTGAACACGCGTTTGGTCTTTTGATGTGCTTAAACCGCCATTACCCAAAAGCCTTTCAAAGAGTAAAAGATTTTAACTTCACTCTAGAAGGCCTAGAGGGTGTAACACTTCATGGTAAAACAGTAGGTGTCATCGGCATTGGTTTAATTGGAGAGGCCTTCGCTCGAATCATGGCAGGAGTTGGCTGTAAGTTGCTTTTTCATGATGTCCAAAAGAGAGAGGATCTCGCAAACGAACTTGGTGCCCAATATGTCGAGTTAAAGGAACTTTTAGAAAGCTCTGATGTTGTTAGCCTTCATTGTCCTTTAAATGACAAAACTAAATATCTTCTCAATCAAGAGACTCTTGATCTTATGAAAGATGGCTCCTTTTTACTTAATACAGGTCGAGGTGGTCTTATTGAAACTCAGGCGCTTATCCAAAATCTCAAAAAGGATAAAATTAGAGGGGTAGGTCTTGATGTCTATGAATATGAGGAAGGCGTCTTTTTTAAAGATCACTCAAGCCTTGGCATAAGTGATGAAAGCTTACTTCGACTCATGAGTTTTCCTAAGGTTCTCATCACATCTCATCAAGCCTTTTTTACTGAAGAGGCCCTCGAAAATATCGCGAAAATTTCCTTAGAAAATATCGCCACCTATATAAAAAGAGACCCCTTGATCGTTAATAATACCCTCTATTAAGGATGTAAATTAGACCTATTTACAAGGAACTTTCTAAGTAAATTCTCCTTACACAGGGCGATAACTTAGGGCCCTTAGTAGAGAATCTCGAGGAAAATGCTGCAGAACACACTTTAAGCCTCTCTGGCGAATACCTTGTCTCGCTAGAATTAATTTTGGCAACAAATGAAAGAGCCTCCTCACTCGCATCTTTATTACAATTCGTGAATTCTCCTTGTCGCACCTCAGCGAATCTTCTAAAAGCCTATCTTTCAAAGACTTAATTAAAACCATGTTTTCTGTTTATTAACCATTTCTTAGGAGGAAATGAATGAAATTATTATTATGTATGCTTTCTCTACTTTTGGCTTCAAGTGCTGTGGCCCAATATAGTGGGCAAGAGCTAACAAGTGCTACGTCAGAATTAAATGTTTCTCTTGTTTCACAAGGACCAGCTTCAGAGTTTGGCCTTTATCCGTGTTCAGTTGAAATTGGTCATTATGATTTTGACGGTACGGCTTATATTCCACATGATTTTGAAGGCACAGATAAGATGATTCTTACTGTTTTAAATAGATTCTCAGGTGCTATTTTTACAGAAATTTTGGTTATTAACAAAGACAACCCTTTTAAATATTATAATATTGATCCAGCTGTATTTGTGATAACTGATGTAAAGCTCCAACTCAATTCAAGTATCTATGGAACTAGTTTCAAAATCAGAAAGTGTTACAATGATGGAAATTATGATGGAACTGATCCAGTTGGATCAGAAAACTCTTCTCTAGATGCTACAGTTGAAGTTCGATCTGGTAATCGTCAATACCTTTTTGATTCTCAGTTAAGCGCTAAAATCTATTATGAGTATCCAAGTTACAACACAGATGGATCGTTTGCAGAGTTTGATCTTGTAAACTTTCAACCATACTCATTGTATACTCCAGTTCGCGGACCTCGAGATGGGGTAAGTTATGAATTTAGAGAAAATTCAACAAAAACTAGAGATCACGAGCGTCGTACTCTTGAAATGAAACTCATGACAACGTTTAAGGAATTAAATTTAGGTTATAATTAATCATTAAATTTAATAATGGGGGGCCAACGATTTGGCTCCCCTTTTGAGAATTATGAAAAAAACCATTCTTATCTTTTTATTTTCAACATGGATGCTGAGTATTGCTAGTGCAAGCTCAGCAAGTTGCTCGCTCGGGGTAACGGATGGATTATACTTCTCATCTTCCTACGAATCGAATAAAGAATTTTTTTATAATTTAGATGGTGATCAGTTTGCGGATAAAAAAATCAATATCCCAAATTGTAAAAAAGAATATAGTAACTACTTAATGATCGGAACTGGAGTAAAGCATGTCCCAAAAAACCCGGGCATTGCAACAACAGCTTTAGAAGATAATATTACACCATACCACTGCTCTTAAAAAAACCTCCAAACCCCCTTTGAAGCGATGAGTGGTGAAGAATCAAAACAACTTTTCTCAAAAGAAGTGCTGACCCTAAGGAATTGTTTAGAGTTCAAACTGACTAAAAATGGACCTCAAAAGATAATTTTTGATGAAATTCAAGAGCACTGTGAAATAAAGAAGATTGATGACTTCAATGTCATTATCAAAGGCGGTAAATGCCTATTCAAGAATCATGAGTTAGCAAAGTTTACCCTTACCGTAGCGGGAAGCAGTAACTGCAATGATAGAGACTTCTTAAAAGAAAATAAGATGAACCCAAGTGCGGTTGATTCAGAAATCGTCTATTATTACACCGGCAGTAATGACGGCGAGACAGGTTACCTAAACCTTCTCGGTAAGACACGCCTCCAAATAAATATACAAGCGGGAAGCGAACTCATCCCCTTAACCGATGATATGGGCACATCAACTCCAACCCTACCAGAGTCATGGGTCTTTCCCACTCTGAATATTGGAGAGATTACTTTCAAAAAGAGAAAAGAAAGAACATCCATTAATATTCCTTTTTTAATTGAAAACCTTTGTAAAAAAAGCTGTAAAGATGGAGTGTGTACGAGCCCATGTGACTATGCTTTGCCACTTGGAGCACAAGTCAGCCTATACTCAACGAACAAAAGAAATAAATACGAAATAGTTGATGAGTGGTACCAAGGCGCAAAGATTCCCGCCAATTGGCAAGGGTCTCTCGCCTCATTTCAGTCAAATCATAGAATCAATAATGAGTCCCTTGAAATCGCTGAGGGAAGTCGCTTTAAGCTTGAAATAAGCTTTGGTGACCCCAAATATAACTTTAACATGCTCACGAGAGGTCTGCGCTCAATTTTAGGGTCGTTCTCAAGAAGTATGCCATCAATGGATAATGGAATGATTCACAATATTCCAATGATTACCATGCCAGGACTTGGAGGAAGAAACAGTATCCCCACTTACCAAGACCTACCCAATATCGGAAATGGCCAACTCCTATCCGAAAACTTTTCTAGAGACCAGTTTCACGATATGCGAGAGTTGATTCAATATGATCTTTTCGTGCCTTACTATAATAAGGTTTGTAATAAAGAGCGTACAAAGTGTGTTAGCGCCAACATTGAAAAAGCAGTCTCCTACACCATCGAATTTGAAGTAAAAAAGAGAAGTCCAAAATAATAGAAATAGACCTTTTCCTGGAAATAACACTGGAGATTCAACCCCCATCGAAAACTATATTATTGATAATATCACCATGACAAGGAATTCATTGATTGATCGTAATTTTCAATTGAAGATGAAAACCGAAGATCAAGTTAAAACTTCGTGTAAGATCGTCCATCCATAAATCATCTCATAAATCTGTTTAAATCATGATTTATCTTAAATTTCATACTGACTCACCTCCCCTGAAAGCTAGTCACAGATTAGATTGAAATCTTTTTTTAGATGATATTCTCTGCATTGAGATCTGGTGAAGAAAACCCTAATTAATGGCGGCAATATTATGCGAACTAAAACTGTAAAGAATACAAAAGAACATTATCGGCACGTCTTAATGGAATGGGAGAATGAGGGAGGGCACCTTATTAATGTTAATGATACCGAGGATATCGAAACTAAAGGAGATACGAAAAACCCTTCTACCTATCTATGGGGGGAACAAACTCAAAAGTCTTTAAAATATTTTGATATTGGTACGGAAGTATTTGATCATGACTTTATCAGGGCCTTAATCATTATTAAAAGGTCAATGGCGCTATCGAATAACAACTTTGGTCTATTAGATCAGGAAAAATCTTTTGCCATTGTTAAAGCGGCAGATTATTTTCTAGAAAGTAGGGATTACTCTTCATTTCCTGTAAAGATTTGGCAGACAGGTAGTGGTTCTCAAATAAATATGAATGTTAACGAAGTACTTGCTCGTGTCGCTACAAATTACTTAAAAGAGGACGGTAAGTCATACAAAGTTCATCCTAATGATCATGTTAATTTGTCTCAATCATCAAATGACGTTATTCCATCGGCGTTAAATATTTCAGCAACAGCTCTTATCGTAAAAAAGCTCTTACCAGTATTAAATTCACTTGAAAATGAGCTCTTAAAAATTGAACATAAATTTAAAGAAATAGTAAAAGTTGGTAGAACTCACTTAATGGATGCGGTCCCAATTTCTTTAGGACAAGAATTTTCGGCCTTTAAAAGTCAAATTTGCCAAGATAAAAAACGTATCGAAGATACATTAGAAAGGACCAAGGAAATTCCTCTTGGAGGAACTGCTGTTGGTACGGGCATAAACTGTCCTACAGAAGTCGCCATATATGCAGCTGTGCTCATATCCAATGAATATGGGATTAATTTTAAGAAAATGAACAATTTATTTAGAGGTATTTCTTCAAGTGACGAGATTGTAGAATTATCAAGCCAACTTAAAACATTGGCCTGCTCTTTGCTAAAAATGGCGACTGACTTAATTATTCTTGGCAGTGGACCAGACACGGGATTTAGTGAATTAATATTGCCTAAGAATGAAGCCGGTAGCTCTATAATGCCAGGAAAGATCAACCCTACTCAATGTGAAGCTCTTTCGATGGTTTGCTGTCAGGTTATAGGAAATGACATTTCTATAACTCTAGGTGGTATGCAAGGAAAATTGCAACTCAATACCTTCAGACCACTATTAATCAGAAATATTTTTCACTCTATTACCCTATTATGTGATTCAGTACACTCCTTTACTCGCTATTGTTTGGTTGGGCTGAAGGCAAATTTAAAAAGAATAGAAGAATATACTCAAAAAACAAAAATGGTTATAACTGAAATTTCACCCATTATTGGTTATGATGCTGCCGCTGATCTTGTTCGCAAGGCAGAAAAAAATCATAGAACAATTAAGGAAGAGATACTGCTAAGTGGATTAATGAGTGAAGAGGAATTAGTTGATAAGTTTACCTTGCGTTCGTTAACCTCACCACCGCCACTCTTTCACAATTTATCGTAGTAGCTTCGATTAAAGAACCAGGGTCTTCAAAAATAAAGGGAACTATGTATGGCAGAAGGTGACGGAGAAATTGGTTCAATTGGATGATCAGGATCTTCTGGTCTTCGCCATGGTCGGTCTTTGTCGGGCACAGTCGGCTCTTCGGTTGGCACGACCCATGGATTTTCCTTTCCCGGTTCAGTTGGACGCTCTTTTGGTGGTAAATCTGTTTCTGGTTTTTTTTCTGGTTCCCCATTAATTTTTTTCATAATCAATCCATAATTAGAGTACCCCTATTTTATTACCAAAAATATTCCAGTTCCATGATCTCTATCCATTATCGATATGATTAAAATTCAATTCATTAAGAAAGAGAAACTTTTGTTTCGATATATACGGAATAATTAAAACACAAGGACACAGAGATGGCGGCTAATTGCTTCTAAATTTTCAGGTAACTCTTCTTTAAAATTTTCCCTAATAAAATTATGGTAGAGCTGATAGAAAATTTTATCACCGGTGCTTGTTCCATAATGAACCCAACGGCCACTTGCATTTTGAACTCTATCGACTCGGTTTCTACGCGCGGCTTCTAGCCATGTATCGAGGACTTCTCTGTGGTAGTTAATCCCCTCTAGGAGATCTTTTCTAATTTTAATTAAGCGCTTATCTTTTAAATCCAAAGAATTCATTTCACTTATAATTTCTTGGTAGTAATCCCTATAAGGTGTACTTCGAGAAATTTCTTCTTGATGAATTTTTCCAATGAATTCGAGAAGGAGAACTTTTTCAATAACGGCCATATCAGTGAGGCTAAAAATCTTTTGTAATTGGGAGGCCAACTTTGGTTCAAGATTGCTTTGATCTGAAGAAAAAGGTCTATAGGTTTTCCCAAAGCGAGCATAAGCGTCGGTTAAATTTTTCCGTTCTATAATTTTATTTTTATCATAGCGAAAGGAATCCAATCCCTTGGCCAGAGAAACCGTTGGTGAGAATAAACCTATAAGCGAGATAACTAGAATTAATAATGATATTTGTACTTTCATACACTCTTTATCGGAAAAGAGAGGAGATCTACTGAGTATAACAGTGATTTAGTCTCCTTATTGCAAATCAATTTAGCTCAAAATAAGCAATTTATTAAGGATTATTAAGGCGCTTGAAATATTAACAAGAATTAATCCATAGTCACGTATGAATTGATTCAAAAAAAATTATTCATACCGATAAACTTTGGTATGAGAAGAAGAAGACCAATTGAAAAGAGTAAGTCAGAAGGAAGTATCTGGACTTCTTATAGTGATATGTTCACATCACTATCAGTAATCTTTCTTGTCATGTTTGTATTTGCCATTTTGAAGAGTCAAGTGACGGCCTTTAAAAGTATGGCAGTCGAAAAAAATACAGAGAAGATCCTAAAGGGTAAAGTTCCTAAGGCCGTCAAAGAAGAGATGGCGCAAAAAAAACAAAAACTAAATAAGTCTATAAATAAGATATCCGTGTACAAAGATGCCATTAAAGGAAAAATAACAGAGTTAAATGAACTCATCCATGAAATTGAAGGTCATAAAACCCTCGTTTCAGAGTTACTAAATCAACAAACGAAGCGTGAAGCGGTAATGAATGAAATTCAAGACACTTTGCACACCACAAGGGTAAAACTTCAAGAGAGAAACCTAAAAATTAAGAAGAATGACCAACAGATCACTAAGATGGACCATCAAATTAAAATTTCTCAATCTAGAGAAAGTGAACTTAAAGACTCAAAAGACAAAATGGAACAATCTTATGAAGAAAAATTAGTAATCGTGAAGAGGGACCTAATAGAAAAATTAAAACAAGAAAGAAACTCTTTTAAAAAACTACAGGAAAACTACGAGCAGGTCATTACTGAAAAATCTAAACAGGTACAGACGCAAAGCTCTTTAGTAAGTGAGTTATCTATTAAAACCAAAAAGTTATCTCAAAGTTTAGAGGTCATAAGCAAAGAAGCCTCTCAAAAGACTGTGGCACTAAAGGCCATTGAGGCCAAGTACAAGAGCGATAAGGTCAACTATGAATTAATGCATAAAAAAGTTCAAGAGTACAAAGTCTTAAATCAAAGCGCAGAAGAGTCAGAAAAGAGAAATATACAAGTTGCTAAACAGGAAAAATATAAAAGTACATTGATGCAAGAAAAGCTTTCAGAAATGGCATCCAAGCTAGGTTCTACTCAACGTAGAAACAAAAACATTGAATCTCGACTAAATAAACAAAATGAAAAGATGTCCCAAATTCAAGGTGAATTAAAAGGATTAAGAGGAGACAATAAAAAGCTACTCTCCTTAAATGAACAAATGAGAGGCACTCTTAAAGGTAAACAAGCAGGAAATGGTCGCAGTATAGCTAGCGCTAAGGATAACCTTAGAAAGAAACTTGCCAAACAGATTCATCAAAAGCTAGGCCATGCAAAGCTGGGTCTTGGGATAACTACAGATCCAGAAACCGGCAACATCACTTTTTTAATGGATGACTCCTTTCTCTTTACGAATAATAGTTATGAACTAACGGATGGAGTAAAGGAAACGTTAAAGGCCATTATCCCCATTTACTCTAAGGTCCTGTTTGAAGACCCACAGGTTTCGGATGCCGTTATGAGTGTAAATATCATAGGACATGCCTCACCTACTTTTAGACATACTTATGTTGACCCAAAGAGTAGTGACCCAGAAGCTTACAGTTACAACTTATCCCTAAGTTCAAATAGATCAAGTGAAATTGCTGTTTACATACTAGGCCCAGATTTCACAGAGTTTCCAAATAGACTCTCTTTAAGAAATAAAATAAAAACTATAGGCAAAAGTTACTCACTACCTGTATTAAGGTCTCCTTCTAGCGAACCTTCAACGGGTAAACAAGATTGCGGTGAATATGATTGTTATCAATCAAGACGAGTCGAAATTAATTTCACGTTAAAAGACGATACAAAAGTAATTGATTCTCTATATAAATTAATAAGAGGCCAAATATGACTGATGCCATACTTTATTTCTTTTCCAACTATATGATTGAGTGCATGTTGGGCCTACTCGTATCTGCCCTGGCCTTCAGATGGTTGGCATACAAATCTTGTAAATATGATCAAGTCTATTTTCATACTTTTACTCGTGAAATGGACTCCTTATTAGAAGCAGAAAAACAAAGTTCTGACGAAATAGAGGATATAGATGGCTACTTGTCTTCACTACTGAAAAAAGTAACCTCTAAATTACCGACTCGCTCCATTCGCTTTCTTCCTAAGAAAGACGACAAAGAGAAACAGAGATTAAAGGGATCAAATGCCTCTCAGGTATTGTCTTTAAATGATTATATGAAAAGTGAGAAAGGCTTAATCGCCAGCATTAATAGTGAAAGTGGTGCCTTTAAGTCGCACTACCCTCCTAGCTTTAGTGACTTAACAGCAAAGGTCATGGAGAATGACGAACATTGGGTAAAATTATTTGGTTTTTTCCGAATTGAAGGTGTTTCAAGAATCATTGACATTCTTCCCGGTATTTTCATTGTCATGGGAATTCTGGGAACCTTTATTGGCATTAGCTTGGCCTTACCACAAATTGGAAATATAAACTTTGATAACATAGCGGAGTCAGGAAATATCCTCTCTGCATTTGTTGATAGTGTGACGTTCGCCATGTCTACTTCTATTATGGGTATTGTTTGTTCCATAATTATGACATTTTTAAATACATTATATCCAATTAGTGACATGCGAGACGAAGTCTTTAAGTCAGTATCAAATACTTTTGAAAACCTTTGGTACAGTATTCATGGTGGTACAACCATCGAAAAACAACTTATTAAAGTATTACCAAAAATGCTTGATAAAATGGATGAACTCGTCAGTTTAAAAAAAGTTGAATTAAAATCTACTAAGAAAGGTGCGTAAGGACCATGTCCAATTTACAGTTTATTAAAGGTTGCCCACTCTTCTACGAACTTTTTGATGAAGAAGTAGATACAATTTTAAAGGATTGTAGTGTTGCCTGTTATGATGCTGGTCAAGCTATTGTGAAAGAAGGCGACATAGGAAAGGAGATATATATTCTTCTTAGTGGGAAGGCATCTGTACAGAAGAATATTGCCAATAATATTATCGAAATAGCTGAATTAAACAAAGGTGATGTCTTTGGCGAACTTGTTTTAATCAATGAGAACACAAGAACTGCTGATGTTGTGACTAAGGAAGAAACAGACGTTCTTGTCATAGAATACGACACAATCTTTTCTCTATACAAAAAGAACAATAAAATATTCTCACTTTTAGTTTTAAACTTATCACGCTTGCTCACCCAAAGACTAAAGAAATCAAATACTATTGTTGAAGAGTTGAATAGGCAACAATATGAATAACCTCACAATTTATATAGTTGAAGATGAGCCAGATATACTTGAATTTCTTGAAATCACATGCGAGGAAATTGAAGCAGACTTTCATTTCTTCTTATCAGCGACAGAGGCCATCTCAAAAATGGAAACTCACCCCCCCGACATTGTCCTAACCGATTACAATATGCCTGAGATGAATGGGATAGAATTCCTAAAAAAAGCGAAAGACTATAACTCATTTATGAAAATGATTATCCTAACAGGTGGAAGCGACTTAAACGCGACGATAGAGGCCATTAGACTCGGGGTATTTGATTACATTCTTAAACCCTGTCCGCCTGAAAGAATCACTCTTGTCTTAAAAAATGCACAAAAAATGTATTCAATGGAAAGGTTAAATAAAGAACTCTTAAAGAAACTTCAATCTCTCGCCAGTTTCTAATTTATTAAAAGCTGGGCCTAAATAAATCTAGGCCCAACGTAGAGATTATGCGATGTGAGTATTCTTAGCGATCCATTTTCGTAAATCGGGATAAACCCAAAAACCATAAATCCCTAATGTGACAACACTTAAGGCCCACCATTTGATCCAAAGACCGAAAAGGCCAAAAGCTGAACCATTAAAGGAAAGTCTCTTTCCGTTAATGATTGTGTGCTCAGTTTCCCACTTGAAGTACATACAAATGCCCCAAGGTGCACATAGACCAAAGGTTAGCGCCGTTACTAAGAAGCTGAGGATACCCGTTATAATGAAGTCGACCCCACCCCCATCAAAGACAACACTTTGCTGGTTTGCGCTCTTTTGTGGTAATTCAGTTACATTAGCTTCCTTTCTTACTGCCGTAGTCATAGTTGACCTCCTTGGTAGTGGTTTATAAAAAATTAAGAAAATTTTCTTATTTTTCCTTTTCGGGCCCGAGAGTTTTAAACATAAAGTATTTCTTAACAAGTTTTCTTTACCTTCAAATTAAATACTTTAAGTATTTGAAATCATTAACATGGCTTTGGGTTTTTTTTGGAAAAGAAGTGAAATACTACTCAGTCAAAATAAAGAAGCATTAAATAAAATCACAGAAGTAAGAAAACTAGAGCGAGAGAGAGAATGACATCATTGAGAATAGAGATCACCCTCATAACTCCTAAATAGTATTATTTCTTTTAATTTAATAGACTAGAAGCCTTGGCTCAGACATCTCTTCCATAGCATATTTAATTCCTTCTCGCCCTAGACCAGACATCTTAATTCCACCATAAGGCATACTATCTACTCTAAAACCGGGAACATTATTAATAATAACTCCTGCAACTTCTAACCTTTCGTGAGATTTTTTTACATTTTCAAAATTATTAGTGAATACTCCAACTTGTAAACCGAATTTTGAAGAGTTCACTTTTTCAATTGCCTGATCAAAAGAACTCGTTCTTTCAATAACAACAACCGGTCCAAAAGCCTCTTCATCCATAACTTTCATAGGTGATTTTGTATCTGTCATCAAAGTTGGTTGGAAGATATTATGTTCGGCATCCTCAATCTCTCCACCGATTAGGACCTTGGCACCTTGCCCCTGAGCTTCTTTGACCCATTCTTGAATACGTTCCACATGAATTTTTTCAATCAGAGGACCCACAGTTGTTTTGCTATCATTCGGGTCTCCAATGTGAAGTTTTTTAACTTCTTCAACTAAGAGATTTTTAAATTCTTCAAAAATTGTATCAATAACGAAAATCCTTTGAGTAGAGATACAAATCTGACCAGAATAAAGAAAGGCACCATTGGCGACAGTTTTTGCAATGGTCTTTAAGTCTGTACCTTCATCAATGATAACAGCAGCATTACCACCTAGCTCTAAAGCTATCTTCTTCATTCCACAAATACTTTTAATATACCAACCTATTTTCTCGCTTCCAGTGAATGAGACCATAGCAAGCCGCTCGTCTTTCACCATCAATTCTGCCATCGGTATATTACAGTTAAGGAAATTGGCCACACCTGCAGGATAACCAACCTCATCCAAAAGACTGGCCAAGAGAAGCGCACTTAAAGGCGCTTGAGGAGCTGGTTTAACGATAACAGAACAGCCCACGGCAAGTGCAGGAGCAACTTTGTGAAGAACAAGGTTAAGAGGAAAATTAAAGGGTGTGATACAAAGGATCGGACCGATGGGAAACCTTTTTGTAAAGGCCGTTTTTCCAGCACCTGCATCAAAATCAATGGGAACAATTTCTCCTGAAAACCTTTTTGCTTCCGAGACAGCATTTTCAATTGTGGCCAAGCATCTATTGAATTCGGCTTCCGCGTATGATTTCGGCTTACCTGCTTCTTGGATTATAATGTTGACTGTTTCTTCTTTTCGGTTTTTTAAAGCGGCTAAAAGCTTCGCCAGATACTCTGAGCGTTTTCCAGCTGACCAGCTTCTAATTTCGTGAAACCCTTTAACTGATGATTCTATGGACTCTTCAATATCTAATTCACTTGCCATTGGTAATTTAGCAATCGTTTCTTGAGTGTATTTATTGGTGACAACTAAAGAGTCATTGGTAAACTCTTCTTTCCATTTACCATTGATATAGTTTCCTAGTTTCATTTTATCCACACTCATAATTCTGCATCCTTAATATTAATGTGAGTTACTGATTCTTTAAAATTATCAAATGTCTGGAAGATAGAATTCTCTTTCCAGAGTAAATTTATGCTTAGCTGTTCGGGTCGAATAACGGCGGTATACAAGGTTCCAAAATGACTTTTAAAATTAAGATTAAAAAGTGGTTTTTGAAAGAAAGATCCAATAAATTGATCAGCAGTAAGGGAGTCCCCATTAATGACAACGCTATTCATATGAATTCGACCTTTTTATTTATTATAATTATTTACTCAAGAGGATAACATCACCGGTCTGCTAAAAGCTATTGAATATAGCTGAAATACTGAAAAGGTAATGGCCTTAGAAAGTTATAAATGGATAAGCCAATTTTGGTGGAGTTTTCTATATACATTTAATTATCATAATCTTTTTCAATCGGCCCAGAGACTTTTTTATTCAATCTCTTTGGAAAAACGACATTAGAGTTTATGGACTTGATCGCCTTATACATCTTATTGATGTTGTTGCCATAGTTCATACAAATTTCATGAAAACTACCATCATTGAGTAGCACTCCACTCTTTGCAATTCCGCTTCCTGCATGAGAGAGAGTGTTTCGATGTTCAAATCTTTTTATGTCTTGAACCTTGATATCAAAAGACCACTGAGATGATCCGGGATAATTTATAATAAATTTTTCCGTTGTTATTATCGCCTCGTAATTAGCAGGATTGGGCCCTGAGCCACCAGGTCACATAGAATAAGATAATACTAGAAACTGAGAAAGCGATGATACAGATACTACGAAAGTTCTCAGGAACATTCTTACCTGACCAGTATTCGTACCCGTAAATACTTGCAATATAGACTAGACAAAGTAGTGCCATATTAAGAAAAATTAAAGACTGCTGCTTCCTGCTTTTGTTGTAACAATAGACAACATCTGATTTCATATTGATTGACCTGAACTTGAGAGTTAAGAGTTTTAAAATCGAGCGCCGATAAATCCCTCAATTTTTGTGCTTGTGGGTTCGATTTCAAAATTACTTACTTTAGTAGTTACTTTATCAACTATTCCTAGGATACCAGCAAAGAAAGTTTTTCCATTATATCCAAAAGAGACCCGCATATTAAGCAGGTTTGCTGTTAAGCTTTGGGTACTTGTATTAGCTATCCCCGTTGCGGTAAAATCTTGTTTCGCGAGTCCTGCCAAAAGTTGTGCTGAGTAATACCAAGAAGAAAGAACTTTGGTGACACCTATCCCTACAGAACCACCATATGTTTTCATCGTGGCCCCACTAAGTTCTGAATTTTCACCAAACCTTTCTCTGAGCCCATCAAAAAGTACGGGCTCTCCACCATTAGCAAATTCAATTTCATTAACCGTTGCCATGACAATAAACGAATAACCCGACTTAGTTTGTCTCTCCGTTTGACTGTAGTTTGCGTTAATTGAATAGTCCTGAGGAGAGAAGACATAATAAAGATTTCCTCCCACTTTGCTCATGGTCATATCTGGTAACTTGAATTGGTCTCCCCCTTCGCTAGTTTGAATAGTGGAGTGATAGAATCCCTTATACTCTTGATCATAGAGATCAAGACCAAAGAGTCCATGGTAGAGCTGTATTTGGAAATCTGAATATGTCGACTTCCCTTTACTTTGTATATCTTCATCCGATTGAGGCATATTCAGACCATAAGAAACGGAGAAACCTCCAACACCTAAGACAATTCCATTAACCGTTGAAACACTCGGTTTTAGGTTAGCTTCTCCTGTGGTTGCGCCTGCATTACGCATAACCAATTCGAGAGTGCTTTGGGAAACGTATGGGCGAATAAGAAACTCTCCCTTTGCTGGTATTAGGTAAGTTACTAGAAACAGAAACATTATTTTGATTTTCATAAATAGATTTTATCAATTAACTCTATAGAAAACTATAAGCGGTAAAAAGACTCCTGTTTATAACGAGAGTTGGGCACCACTATCATTCAACCTACAAAAAACAACTATTGGTGACTTCAATCAGAGTATTCGCCATGTTTTCGTGGTTTAAAAAAGCTCATTTAATCAATAGATTAAAAAAATATCTGATATTGGAAGAGAGGTAAAAAAAATGGTTGGATTTGAACACTTAAGAAAACAAATGATTAATCACCAATTGGTCGCACGGGGATTACAAGACCAACTTGTCATAGAAGCGATTAATAATGTTCGTAGAGAACAATTTGTCTCGGAGGATTTAGTTGATTTAGCATACCATGACAGCCCCTTACCTATAGAAGAAAATCAAACAATCTCTCAACCCTACATTGTTGCTTTGATGGTATCAGCACTTGAACTAAATTCTGAGAGTCGGGTCCTAGAAGTGGGAACTGGTTCAGGGTATGCAGCGGCCGTATTAAGTGAAATTGCAGACCAGGTTTTTACAATTGAAAGACTAAAAATCCTTGCAGATTTGGCCCGTATTCGTCTTACTAATTTAGGTTATGAAAATATAAATGTGCTCCATGGTGACGGGACACTTGGCTGGAGGGAACAAGCTCCATTTGACGCTATAATGGTATCTGCTGGTGGACCTAATATTCCTATTGCATTAAAAGAACAATTGAAGATTGGCGGCCACTTGATGATTCCAATAGGATCATCCTTGCGAGAGCAGAGTCTTTTGCGCATAACAAGAATTAGTGAAGACGAATATATTGAAGAAGATTTAGGTGATGTTCGCTTTGTGCCTTTAATAGGTGCATATGGCTGGGGAGATGAGAGTGAATTAGAAAAGAAAAAGGAAACTTATGACGAAGGCTCGCTAACCTTACCCGAATTAATCTACCAATCCAGCGAGCATTTCACCAACATTGATAATGTGAATCTCAACAATTTAATGGATAGGGTTGGTGATTCCCATATAGTGTTGTTGGGAGAATCAAGTCATGGAACTGCGGAGTTTTATGAAATGAGGGCACGGATTACAAAGGAACTTATCGAAAAAAAGGGATTTAATGTCATCGCTGTAGAGGCAGACTGGCCTGATGCTGCTCATATAAATAACTTTATTCAAGGAATAGAGAGTGACCCCTTATTGCAAACGAAACCTTTTGCACGTTTCCCGACATGGATGTGGGCGAATTATTCAGTATTGAACTTCTTAGAATGGTTAAAAAATAAAAATATGAATTTTTCTTCCACTGATAAGAACATTGGTTTTTATGGCCTTGATTTATATAATCTATACGGTTCCATTGAAGCAGTCTTAAATTTCCTAGATGAGGTAGATCCGACGACTGCTGAAATTGCGCGGGCACGTTACGCTTGTCTCGCTCCTTACGCAGATGACCCTTTAGAGTATAGTCGAGTGAATATAACAAAGGAGTTTATAGGGTGTGAAAAAGAAGTTATTGAAACTCTGACAGACCTTCTGAAGCACCGTCTAGATTACAGCTCAATTGGGATTGATAAGTTCTTTAATGCCGAACGAAATGCTTATCTTGTTAGGAACACTGAGCAGTACTACCGTACTATGTATTATGCTGAGAGCAATTCGTGGAATCAACGTGATTCACATATGTTTGAGACTTTAAAATCTATTTTAGAATATAGAGGTAAAGACTCAAAAGCCATTATCTGGGCACATAATTCTCACATAGGAGATGCAAGGGCCACACAAATGAGTACACGTGGTGAGCTTAATTTAGGACAATTAGTTAGGGAAGAGTATGGGGAAAGTGCATACCTCATTGGATTTGGTACAGATCATGGAACCGTTGCGGCAGCGTCATCTTGGGGAGGCCCTATGGAAATTAAGGAAGTTAAAGCTTCACGTCTCGATAGTTACGAGCGTGTCTTTCATGATGTAAAAACTGATAATTTTTTGCTTCCACTTAGGAAACCTATAAAAAAAATGGCTCGAGATATGTTATTATCAAAAAAATTAGAAAGAGCGATTGGTGTCATCTATCGTCCTGAAACTGAAAGACAAAGCCATTATTTTCAGGCCTGCTTACCACAACAATTTGATGAATACATCTGGTTTGATGAGACCCATGCGATTGATCCCCTACCAAAGAAAAAGCTTGATGGTATGGCCGATACATTTCCTTTTGGCCTGTAATAAAGTCCAATGTGAGAATATTAATATAGTAAAGCCTCTGGTTTCAGGCATTCGTGTTGAGGAGGCCTGCGGCCAAAGGCTAAATTGATTAAGTTAAACTCCTATAATTTATTCTTGTCCAAACGAACTCGTGCTAGGATTAAGTGTAATAACAGGAGTCTTCAATATGTCTAAAAATGAATTTCCCTATCTTCATGGTTTTGATTCAGTAGAACAAGATCGCTTACGAAAACAGGCTGAATTTACAGAACATACTGTTTATAAAGACATCAACCTGTCTTATGTAAAAAAACTCATAGAGGTTGGTTCAGGTGTAGGAGCTCAGACTGAAATTCTCCTGAGACGTTTCCCAAAAGTCGACATAACTTGCATTGATAGATCTAAGAATCAACTAGATGCTGCCAAGCTGTCACTTGAAAAATGCCCTTACGCAAAAGATCGTTATCAACTTTTAGAAATGGATGCAACGGATATAGAGTTTGAATCACAAACATTTGATGGTGCCTTCTTGTGCTGGATTTTGGAACATGTACCCGACCCAGGAAAAGTGATGAGTGAGGTTAGAAGAGTTTTAAGACCAGGTAGTATTGTCTATGTTACAGAAGTTCTTAACTCCAGTTTCTTCCTTGAACCCTACTCTCCACATGTATGGAAGTATTGGATGGCATTTAATGATTATCAGTATGATATGAAAGGTGACCCCTTTATCGGGGCGAAGCTGGGTAACATCCTCATGCAACAAGGTTACCGGGACATTAAAGTTAAAACGAAGACATGGCACCTCGATAATCGAAGACCTGCAAAAAGAAAAGAGTTTATAGAGTACTGGTCAGAGCTCTTACTTTCTGCCAGTGACCAGCTTATAAAAGAAAAATATGTTGATGAAGAGACAGTCAATAAAGCACGAGCTGAGTTAAAAACGGTAAGGAATGATCCAAATGCCGTCTTCTACTATTCTTTCATTCAGGCTTCAGCGAAAGCATTTTAGAACTAAAGAAATAACTTATTCTTTTAGTAAGTTTCTTGGGGCAGCTTGGAAAGTATGGAAAGAAACTAATCCTAGTGGCAAAAACTATATTGACGAAAATAATGGGAGACTTTACGCTTTAATAAAAACGGGAATTTCTATGACCCAAGACCTAACAAATACTCCCAATATCTTAGTACTTGGCTCTCGTCACGGACTCACCTCTGCCTTAAAAAAGCTAGGTTATAACCATTTCATATGTAAAAACTTTCAAGAGGCTCCTCCAAGTAATCTTAGCGCCTTTACTCATGTCCTGGCCTCAGGGGAAGGGACCGTTGCTCTTGCCAACAAAGTGAGAAAACAGCTCAACCTTCAAGCAATTGACGATAGAGTCATTACTCTTTGCTCAGATAAGCTTGAAATGAAAACAGCTGCTAAGGATGCTGGAATTCCCGTAACGTCCTTCCTACCAGGTGGACCAGGAAAGGAAAGTCGTGAAATCTATAAGGCCCTAGGCCAGAAAGTTATCGTTAAAGAGAGAAATAACTCAGGTGGAAAAGGGCAAAAGAGTTTCTTGGCCCCGGAAGAAGTCGAGTCATTAGAAAGTGATCTCATAGAGGGATTCATTAGTGGCAATGAGATGAGTATCGAAAGTTTTGTCCAAAATGGAGAAATTCTCTTTACCTCTACAACTAAATACCATGAATTAGGAATCATCAACATAGTCCCCAGCGCCCTTGAAGAGTCGCTTATT
>Ga0129324_10000442_pt1 | contig 30474 bp, 25 predicted proteins | sample CPBDNA_7_FD_96879 | JGI IMG/M metagenome (GOLD analysis project Ga0129324, IMG submission 96879) | Freshwater to marine salinity gradient microbial communities from Chesapeake Bay, USA - CPBay_Spr_15_0.2_DNA | ecosystem: Environmental > Aquatic > Marine > Coastal | place: USA: Chesapeake Bay...
AATCGAAGATCCTGAATTCCACAAAATAGCTAATAAATTGCGTGGTTCCGTGATGATAGCCGGACCGTTACTTGCCCGGTTCAACAGGTCATTTATACCCAAACCTGGCGGTGATAAAATTGGACGGAGACGAATGGACACCCATATCATTGGATTTGAGCACCTGAACGTTCATACTGAATATGATAAAATACACGGTTATTTCAAACTTACCTCCAATGGGCTGAAGGGAGCTGATATTCTGCTCGATGAACCTTCCGTTACAGGAACCGCCAATATTGTGTTAGCTGCAGTTATGGCAAAAGGCCATACAACGATATATAATGCTGCCTGCGAACCTTATCTGCAGCAATTATGTACCATGTTAAACAAGATGGGCGCTAAAATTTCTGGTATAAAATCTAATTTATTACATATAGAAGGCGTCTTTCAACTCGGTGGAACGGAACATCGCATTCTACCGGACATGATCGAAGTTGGTTCTTTTATTGGATTAGCTGCTATGACCAATAGTCCATTGACTATTAAAAATGTAGGTCTTCAACATCTGGGTGTTATACCTGACAAATTTAAGCAATTAGGCATTGCCATGTCGTTCAAGGGAGATGATATACTCATTCATGAACAAGACCAATATGTTGTGCAAGATGCGCTCGATGGTTCCATGCTCACTCTTTATGATCATCCCTGGCCGGGACTTACCCCCGATTTGCTGAGTGTTCTTCTCGTTGTGGCAACGCAAGCAAAAGGGAGCCTGTTGATTCACCAGAAAATGTTTGAAAGTAGATTATTTTTCGTTGATAAATTAATTGACATGGGCGCCAGAATTATCCTTTGTGATCCGCATCGCGCTACTGTCATTGGCCTGGAAAGGGAGCAGGCGCTACGTGGAATTACTATGAGTAGTCCAGATATTCGCGCAGGTATGGCGCTACTTATTGCTGCTTTAAGTGCTGAAGGAACCAGTATCATCAATAATATAGAGCAAATAGATCGGGGTTATCAATTTTTAGATGTCCGCCTAAATGCATTGGGAGCGGGTATCCGACGCATTGAATCGTAAGTAACAAATTTACAACAACGTCATTATTGTCCATAACATATTGATTTTTTAAGTTAAATGTATTTTCCTAATTCAGTCAAACGGATAGAAAATGATATAAACGCTTGAAAAAATAGTTGAAAATCATTTTGTCATAGTCTTTTAAGGAAGATTAGGAAGCTTCTTATGCCCATAGACACAATGTCGGCAACCGTTTTTACAACAATGCCCTCTTAATAGATGATAAAATTCCGTAAACACCCATTTGCCAGATACCAAATAATAGTGAACCCCTTCCTTCAGGTCTGATGGTTTTAATGGAAAAAGGACATGTTGTTCATAAGAAATTACGACCATTTGATGGTCTATTAAATAGGTGAGGGTATTTTCACTCAGATAGATGCCATCCGTAGCATAATTTTCTTTTAACTGTTGAATTTCCAGTGGCTTGTTCATGGAGGAATTACTCATTTTTATGTTATTTCATCACCTGAGCGATACTAAATGCGGTGTGCATTAGATTCATTTCCGTGTTCAATAGCGCATCTTCCAAAGAACCAGGGCCATGGGAAATACTAAAGGCCGCTTTTAAACCTAAGGCCGCCAGTTCATTTGGATTTAGATCTAATGCACCACAAATGGCGATGACAGGTTTATCATATTTTTTGGCCATCTGACATACTCCTTTTATTAATTTACCCTGTAAGGTTTGCTTATCTAACGCTCCCTCGCCAGTGATTACCAGATCAGTTTCAGGTAAAAACTTTTCGATATTAGAATATTTGAGGATTAAATCTATGCCTGATTTTAAGGAAGCGCCTAAGAAAAAGCTGGTTCCGTAGCCCAGGCCACCTGCAGCACCAGCACCGGGTAAATTTTGTTTCACCGTATTATTGATTTGGGAGCAGATACCATAAAAGTGTTTCAAACCATTATCTAAATATTTCACAGCTGAAATATCGGCACCCTTTTGAGGAGCAAAAACAAATGCTGCACCATTTGACCCGAAAAGAGGATTATCCACATCGCAAAGAACGTCAAATTTAACCTTACTCCCTATAAATTTAGCTGGTGGTAATATCTGAAAAACCTTAATCAATTCATTTCCAATGGGTTCACAATCTTTACCAATATCATCTAAAAATCTCCATCCCAATGCTTTGGCCATACCTATTCCGGCATCATTGGTTGATGATCCGCCCAGACCGATAACAATTTCAGTAGCCCCTAATTTACAGGCATGGTTTATCAATTCACCCACACCATAAGAAGAAGTATGCAATGGATTTCTTTCAGAAGGACTTAAATGTTGTAATCCAATAGCTTGTGCAATCTCAATAACAGCTAATTTTTTCGTTTCCGAAAATAAAAAATGTGCCTCCTTTTTCCGTCTTAAGGCATCGTCCACCATAACGGAAACCAAATCCATTTCTAAGTATAATTTAAGAATATCAATCAGTCCTTCCCCACCGTCTGCAAGAGGGAAGCAAGAAACCTCATCGTGTGGACTTGATTTTATCCAACCATTTTTTATCGACTCACAAACGGCGAAGGAACCGGCAGCGTCTTTAAAACTATCTGTGGCAATAAGCACCTTCATTTTCCAATATTTATAAAATAAAATATCCTGTTCGACAAACAAACGAACAGGATATCAGCAAAAAATAAAAACAATTATTTATTGGGGTTCTTCAAAACTTTGATGAAAAAATACAAAGTGAAACCAGTAACAATAGTTACTGAACCCAACCACATAATTAAAGCTGAAGTATTCATAATTTATTTTTTATTCGTTAACATTAACATGGACATTACCATTGAGCTTACGTTTGCGATAAGCAACATAAACCAAAGAGGCTATACCCACCCAAAGAGCAAGTAAAAGAAGGCGTGAAATATTTTGGAAGAAAATAGTATTCTTTATCTTTTCTGCCTCGGCACCTGTGGCTGACAATAAGTCATTATTCAATTTCACTTGCGTGATCTGATCCCAGATACCTGGTAAACTTGACACAAAAACCCATCCTAAAAGCAGAGGGGTCACCACTAAAATTATATATTTAAAAATAATAGGAACTTTAATATCGGCCCCGGAGATAATCTCAGACCAACCTCTTTTAATACCAAAAATCCAGGCGAATAAAATGGTTTCAAACAAAGCAAAAACCACTAAGGAAACGGTTCCTGCCCAATAATCATATTCATCAAAAACACCATATTGAAAGAAAATAACGGTTGGTAAACCCAAAACAAAAACGATAACACCGAAAGCTAAAGCTGATGAACCGCGCTTCCAGTTGAATTCATTTTGTAAAAAACCCATTACAGGCGTTCCCATAGCCAGTGAGGACGTTATACCAGCAAAAAACAAGAGTCCGAACCAGGCAACACCAGCGATAATCGCCAGGATAGGTCCCCACTGTTGAAAGAGATAAGGAAGAGTTCTAAATCCTAATCCTAATCCACCTACTTCATTCACCAAAGCCTTCATACCGTCGATACCAAAATAACCAACCGTAATAGGAATTAATACAGCTCCACCAAGTACTACTTCCACAAATTCATTCATCCAGCCAGCACTCATAGCATTAAGGGCAACATCATCTTTTTCTCTCAGATAAGAAGCATAACATTGAATACTTCCCATGCCCACAGACAAGGTAAAAAATATCTGACCTGCCGCAGCTAACCAAACTTTTGGAGACCAGATAGTGTCAAAATTAGGCGTCCATAAAAAATTTAATCCTTCTGTACCATTGAACTCAGCACCATTCGTTCCTGCCTGCAAGCTGATACCGCGAACTGCAAGGAAAATACCAAAAACGATAAGTAACGGCATACCTACCATAGCTACTTTTTCTACCCCTCCACTCAATCCTTTTGAAAGTATGTAAGTATTTAGAACTAAACATATTATCCAAAACATATAAGGTTGAGGACCATTTAACCCCGTATATTCCACAAAAACATTGGCAACGCCCGTTCTATCTAACCCAGTAAAAGTGCCACTGATAGAATTCCAAACATAACCCAATGCCCAACTTTCCAAATAACAATAATAGGCTGCTACGGCAATATTGGTGAATATGCCAAAGACGCCAATATATTTCCATAACGATTGTTTAGGAGCAAGACTGTCTAAAATAAAAGGCGTTGAATGATGTCCAAATTTTCCTCCAAATCTACCCATAGACCATTCTATAAATAATAGAGGGATACCCATTAATAAGAAACAAACAAGATAGGGAATGATAAAAGAACCTCCGCCATTTTGAATAGCTTGAACTGGAAATCTAAGAAAATTTCCCAATCCTACGGCATTTCCAGCCATTGCCAATATCAATCCGACCCTTGTACCCCAGCCTTCTTTCGTTGCTGTACTGCTCATATTATGATGATTTTAAAAGAATAAAAAATAGTTTCCCGACGAAAACCTTTTAATTACCTCGTGAAAATAACAAAACTAAAGGTAAAAGTTAATCTTTATTTGTTTCATACTTAAATAAATTACTTGCCAATATCATATTCATCCTTACTATTTACATGTATATTCGATAAATAATTGGGTTTATATGCAAATTTATTCGTTTCCCGCCCTACTTCCTCCTGAACCATTTGGATTAGATATAGATTCATTTTGTGATGCCGCCAGAACCCAACTTTCAAAGGCCTTTCTACCTTTTAAAAAGCCTCAGCCTCAAAATAAGGGCCTTATCATTTTAGAAGTTATTGCCGATAATTTAACATCTGTTGGTATCATTTGCCTTACTAATATACTTGATTATCAAGAAAAAAGGCTGCAAGTTCACGAAGATATCATTAGTCCGAAGCTAAAAAAGCAAAAAGAATATCTTGTTAAACAAGGCACATTTATAAAGCCGATTCTAGCCGCCATTGAGGACCATGTTGACCTTTCCAACTGGCTTCAAGTAGAAAGGGAAAAACCAGTGTTCAAAACCTTTCATTCCTTGAAAAGGAAACAAATATTTAATCTTTGGCTTGTAGATGATGTTGACGCCATTTTAGAGGTAAAAGAAATTTTCCGCACTAAAATTAACCATGCGATCATTGCAGATGGTCATCATCGTAGTGCTGCCTGTAAGTCATTATTCGAAGAAGGTAATACGCAATTCAACTATTTATTTACTGCGTATTTTCCCGTTAGTCAACTAAAAATTCTTACTTTTCATAGAATCTATTCCCTCCAAAAGCAAACAGATATAAACCTGGTTTTATCCAGTTTATCCTTACATTTCGAGCTAAGCAAATTAACTGGTCCCCTACTCCCTACAAGTAAGCATGAAGTATTGATTGGATTGAAAGATGAGTGGTACCTGGGAATTTTTAAAAACATACCTCACGGAAAACCGGACGTCATTTATACCGATGAATTATTACCCTCCATAATAGATGTTAAAAATATTGACAATATCCAATATCCGGAATATGCCGTTTCTATTCAATCGTTCGTAAATGAAAGAAAGGATAACAACCCTATTCTGGCGCTAAGTTTTTTTTCCATTCCCAAGAATGATTGGGTAAAAGCAGTAAAAGATCAGCTGTTTTTTCCACCAAAATCAACCAGATTTATGCCCATATTGAGAAGTGGATTAACGATGTTTGATTTCAAAAATAACACACCACTGCCAATAGATTAACTGACTTTACAATTTATTACACTATGATTCGCCAAATAAGTTCCGACTATATTTACCCCGTTTCCTCCAAACCAATTAAAAATGGTATCCTCACTTACGACGACCAAAGTGGGGAAATCATCTCCCTGGAGGGTCCGAAATCTGAAACATCCTCGTCTGTAGAACATTATTCCGGTATATTAGTGCCAGGTTTCATCAATGCTCATTGTCATTTAGAGCTATCGCATCTTAAAGGACAAATTCCAACTGGAACGGGCCTTCTTCCATTTTTAAAAGCCGTAGTTACCCTTCGGGAATTTCCTCAGGAAGTCATACAAAAAGCCATTGAGGCACAAGACCAAGCTATGTGGGAGGCAGGCATTATGGCTGTTGGAGATATCTCAAATAAGATAGATACAGCAGATTGTAAGCGGAAAAGTCCGATTCGTTATGCCACGTTTATCGAATTTTTCGATTTTATGCAACCTCATCTGACCTCAAAATTTTTTTCCCAATATCTTGAGGTTTACCAAAACTTCCGTCCCAAAAAAGAAGATAAATTAAGTGCAGTTCCCCACGCGCCTTATACTGTTACCCCAGATCTATTCAATGAAATAAATAAGATAAATGCCCCCCATGATATTGTTAGTATTCATAATCAAGAAACCGTTCATGAGGATGATTTATTTTTGACGGGGTCAGGAGGATTTCCCTCTTTTTTTAAAGATTTTGGATTTGATTTCTCAGCTTTTTCCCCTACCGGAAAACCATCTGTTTATTATGCCATGGAAAATATGAATCCACATAATAAAACCCTGTTTATCCACAACACAAAAACGTTGGCCCCAGAAATTCAAGCAGCGGAAAATTGGTCTAAGAACAACATTTTTTGGGTAAGCTGCCCAAACGCTAATTTATTTATAGAAAATAAATTACCCGACTATAGTTTATTTTTAGCGCAGCATGCCAAAGTCTGCCTGGGAACAGATAGTTTATCCTCAAACTGGCAACTCTCTATTCTTGAAGAAATCAAAACGCTTTCAAAATATTGCTCTTACCTTGATTTTGACACCCTCATTTCCTGGGCAACGCTCAATGGAGCAGAAGCCTTAGGCATGTCAGATACGCTGGGGTCTTTTGACAAAGGCAAAATGCCAGGTATTTTACTTCTTCAAAATTTATCAGAAGACAAAAAAATCAAAGCAGAAACAACGGTTTCAAGAATCTGTTAAGGAACTTATTTTTTAATTACAACCTTTCCGGTAAAAATCTCGTTTCCTGAAATGGCTCTAAACAAATAAACGCCATCAGATAAATCGCCTATAAAAAGTTCATTTCCAGCATCAAGAGTTACATTTCCCATTTTTTGACCTTGTAAATTAAACCATTCCACTTTACTTGCAATGGGAAGATTTTCAAAGTACAAATAAGAAGAGGCTGGATTTGGATAAACCTTTAGGTCTGTGGTTTTTGAATTCACGGCAAAAAGAGAGGTAGATACCGATAATGATTTAAAAAACAAAACGCTGTTTAGCAATGCCGGCTCAACACATTGTCCATGACCGAAGGAGGAATTCAGGTCCTTTGTAAAAATATTCTGAGCCCCTCGTGCCCTCATAACTGAATCGGCAAGCAAGGCATTAGTATAACCAACTTGCTCATCTGCTTTACAATATAAAATCCTGGTTGGTACTTTAGGAACCCAATCGTAGGTGTCATTGTCTTTTAGAGCCAATCGGACCGGGTGGTTTGGATTATTTTTTATGTTATTAACTACACTATCTTGAAAAATAAAGGAGGGAATAGCTTTTCCGTGTTCCTTTTTCAACGCTTCTGTAAGCAAGGTATTCATTTGACCCAGTCCAATTTCTTCCTTTTGTCTGCGCAAAACAATATCCAGATAAGCAGGCTTTATCACCTGATTTAGATTAGTATAAAGCTTATAAATGGGATTATACCCCAAAAGCGTGTGAGGCAAATAACCAGAATTGCCATATTCCTGATTGCTTAATAAAATGTCGAGCATAGAAGTTGAAATACTGTAAGGCCCGGAAAGATGGGCAGCGGCGGCCACTTTAAATCCTGGCACTGGATTTTTCTCTAAATCCCTATGAAGAGCCATACTGGCATGCCCCCCTTGGGAATAGCCTGTAATAAATAATTTTTCATTCAATGTAATGCCAGCATTGGCAGCAAAAGTAACGGCAGCTTTCAACATATCCGTTGCTGCCCATGATTGGGATGCCGCGTGAACATAAGGATGGTACCCTCTGGAAGTTCCGAGTCCCAGATAATCAGGTAAAATGGTAAAATAACCCAGTCCTGCAAAGACAGCCCCTGCTTCCCAACCTCCTTTTACATTAGAAGGCACATCATTTCTGTCATCTACCGTTCCATGCTGATAAATAACAGGGAAAAAGGATTTCTTACCATTCGAGGGTAAAATAATCAAACCCGAAGCAGTATCTGGCTTTCCAAATACGTCAACGGTGGTATAAGTAATTTTATATAGTTCAATACCATTTTCCAACAAGGAACCATTTGCCCCAAAAAGAAAAGACAGAAAATCTCTTGAAATAATTCCGGCTGGCGTAGTACTGATTAATTTTTGCCCAACTAGAGGATAAATGGAAAAGATACTCAATAAGGAAATAATTAATCGCAGATATATGTTCTTCATTACTTAAAATTTATTTAAATCCAAATTTACAGGCAATCATTGGAATATTCTAAAGTATTTTAGGACAATTCACAAAATTGTTCTTCCTTACTCCAATCGAGCATAGGAAATTCATCTTTATATTGCTTTAGTTGGCCTTTATACTTTTGTTTATAATTTATCCATAGCTCATTGGCACCATCAATAGGTTTATGGTTCAAGGACTTACCAAATTTCTCCCAAATTTTCACTCTTTCTTTCGTCTTTTCTGAAAAAAATACAGATTTAAATCCATCGAAAATATATTCAATAGCAAGATCCGAAGGATGAATCATGTCCTGAGCATAAAAGCGGTAATCTCTTAAATCGTCCATCATTATTTCGTAAGCGGGGAAATAATAAATTTCAGGCATTTTATTTACCACCTCAGAAACAGCCACCTTCAAAACAGACTTAGATAACTGATTGTCAATCATTCCCAATTTTAAATGTCTCACTGGACTTATGCTCACAATGACCTGTAAATGAGGATAAAGACGTTTCAGGGTAAATAAAGATTCCTGAAGTGTTTTAATAATCTCCTCGGAAGACAAAAGATGTCTGTAAAAAAAATGGCCGGGAAGTTTATGACAATTTCCCACTATTTCGTTTTTTTCTCTTGTTTTCCAAACATGCGCAGTGCCATAAGTCAGCATCAAAATACCCGAAGTCTTCAAATAATTTATTAGCTGTTGTTTTGACTGACGAATTTTTTCCAAAAGCAGCGACTTATCTTTATGTTTAAACGATCCATGATACTTTACAGCATGCCAATAGCCCTGATAAAAAATTAATTCTTCTTCTTTGCTTTCAAGATTTGCGGCATCAAAAATGGCGTGAATTGATATTGGATCAAACAGCGTTCCAAAGGGATTTATGGAAACGGGGAATTTGGCCGCGGCCATTCTTTCTCCAATATTTTGAGAGAAACAGGAACCTAGGGCTAAGATAGATTGAGGATGATCTATATTGAAGGTAGCTTTGGGAAAATCAATGGGGGTACGAAACATATCATTCATACTGGTTCAACGTTAGAAAAAATAAAATAACTCAGGTAAAAATACTATTTTCAACTTGTCAAAAATCTAAAAAAATGTATGATCAATAAACAAACTTTTACCCAACCTACAAGTATAGAGGATTGGGTATCGGAGATAAAAAATGGCAATATAACTTTACTCAGCAAAGGTATTACCCTGTTGGAAAGTAAGTTGAAGCAAGATAAAGAAAAAGCGGATCAGATTCTTTCGTATTGTTCCCCTTATGGGAGCCTTTCTTCGTTAAGAATCAGTGTAACAGGCGCACCGGGCGTAGGAAAAAGTACTTTTATTGAGTGTTTAGGTAAAAAATGGACGGAAGAAGGTTTGAAAGTAGCTGTTCTGGCCGTTGACCCGAGCAGTAAAAACAGCAAAGGAAGCATTTTAGGAGATAAAACAAGGATGGAAAATCTATCTAAAAATCCCCTGGCATTCATCAGACCTTCCCCAACGGGAAACCTGCTTGGTGGGGTTAATAAAAACACAAGAGAAACAATTTTATTATGTGAACTAGCTGGCTTTGAACGTATTATTGTAGAAACGGTGGGTGTTGGACAATCGGAAACAACTGTCAGTGAAATGGTTGATTTTTTTATACTCTTATTATTACCCGGTGCAGGCGATGAATTACAAGGTATCAAACGAGGGATTGTTGAGATGGCCGATATGTTGGTTATAAATAAGGCAGATGGCAGTAATTTATTAAAAGTTACCGAAGCGATAACGGCCTACACCCTCGCTTTACATTTATTTCCACTCCGAAAAGATCAATGGGAACCATCTGTTTTACAATGTTCCTCCTTAGAAGAAACCGGATTTGAAGAAATTATGCAACAATTAATTTTATTTAGTTCAACTAATTATCGCAAAAATGAGTTATTGGATAAAAGAAAACGTCAAATTGGCTATTGGTTTGACCAATTAATTGAAGACAAATTACGAGAAGACTTTTTTTCTTTAGAAATGACAAAAGAAAAATATTTACATTTGAAGAATAGAGTTCTTTCGGGCGAAATGGTTCCCGGAAAAGCTTTGTTCCAACTTTTTAATTTAAAATAGTTTAATCATGAAAAACTTAACCTGGTCCGTTGGACTTATTGTTGCGGGATTAATTCTCCTTTTTGGTGGTTGCAACACCTATAATTCATTAGTTAACCTGGACGAAGATGTTGAAAATGAGTGGGGAAAAGTACAATCAGCTTACCAGAGAAGAGCCGATTTAATCCCTAATCTTGTCAATACTGTAAAAGGGGTGGCCAATTTTGAGCAAACTACGCTAACACAAGTGGTTGAAGCCAGAGCGAAAGCGACGAGCACAACGATTGACCCATCCAATATTACGCCTGAAAGCCTAAAAGAATTTCAACAGGCACAACAGGGACTTTCCTCATCTATTGGGAGGTTATTGATGGTCAGTGAAAATTATCCAGAATTAAAAGCGAGCAATAACTTTTTAGAACTACAAGCCCAATTAGAAGGAACTGAAAACCGTATAAAGGTGTCGAGAGACAACTTCAATGATGTAGTTACCACTTACAACAAAAAAGTTAGAAGATTCCCGGCTTCCCTATTTGCAGGAATTATGGGCTTTTCCAAGCGTGCGCAGTTTGAAGCTGCAGACAATGCACAAGATGCACCTACGGTCACTTTTTAGTTTTAATAAGTTATGGCAGATTTTAAATTAAGTAAAGAAGAAGAAAAGAAGATTATCGAAGCCATTCGATCTGCCGAAGGACAAACCTCAGGTGAAATACGCGTTCACATTCAGAAAACCTTAACCCTTCCTGTTTATGAGGAAGCGGCTAAGGTTTTCCTGAAGTTAGGTATGAATAAGACAGATCTTAGAAATGGCGTGCTTCTGTTTATAGTACCCACTAAAAAACAGTTTGCTATTTTAGGTGATTCCGGAATAAATCGGTTGGTGCCCGAAAATTTTTGGGCAGATTGCAAAGAATCAATTCACAACCATTTTTCTAAAGGTCAATTTAGTGAAGGTATTTGCGATACCCTCACTAAAATAGGTGAAAAGTTAGCTCACTTTTATCCTGTTTCAAAGGACGATATTAATGAACTCAGCGACGAAATTACTTACAGCGAATAGAGCGTAAGTTTACATAACTTGAATTAAACTGCCATGTTCCAATTTTCATTTAAACGCTTTCTTTTGCTGCATTTATTCATCATTATTGGTGTTTATTATGGAAATGCGAAGGAAATACCTACTAAAAGTACCTTGCAGGTTTATGATTATGCTGCTATTCTGAAACCTAATGAACTTGAAATTTTACAAAAAGCATTAAAGGACTGGCAAGATTCTACCTCCATTGAAATGGCTGTAGTTATAGATAAATCACTGGAAGATGAAGATATTTTTGAATATTCTTTGAAAATAGCCCAGTCTTGGGGAATTGGTGATAAATCAACTAATAACGGGATTTTACTTTATATTTCCGCAGAAGATAAAAAAATATTCATGCATATTGGTCCCGGTTTACAAGGGGTTATTCCAGATGCTTTGGGTAAACGAATCATCGAAAATATATTAAAACCTGCTTTTCGGGAACAAAAATATGGGGAGGGTATTGCCTCAGCTATCCTAACATTACAACAACTTGCTGCTGGAATCTATCAGGGCGGTAAAAATGAAGGCGTTGATGGTGCTTATGGATTCTTTTTTCTCCTATTTATTCTAATTTTTGTTATCTCTGTATTTTTTCTTTACCGATCTGCCAGTCGATCTCATACCTATTCGAGATCAGGTGATTACCATTCACCAGGAGGTATTTTGTTTTTCCCTGGTGGTGGCTTTGGCTCAGGTTCAGGTGGTGGTTATGATAACGATTCAGGTGGTTTTGATTTCGGCGGTGGCGGCTTTGATGGCGGTGGTGCCGGAGGAGATTGGTAGTACCATTTCTTAAAAAAATATTTACTTTTCAAAGATAATTACATCACCATCTCAAACTTATAGGTTATGAATTACAGAAATACCAAAGGATTACTGCTATTTTTTTTTCTTCACATCTTTGGTTTAGTCATAGCTCAAAATACGAGTACAGGTAATTGGGTGCAATATTTTGGAAATAAAAAAATAAATGAAAAATGGAATTGGTGGCACGAAGTTCAATATAGAAACTATAACGCCGTTGGAGATTTAGAACAATTATTGATTCGAACAGGCCTTGGTTATAACATCTCTAAAACAGATAATTTGCATTTAGGGTATGCCTATATTTTATCGGAACCCTATATTCCCGGTACTACCGATAAAAATACGTTGGTTGAACATCGTATTTATCAACAATTAGTTAATCGCAATACCTTTGGAAGAGGAACATTCATGACCAGACTGAGGTTAGAGGAACGCTTTTTTGCAGATGATTTTAAAGTCAGATTTAGAGCTATGAACTGGATAAACTATCCAATAAATAGTAAATCTATAACAGACAAATCGGTTTATCTTTCCGCATATCATGAAATTTTCTTGAACGGTAAAGGACCAACCTTTGACAGACTAAGGCTTTACGGCGCGTTAGGTTATTTTATAAATAAGAAAATTAAAGTTGAACTAGGCTATCTCTCGCAAATACAAACAAATAAATCAAGAGGTCAATGGCAAATAGCCGCTTTTACAAACTACTAATACCTAAAATCAAATAATCCTCCATAAATAACTAATTATATCTTTTACTTTTGTTTTCTACTTCCAACAAAATTATATTTTGCATAACCTTTAATGCTTATCTATTAATACTACCAAATAGGTAGAATAATTTATTAATATATGGTTTTTACAAAACTATTTTAACCCTATTAAAGATTATAATACAATATATTGTTAATATAGCATCATTTATAGTTAAAATGATAGTAGCTAAACGCAAAATATGTGCCTAATTTTGTTCTGTTATTATCGCATTAATTATAACCCAAAACAATAAGCACATGAAAACACTTCTTTTATTTATTTCTATGGTGTTAATCACGCCTCATTTACAGGCATCGCTTGATGTTTCACCCATCAGTGGCACAAAGAAAATTTCTATTTCTCTTAGTGAACTTAAAAATCCTGCAAAAATTGAATTATTGGATCAACAAGGAATTATATTAACCTCGACAAAAGTAAAATCAATAAACTATCAAAGTATTTTCGATTTAACGGTATTGCCAAAGGGGAAATATTTTCTTTCTATTCAATTAGGAACTAAAGAATGGGTGCAGCCCATACAGCTTGAAGCAGACAAGGTAAATATTGATAAAAAAGCGATTAGGGAATATTTTAGCCCGGTTTTTCATTCAAATGGAAATAAACTGGACTTAGTGTTATTGAATCAATTTTTAAGTCCTGTAGAAATCCATATTTTAAATGAAAATGGGCAAGCTGTTTTTAACGAAAAATTAGGCAGTGTTTTAAGGGTTGAAAAAAGATTTGATTTAAGCACACTGGAGTCAGGCACTTACACAATGATAGTAAATGCCCATGACAGAAATTATTACCATACCATAAGACAATAATTTTCCTGGTTGATAGTTAATAAAAAGTATCAAAAAAAGAGTACTTTTGTAACAAAATTATTGAACCCATGAAAATTAGCATTTATTTTTTTACTGCAATACTTTCTTTGGTTATTATCTCTTGCGTTCCTGACAATAAACCGGAGGAAAAAGTAGATAATTCTAAGCCAAAAACGATGGTTTATACGCCAGAAGGCTTTATGATTGAAAAAGTGCCTGATGCAATTCCTAAAGTACCCGATTTACCTGTTAAAAAAGCTGGCATAGCAGATTTTGTAGGTAGTTTTTATAATGAGGACTATCCAAACAGAGAATGGAAAAAATTAGTCATAAAGGATTTAGGAAACGGTAAAGTAAATGTTCACGTTGGTGGGCGTGAATCTAATGGAGTTCCGGTTTGTAATTTCAAATATGATGGAGTTTATAAAGACGGACATATCATTGTTCCCATTCAACCACAGGGAATGGACGGTATCAGAATCACCATCCAAAGAACAAACAAGGGGGAAATGTATGTGAATGCAAAAGGACCTGAAGAAGACGCATACCGGGCAATGGAATTATTCTGCAGGGTTTACACTACTATATCTGGTTATTACAGAACCGTTCCAGGAAAAAGTTAAGCTTTTAAAATATTGGTTTTCAAGGAGGATTGTCACACACTAGTGGCAATCCTCTTTTTGTTTTATGCCATTTATTTTCCCTTATAATTTGTAATTTACCGATTACAGTGGGTTGGAAAAGGCGTATAAGTGTCCTATCCAAATTCGATACTACCTCCTATTTTTATGAAAGGTTAAAGGTCGTAGAAAATAAGACTTAGTCATTTATTTCTTATTTTAAACTGCGGTTAAGGGTGTATTTGTAATAATGCAGGGGGAGAGCGTACAACCTCTCCCCTTGATTTTTGTAAGTTATATATATTCAACGATTTAACTGTTAAAAATTTGTTCATTTAATTCTGATTCAAAAATAAACCTTTATTTATGGAAGAACTTATCGCACTCGTTAAATTATTCAAAACTATGCCCGGTAATGCCAAGGCAAGATTATTAAGAAATGGACAGGACAAATTAAAAGTCATGTACGATTTCATGGAAAACATAAACTGCGGAAAATTTACCTCTGATGAAGATGCCAGCAAACATTATTTTAACACCACACCAAGGAATACTAAATATTATTCATTAAAAAAAAGATTGCGAGACAAACTATTAGCATGGATTTTAAATGCAGAAAATCCCTATTTAAAATATGAAGAATTAGAATATGCTATAATATCCTTACATAGATTAAGTGCTCAGGCCGGCATATTGAATAGCATCGGAGTTTATGGTTCAGCCAATAAAATAAATATTAACATATTAAAAATAGCTGCAAAATTTGATTTAACTGAATTTGGAGAAAAGGCGGCTCGTAATGTCAGAGACTTTTATGCCCTCAGAGAACTGAATCTATCAAAATTTAATTTTTATAATACCCTTCTTGAAAAATTAACTGCTGAAAGCACAGTAGGACATCTTGCTGATGAATTATATGCAAGTTTTATGATTGCTTTTCACTCGAATAAAAAAAATCGAAGTATACTGGGAAATATAGTTGCCAAATACATTTTACGATTTGAGAAGTTGTTGCTACTTAATGACTCTGAAAAAATCAAACAACTTATAAGTAAAATCAACATTTTAGCATTAATCTCAGAAAAAGAATTTCAATCCGCCCTTTATAAAGTTTCAGAAAACCTGGTTAATTTAGAAAAAACACCCTATCAACAAAATGTCCTTAAAAATGAATTAATTCAACAAAAAATGGTTTGTTATCTTAATCTTAAACAGTTTGATGAGGGAAAAAAAGTAGCTGAAGATTTAGTATTCATGCACACTACCTCCAGTGAAATAACTTTAGAAAATGAGGAAATAAATTTTTTACTTTCTTTACATGATCAGCACTACAATGAAGCTGCTGGCGTTTGGTTAGATGTTTCAAATAAAGGCTTACTTAAAAATATCCATGGCATTATTCGTGAAAAATGGGAGACCTATAAGATTTATTTATATTTCCTTCATTCTACGGGGGAGATTACCATAGATTTTTCAAAGACCATATTTAAAGGTTTCAGACAGGCAAAATTTTTCAATACTGTCCCCAATCTTAATAAAGATAAAACTGGTATGAATGTTTCCATTTTGGCCATAGAGTATATATTATGTCTTACCCAAGGTAAATTTGATAAAATAACCGACAAATATGAGGCTATGTTTAAATATTCGTACAGATATCTGCGTGAAGAGGAAAGTCTGAGAAGCTACAATTTTATTCGTTTATTGCTACTCATTCCCAATTGTGCTTATAATTGGAAAACTATTTCCGAGCGTGGTGAGCAAATGCTAAGAAAAATATCCTCCCACCCAAATATTGAGTCTTCCATTAAATCAGGTCCGGAAATAATTCCGTATGATGTTCTTTGGAAGCTAATAAGCAAACATACGCCCCATCGCAATTTTAAATTCTGACTAAATTTTTTTCGATAAAAAGCGTCGAACAGCTTCTTTAGTTATAACTTAAACAACCCTTTTCGTAGGGTGAAATTCTGGAGACTACCCTTTGAAAGTCCTCTTTTATTGCCGTTCTATTTGTATATTTGCGTTTCGAACAAAAAACTATGTCAAAGATAAAACGTCATTTAATTACCTCCGCTTTACCTTACGCCAACGGGCCGCTTCATTTAGGCCATTTAGCTGGCGCCTATTTACCCGCTGATATTTATGTTCGGTATCTACGACTTCTTGGAAAAGACGTTTTATGGGTTTGTGGTTCCGACGAGCATGGTGCTGCCATTACCATCAGAGCAAAAAAAGACGGTGTGTCCCCCAGGGTAATTATTGATAAATATCATGCGCTCAATAAAAATACTTTCGATGCATTAGGTATTTCATTTGATTTTTATCATAGAACGAGTGAGGAAATTCATCATAAAACATCTCAAGATTTTTTTACAAAACTCTACGAAAAGGGGGATGAATTTATTGAAAATGTAGTCGAGCAATATTACGACGTTGCCTTTAATCAGTTTCTCGCCGATAGATATATTACCGGAACATGCCCAAAATGTGGGCATACTGAAGCTTATGGCGACCAGTGTGAGTCCTGTGGCTCTACGCTTTCACCTACTGAATTAGTAACGCCGAAGTCAGTTCTAAGCGGAGAAACTCCTATCCTAAGGGAAACAAAACATTGGTATTTCAGGCTTGATAAACATGCAGACTGGCTTAAAGAATGGATAGAAACGGGTGTTCTTGATGGAAAACAACATCATGATCCAAGTTCCTGGCGAAAGCATGTGACCGGTCAGTGTTTATCCTGGTTAAATTCAGGCCTTCAACCTCGCTCTATTACACGAGATTTAGATTGGGGCATTAGCGTGCCTCTGAAGGACGCGGAAGGCAAAGTTTTATATGTATGGTTTGATGCTCCGATTGGTTATATATCAGCGACAAAACAATGGGCGCTGGAAAATGGAAAAGACTGGGAATCCTACTGGAAAGGGGGAGATGAAGTGGAACTTATTCACTTCATTGGAAAAGATAATATCGTTTTCCATTGTATCGTTTTTCCCGCTATGCTTAAAGCACACGGCGATTTTGTCCTCCCCAGAAATGTCCCTGCAAATCAATTCCTTAATTTTGAAGGACAAAAGTTTTCAAAATCCAGAGGGTGGGGCTTAGAGCAACATGAATATTTGCAAGAGTTTGCCGATTTTCCAAACAAGGAAGATGCTTTGAGATATGCCCTGCTAAGAACCCTTCCTGAAAATAAAGATAGTGATTTCAAATGGGACGAATTCGTAGATTTTCATGATAAAGATCTGGCAGATAACCTCGGTAATTTCTTAAACCGTGTCATGGTTCTTTCCCATTCTTATTTCAATGGGGTAGTCCCTCCAACTCCTTCCCATTGGGCCGAACCCTTACAGCGGGTTTTTGACATCGTTGAACAATGGAAAAACGAAATGGAAAAATTTTCTTTCAAGGCAGCATCACAATCCTTTATGGATGTATCGTCCTGGGGAAATACTTATCTACAGGAAAATGCGCCCTGGTCTTTGTTTAAGGCAAATCCAACAGATCCCCTGATTGCTGAAATTATGTTTACAGGATTGCAGGTATCAGCGATTTTATCTATTATGGCCGAACCGTTTATCCCCTTTACTTCAAAACGGATAAACACCATGTTAGGCTTAAGCGCGCTTCCTGCCGAGTCATTAAGGTTGTTTTTAAATGAATCTGTTAAACAACCATTCATAAGCTCCGGAAGCTTATTGGGCACGCCCGAAGTATTATTTCCAAAAATAATAGACAGGAAGGATACCTCAAGATTGACTATCATTGAAAAGCAAAAAGCAAAATTACATGCTATTATGGAAGAAGAAAAAGATACCTCTTTCCCTCCTTTAAAACCAAATATTACGTTTGACGATTTTGCAAAACTAGACTTAAGATCAGGTATTATTCTTGAGGCCGCCGCGGTACCAAAAGCGGACAAATTACTCGTGTTAAAGGTAGATTTAGGTTTTGAAATAAGAACCATCGTTAGTGGTATTGCCTTACACTTTTCTCCCGAAAGTTTAATTGGTAAAAAGGTCGTGGTGGTTGCCAATTTAGAGCCGAGGAAATTACGAGGTATTGAATCGCAGGGTATGTTATTACTCGCCGAAAGAGGAACGGGAGAACTTGTTTTCGTTGGTGCTGACCAGCCAATGGAGGGAGGTTGGGTAGTAAAATAATAAATCCTTTATTGATTTATACCCAATAAAGGATTCAATTATATATTCTTTAAGGGAAATGAGAAGAGACCTAACTCCATTATCTCATTGGAGGACGACGTCTTTTACCTTTGCCTGCTCCAGCAACTCTCATGGTTTGACCGATAGCCCCCATTCTGGAAGCACCCTGGTTAGCCAAAGATTTTTCGAACTGCTTAATTTGTTCCTTTAATGTACTTTCTGTAACTCTAAGCTGCTTTATCGTTCTCATGTGAATTTCTGCTACCTTCCACTTCCCTTTGGATGCTGAAATATTAGCAAGTTGCAATTCTATCATAGCCTTCTCATTATCAGAGGGTAACTCTATGGCTTGTGCTTTCTTCAAATAAATCTCTCCCTCATCAATATTTTTCTTTGCTATTAAAACAGAGCCTTTTAACAGATAAAAATAGGCTCTATTTGTTGTGTACAGCCAATCTGGCTTTAACACCAGATTAAGTCTTTTTTCCGTAGCATCATAATCGCCCATTTGCATTAGATTAGACGCAGATTGTACGGTTCCTAAAAATACATATCCAGCAATTAAAATGGGAAGTGCCAGATAAAATGGAAAAGCATACCAAAATCCCAGATAAACATTCAGTAGTATGGCCACTGGAATGAAAAGCGCAATTAATGCAAATCGTAAATAAATATTGATCGACAACATAATTTTCAGTTTAGCGCGAATATAAGATTAATGAGGCAAGAATTAGTCAAATAGAACTAAAAAAGACGTTTAATTAATTAAAAACTACGTGTTAAGCCAGAACCGATGTTGTCGTAAAAGGAATTAATGTAATTTTCTAAATCTATCTTTACATACATTTCAAGCCCTTTTTGTTTTTTTATTAAATTAATAAAAGCGGGCTTTAAAGCAATGAATTTTTGAATCTCACTTTGGTATAATGAATCACTCTCGTCTGCTTCGAGAAGTAATCTATCCCTGATTTTTTTTTGTTTGTAATCTACATTAGGCACAGCATAAGAAACATTGACAAATCCTGAAAAATCAAAATCATAAGGAACTATATACATTTTCCCGTTTTTCTTCGATTTGTATATGTCCATATTTTTTGAAATGGCCGTTGACCAATCTACATTACCAATCAGATACTGGAAAAGCCCATGTGTCCTAAAATTACTATCGTCGAAATTAGATCGGGGAAGATTAAACGTATCTTTCATTTCACTTAAATCATGCCTTTTCTCGAAAGATGATTTATCCTCTAATAAAAGAGCCATTCCTACTATTTTATTATCACTTTTGGTGTCTTGATAGGTTATTTTTAATAGTTTGGACCTATAACTCAATGGGGAAACCTGTTGATACAACTGATATGCAAGGAACTCTTTAACCATATTTACGTCCCCTTCTTCACCCTCTAAACAGTGCGTTACTAATTTATATTCATCTGCTTTCGATAATCCATTATCGCTTAATTCTGATTTATTGAAATTCAACTTGAGCGGAGGAAAGCCGCACATGCGACGTCTGTATTTACCGCGTAAATTAATATTTACTGAAAAACTTAGATTTTTTCCTGCGGCAGATTTAAAAACGAAAGTGCCGCCAATTTTATTCTCATTGTATCTATCGTTGATTAATGAATCAAGATTCAAGGAGATGCTAACAGATATGTAATTCTTTCCTTCCAGGAGATCAAAAAGAGTAGGCTTAGCAAAAGAAATGCTTCCTGCCAGACTAATGGCAGAAAGCAATCCAAAAAATATACAATAAATAAAATTATTTTTCATTAAAAGCTATTATCGCCTCCATCATCTTTTAGATCCCGGTTATTAATCCTTTTTGCTCTTTCCTTAGGCGCTTTAAAATCAAGCTTACCAAAACGATAACTAAAATTGATACCATAAGATCTTTGAGCGAAGGCATTCTCACTACGTTGATAGAAATTCGTGCCCTCCAATTCGTTAATGAAACGCAAATCACGGCTAAACGGTTGAACGGCTACGATACCAATAGAACCTTTTTTCTTCCAAATATCTTTTTGAATAGCGAAGCTTATCCGTTGATAAGATGCTCTTGTTCCCTGCAAACTGGCACGTGGAGAACTATAAAAACCATTTACTTCAAATTTGAAATTTGCAGGCAAAGTAACCGTAGAACTTAAATTACCATTCCATACAATGGCTTCATTGGTAAGTACTCTTCCATCAATATTTCCAGAAACATTGTAGAGAGATACATTGACACCACCGCGAAGAGATAATTTATCTTTTATGTTTGCTGAACTGAACAAATTCACTCCATAATTTCTGTTTATTCCTATATTTCTGAAGGAATTTATACTTACGCCTTCTTTAGATATCGTTAAAAAAGATTCAATAACGTCATTTGTCTGCCTATAAAAAATACCAGAGTTAATTACTATTCCCTTAACAAAAGTGCTATAATTTATCTCATACTGATCTGTATTTTCAGGTTCAACCTCTGGATTTCCAACGGTTACATCTCTGGGGTCTTCAATCTCTACATAAGGATTTATGTATCTTAAACTTGGACGCTGAATTCTTTTTGCGTAAGAAAACTTAATATTTGAAAGACTATTTAACTTTCTGTTTAAAGTTACACTAGGCAGAAAGTTATCGTAAGTATTAGTAAAAGACACCTCGTTTTTATCGTAATCCCCATTCAAAAAAGTAGACTCGTATCTTGAACCCGCTATCAATCCCCATTTATCTCCCAACTTTAAATTTACAGAGGCATAGCCAGCCATTACATTTTGTACATAAAAGAAAATATCCGACCTGGTGATGTCTGTTACGAAATTTTTCAAATCGTTACTATAATTTTTATAGGCAAAATCACTATCTATATCTCTTAAAATCAGTTTAGTACCTGTTTCTAAAGTTATTTTTTTATTAATGGGCAAGACGTAATCTATTTGGAAAGTATTCTCCAGATTAATACCCGCATTATCATTTTTTGTATTTAAACTTAGACCGGGATCATTTCCGCTTTGAACAATCTCGTTTGTCTGATCTGACACATCCCCAGAAACCTGAAAGGCGAAGATTAACTCATGTCCTGCCGTTTTGAATGTTTTTCTATAATCTGTTGACCAGTCAAAGCCTCCTCTAATAGAAGCATTAGAACTATTTCTGGTATAAATCTGGTTTACTCCAAAATTAGGATCTGTGTAAGTTGCATCGGTAATATTTTCACCAGAACGACCAAAGCCTCTAAATGATACTGAGGAATTGATACTATTGTATGCATTTAAATCATAAAAAGCGGATAAGGTAACTCTGGGTCCATAAAAAGAACTTGAACCTGTGGATGTTTGTGACAAAATTTTTGGCAATACACCGCTTCTGTCCTCTCTGTAAAAAGAAGAGAATGAGGGTCTTGGCCAATTAAACCAACCGCCACCATTCAGATTTAAACCAAATCTTCCTTTAGCATAATTCATGCTCAATGAGCCGTTATTTGACCTTGTTCCAACTGAAGAGTTTATGGAACCTGTAAAGCCATCCACTGACTTGCGCTTAGTAATAATATTGACTATACCGGCAGTTCCTTCTCCGTCGTATCTGGCTGACGGCGAAGTTATTACCTCTACACTTTTAATTTGATCCGCTGGAATCGATTTCAAGGCATCTCCGGGATTACCGGAAAAAATACCTGAAGGCTTCCCGTTAATCAATATTTGAATATTACTTGAACCCCTCAACGATAAATTTCCCTCCGCGTCAACGGCCAGTAATGGCACCCGTTGTAGCACGTCAGCCGCGTTACCTCCTGCTGTTGTTAAATCTTTTTCAGCATTATAAACCAGCTTATCTATTTTATTTTCGATAGCACCCGCCTCACCAGTTACCTCTACGGCTGAAAGATCTATACTTTCACTGGCAAGAAATAAACTTCCCAAATCTGCGTCTGGTTTTTGAGGAGTAAGTTCTATATCTGATGTTAATGTTGTTTTATACCCTATGAAAGAGAGAGATAAACGATATTTACCAGCTTTAAGATTTAAAAACTTAAAGGATCCTTTTTCATCTGTTGTAGTCCCATCTTTTTGTGCCCCTGTTTTAGCATCTATTAGAACGACTGTGGCAAATTCGACCACTGAACGGGCTGTTGAATCAAGTACAACACCCATAATTTTACCCGTAACACCTACATTTTGAGAAAAACCACCTGAAGGAACAACACCCGGAGGCTGAGCAAATAACTTTACAAAAGAAGTAACAGCTAAGAAGGTAAACAAAAATCTAAGATTCATAAGTGTTTGTTAATTTGAAGTACGATTTAATTTCAACCTTCTTTAATATCTTATTACCAAAAATTGTTTATTCTAAATCAGATTAATAGCTAATAAGTACACAATAATATGCCGAACAACTTAAAACAAAGTTGAACGACAGAAAATAATTGAGGGTAAAAGTTATCTCTTTTGTTTGAAAATTACGGTAGCTAGAGGCGGAAGATTTATTTCAATGAACTGGATTTGATTATTCCAAACACCATCAATCGTATGTTTTGGTTGATTTTCATGATGTCCTGAACCAGAGAACAAATGACTATCGCCATTCAGGCATTCAATCCAGGTACCACTTAAAGGCACGCCCAATTTAAAATTTGACCTTGAAACGGGGGTCAAATTATGAATTACGACCAAGCAGTCATCCTGTTCGGAACCCTTTCTAATAAAGGATAAGATGCTTTGTCCGGAATTGTTATGGTCAATCCATTCAAAACCTTCAGGTTCAAACTGTTTTTCATAGAGCGCTTTTTCGCCTTTATATACACGATTTAGTGCTTTAACCCATTCTTGAATCCCTTTATGGAAATGGAACTGTAATAACCACCAATCCAGGCCACGTTCGATATTCCATTCAGCCGTTTGACCAAATTCTCCCCCCATAAACAACAGTTTTGTTCCAGGGTGAGTGAACATGTAACCAAAAAGCAATCTTAAGTTAGCAAAACGTTGCCATTCATCTCCAGGCATTCTATTTATAAGTGACCCTTTTCCATGAACCACTTCATCATGGGACAGGGGCAGCTGAAAATTTTCTGTAAAACCATAAACCATAGAGAAAGTAAGTTCACTATGATGATGTTTTCTATAGATAGGATCTTTTTTAAAATAATCGAGAGAATCGTGCATCCAACCCATCATCCATTTTTGTCCAAAGCCTAAACCTCCGGAAAAGGTAGGTCTTGAAACACCTGGCCAAGCTGTTGACTCCTCGGCGATAGTGTGAGTGTCCGGAAATTCCCTATAAATGGTTTCATTAAACTCTCTGAGGAATGCAATGGCTTCGATATTTTCTTTTCCTCCGTAACAATTTGGCAACCATTGACCTTCCTCTCTGGAATAATCCAGATACAACATAGAAGCTACAGCATCGACTCTCAAAGCATCGATATGATAGTACGTCATCCAATACAACGCATTGGAAATAAGGAAATTACGAACTTCGTTGCGACCATAATTAAAGATGGCGCTCCGCCAATCGGGGTGAAAACCCTGTCGGGGATCGGCATGTTCATATAAATGAGACCCATCGAACTGGGCTAATCCATGAGCATCTGTAGGAAAATGGGATGGTACCCAATCCAAAATGACCCCAATACCTGCCTGATGGAGAGCGTCAACTAAAAACATAAAATCTTGTGGCGTCCCAAAGCGGCTACTTGGTGCAAAATATCCGGTAACCTGATAGCCCCACGATGGGAAATATGGATGTTCCATAACGGGAAGCAATTCCACATGAGTGAAACCCATTTCGACCACGTACTCTACAAGTTCGACGGCCAATTCTCTATAACTCAATGAGAATAAGTGATCTGAAGACTTTCTCCATGATCCGATATGTAATTCATAAATAGACCAGGGTTGAGGATTACGAGCAATTTCCTTTCTACGTTCCAGCCATTGGTTATCATTCCAGTCATATTCTAAGTCCCAAACTACCGACGCAGTATTTGGAGGAATCTCCCAGAAATAGGCATAGGGATCACCCTTTTCAAGACGACGACCTTCTGCAGAAACAATGGCATATTTATATAAATCTCCCTTTTGTATACCAGGAATAAACCCCTCCCAGATACCCGAACTATCTAATCTTGGGAATAATAAATGACTTTGCGTATTCCAGTAATTGAAATTCCCAATAACAGAAACCTGTTGTGCATTGGGAGCCCAAACGGTAAATTGGACACCCGCCACACCGTCAACGCTGAGTATTTTGCTTCCAAATTTGTCGAAAGTCTTGTGATGCTTTCCAGATTTGAAAAGATATATATCATACTCGGTAAGTAAACTCCCCGGGAGAACCTGTCCCATATTGTCATTATTTAAGAACGCAGGACAAAACTAAACAAACCAAGCGGTTATTTTTTATATAATTTGTTAAAACATTATAAAGACCCAATTATTTTCCAACAGTTGGAATAATCAACCCTCTTCCTCCGGCTTACCCATCTGGTTATCCTCTTCCATTTTATGGAATAACTCGCTGAGTCGGTACATTTCATCTAATGTATCATCTAAATAAAAATCGATTTCGGGAATCCTCCTTACCCATTTTTTAATCCTTGAACCCAGTGCTTGTCTGAGTCTGATTTTTTCCTCTTCGAGCAATAATAATGGTTCTTGCTTGTGCTCCGTGTTAAAAATACTTAGATAAATCTTTGCTAAGCCAAGATCAGGCGTCATTTTTACTTGAGTAACCGTAACTAATATGGTGTTTCCATATATGTAGCTTCCCTCTTGCTGAAGTATTTGGCTAAAATTTCTCTTAACCAGTTCTCCCGTTTGCTGTTGTTTTATCGTTTCCATTCGGCAAAAATAAGTATTTTCTGAATTTCGATGTAATGTATCTTTGTTTTAACCTATTTTTGACCTCAATTTTTCTATTATGACAGAATTCCTTTCCAGCCCCATTGCCTTTCTTAAAGGAGTAGGACCGCAACGCGCCTCCTGGCTGAGTAAGGAATGGGAAATACACAGAATTCAGGATTTATTACAACTTTACCCATACAGACACATCGATAGAACGCAGATTATATCTATAAAAGATTGTAGGGAAGAAGGCGCTTTTGTTCAGATTAAAGGCATACTCCGAAGACTTGAACAACTCGGTGAAGGGTCTAAAAAAAGACTGGCAGGTGTACTAAGAGATGAAACCGGAGCCATAGATCTCATTTGGTTTACCGGCATTTCATACCTCTACAAACAATTTGTTATCGGTCAGGAATACATCCTATACGGAAAACTTCAATCTTTTCGAGACCAATTTTCTATTTCTCACCCCGAAATGGAACCTTTGTTAACTGAAAATCAAGCGCTACCCTCTTCTTTTTACCCCATGTACTCCGGCACAGAAAAAAGCTCGAAAATAGGTATTGATAACCGGTTTTTAAGGAAAGTTATAAAAGGTATTATTGAACGATTACAAATAGACTCGTTACCAGAAGTCCTCCCCTATCACATTATAAAAAATCATAATTTAATATCATCCCTTCATGCCTTTGAGTGGATTCATTTTCCAAAGAACCAAAATGAGTTAGACGCAGCCACAACGAGACTAAAGTTTGAGGAATTATTTTTTTTACAATTAAGTCTGCTTCAACTAAAATTCAACCGACGAGAAACCGTTATTGGCTATAATTTTACTAAAATAGGTGATTATTTTAATACTTTTTATCACCAGATGTTAGCTTTCGAATTAACAGATGCACAAAAAAGAGTACTAAAGGAAATAAGGCGGGATTTAGCGACGGGCAAACAAATGAATAGATTACTTCAGGGCGACGTAGGCTCTGGAAAAACCGTTGTTGGATTTATGACCATGCTTATGGCTTTAGATAATGGTTTTCAAGCCTTATTAATGGCCCCTACTGAAATATTAGCTCAACAGCACTACGCAGGATTATCCATTTTCGGAGAACAACTTGGTATTCAGGTGGCCTTTTTAACAGGTAGTGTAAAAGGGAAAAAGCGAAATGAAGTGTTAGCGGGCCTTGAAAATGGGGACATTGCCATAGTTATTGGAACACATGCCCTTTTGGAAGATCCCGTTCGCTTCAAAAACTTAGGCCTGGCCATTACGGACGAACAGCACCGATTTGGCGTAGAACAGCGAAGTAAATTATGGCACAAAAGTAAACCATACCCTCCTCATGTGCTGGTTATGACAGCCACACCTATTCCAAGAACGTTGGCTATGACCGTTTATGGCGACCTCGATATTTCTGTTATTGATACTTTACCACCAGGCAGAAAACCTATACAAACCGTACATAAAAATGAAAACCACAGACTTTGGCTGATAGGATTTATGAAAGAACAAATCAAAGCGGGAAGACAAATTTATGTGGTTTATCCTCTTATTGAGGAATCTGAAAAAATGGATTTAAATAATTTAATGGAAGGATTCGAGTCTCTTTCCAGAGAATTTCCTAATCCAAATTTTGGTATTAGCATGGTTCACGGCAAAATGAAGCCCGCAGATAAAGAATGGGAAATGCAACAATTTGTAAAGGGAAATAATCAAATCATGGTGGCAACAACAGTGATTGAAGTGGGCGTAAACGTTCCTAATGCCTCGGTCATGATTATTGAAAATACCGAACGTTTTGGACTTTCCCAACTTCATCAGTTACGAGGTCGTGTTGGCAGAGGAGCTGAACAATCATTTTGCATTCTTATGTCCTCATTTAAATTATCAGCCGACAGCCGGGAAAGAATCAATACCCTTGTGAGAACAAACAACGGATTTGATATTGCTGAAGCAGATTTAAGATTAAGAGGTCCGGGAAATTTGGACGGCAAACAGCAAAGTGGCACCATTCAATTAAAGTTGGCAGACCTTTCTAAAGATGGAGCCATTTTGGACATAGCGCGTGAAGAAGCGCTGGCCATTTTAAACATAGATCCTACGCTCTCGCAAATAGAACATAAAGGCCTGAAATATACGCTTAATCAAACAAAAGAGGCACTAAGAGGTTGGGGCCGGATAAGCTGATATATACAGATCAATGTCTAAAATTATCTCATTTTTTACCTTTACCATACCCATTAAGGCCGTCGGTGGCGTAAGTCCGAAATCGGTTAATAACAAACTTTTCTTTGCCGTAAATCGGTAAATATTACTAAAAGGTTGTGAAATAGTAACAAGCAAATCAATCTTTCGTTTCATCCCTGCCAATGTCAAATAGGCTTCCGTAGCAATTGGACCTGTTAGTTTCCAGCGGGCATTTATGCTGTGAATAGGAATCAAAACCTGAGAAATACTCAGCGTAATCGTTGGATAATGTTCCGCTTTAAGCGTCTGATACATATCCCTATTCATAATCTTGTGCCTGCAATCCAAACTTTTGGTTAAAACCGTCAACGCTGCCTTTTTGAAATTTATCTTTTGGGTTTCTGAAGAACTCTCCGCATTAAATCCAACCACAGAAGCAGGTGGTGCACAATAACATTGAAAAGAATTTACATTGGTTTTTCCTTGTATTTGTAGCATACTTTGTGGCTGAACCAATACTTTAATGAATTGCCCAGTGACTAAGTGGCTAAAATAGAGATAAGCAAAGATTAGTATTATTATCCTTCTCATATTTGAAAAATAAAAATTCCGCACCGGGTTATATTTTCGGAGCGGAACTGCCTATGGTAATCATGTTAAGAATTAGAATCCTATAACCGCTTCTATCATCACACCTTTGAATTCGCCGCCTGCATAAACATGTGTGCTTGGATAATCAATGTATTTTTGATTTACCAGTTCTGCTTTTAGCATTAGATTTTTGCTGGGCAACCAACCCGCTGAGAAAGAAGTCCTCTTTATACTTATATCCGCTGCAAATCCTGGCAGTCTTCCTCCTGTACTGTTATAGCGCGCACCAATAAATGCCTGCTCCTTAGGAAGGAATCTGTAAACCCCTTCTACAGCCATTTGACTGAATGTTCTGGTATCGGTCTCTGCATTGGTTTTTCCACTCGCTCTTTCATAGGTTGCAAATACTTCCATTCCCTTATATTTCACAAAAGGAGATACTTGAAAAGTCATTATTTCGTTAGATAAACCAGGATTTATTCTACCTGAAGTAAATCTACCCGTTGTTGTCGTAGCTTCCGCAAGTCCTGTAGCTCCTTTGATAAACTCTGGTTCCATGGCAAAGTAATATCTTGATCCTGTTCTATCACCACTAAATAAAGTGTTTCTTACCGTTCCTGAATTCTGATAGAAAGAGGCGGATAAACGGAAACGTAAGTCCGTAAATTGTTTATCGAAAGCAGCTTTAAAATATAAGGACGGATTCTTTTTTGTGGTCGTTGTAGAATAATCCTTTATGTCGCCATTGATTAATCCTCCTGTCATACCCGCCATGAGCATTACATTATCCATTGGAAAAGCATAAATTTCTGTTCCAATTTCTGTGGTAAACGCGTCCATTATATAGTTACCAACAAAAGGATTGAACATAGCATTGCCATTATCTGTGCGACGAAATTGCTGATCGCCGTAATTAGGCATAAAATGTCCTATTTTCACCCTAAAATTGTTAGTAAACCAGTCAGGAGAGTTAAACATTGGCAACTTATCTATTTGGATATACCCGCCTTTAACCCAAAATTCATTGTGGTGACGTGAAGACATGTAGTTCTCTAAAGAAATACGAATCCCATCTTCAATCTGAATATCAAAATTCAAATTGGCCGTTGCCAGGTTAAAACCTACGCCTAATGGATATAAAGCATTAGCGTTAAATGTCTTACCTCCAGATGTAAAATTTGAAGCGTCGGCATTATTGCTATGGGAAATACCCTGAAACTGTTGAGTAAATCCGCCTCCCACTCTTACATGTAATCCATTAAAAGTAGCCGTATTGTTTTTTGAAGGCTCAAATACATTTATTCCTCTCTGATCCCAAAAGCGATAATACTGTAATTCAGTGCTTTGTGCGGAAATAAATCCGAAGAAGAATAAACCTAAAAGGCTTGTAAAAAGGTGTTTAGAATACGTTCTCATCATTGTGAATTTTAATGTTATGATTATCATGGTGCTATTCACCATTTAATTTTTTTCTAAAGTGACGTCGAATGAAACCGTTACTTCCTCTCCTACGACCACCGTTCCCATCAAAGCCTTTGGAGGTTCTATACCATAATTTGGGAGTACAATAGCATGCTTTCCTTTGAAGTGTAATTTGCCGGTGCTATCCATATTACCTTCAACTTGCATGGAAATAGCTTTTTTTACGCCAGCTATTTGAAGATTTCCTTTGACTTTAATGGAATACCCACTGGATGTTTTGGTAATGGACTCGGTGGACTGAAAAGTATAAATTACATTGGGATGCTTATCTGACTTTAAGGATTCCCACGTTTTATTATCCATTATCTTACCCTTTGTACTGATTATACCCCTTACTGGAAAAGTGATTTCCATGGCATTTATAGCTAACAGCTGGCCTTCCTCAACTTGAAAAACACCCTGTCCGCTAGCCTGCGTTATCTGGGAAGTCCATTTGTGAAGGGTGGAAGTACCACTGACTGAAATATCTTTTGACTTTAACTTGTAGGTCTGTGCTGTTAGGTTTATAACAGCCAGAAAGAATAGGCAAAAGGTGGTGAAATTTTTGAGGTTCATAAGTAATTTTTTACTGTTTGATACCCCAAAGATATTGGATGAATAAGCCTTATTAAGTGAGTTGAATCAGCTGCTTAAATGATATTTATCATACTTACCTCTCTTCATTTAAATAAACG
>Ga0129324_10000443_pt1 | contig 30447 bp, 28 predicted proteins | sample CPBDNA_7_FD_96879 | JGI IMG/M metagenome (GOLD analysis project Ga0129324, IMG submission 96879) | Freshwater to marine salinity gradient microbial communities from Chesapeake Bay, USA - CPBay_Spr_15_0.2_DNA | ecosystem: Environmental > Aquatic > Marine > Coastal | place: USA: Chesapeake Bay...
ATTGGTACGCCAGTGCCGCGCCGCGGTCGCCTGGACCCATAAAAACGCCGCCGATCATGGTGGCGATCCGGAGCGCATCTACATTACCGGCCACTCCGCCGGCGGTCACGTGACGGCAATGATGATTGCCACCGATTGGGGCGAATGGGACGTCCCGAAAACTTCGATCAAAGGCGGCTTTGCGATTTCCGGGCTGTACGACCTGGAGCCGATCCGCCTAAACTACATGAATCCAACGCTGGGTTTCACCGAACAAACCGTCCGTGATTACAGTCCGATGCATTTGGACCCGCAGTTAATCGCGCCCATGGTGTTCGCCGTCGGCGGCGCCGAGACGCCAGAGTTTTTACGCCACAATGCGATCCTGCCCGACGTCTGGGGCGCCAAAGGTATTCCTTGCGAGGAATTGGTTGAACCGGACCTCAATCACTTCACGGTGCTCGAGAACTTCTCAACCGAAGGGCACAAGTTCAACAGCCGCATGCGTGCGCTGATGGGGCTCTGAGGTGTTGGATATGGCGGGCCGCGACGCCGATAAATTCTCGTTCGATTTATTTTGGTCGTTTCGCAGCCCGTACTGCTATTTGGCGCTGGATCGTATCTTGGAAATCGAGCGCCAATTTGACGTGTTCGTCAACGTGCGACCGGTGTTTCCGCTCGCCGTACGGACGCCGGACTTCTTTAAAAACGTCAATCCGAAGTACCGAAAATATAATCTTTTGGACACGGCCCGAATGGCGGAGTTTTTGGGCATTCCCTATCGTCGCCCGGTGCCCGATCCAATTGTCCAAGACATGGAAACAAACGTCATTGCGGAAGAGCAGCCTTACATCCGGCAGCTCACCCTATTGGGCGCTGCGGCGCAAATCCGTGACGCCGGTCTGCCGTTTTTGGACAAAGTGGCGCGCCTGATATGGGACGGTAGCGTTGACGGTTGGAATGAAGGCGATCACTTACTCCAAGCCATGAATGCCGCAGGACTGAACGGGCACGCGTTGATGGCCGACGTTGAAGCCGACCCGGATCGGCTGGAAGCGGTGATCGCGGAAAACCAGACCGCACATGATGCCGCCGCGCACTGGGGCGTGCCACTGATGACATTTCGGGGTGAAACTTTTTTCGGTCAAGACCGCATCAACATTCTGCTGTGGCGGATGATGCAACATGGCTTGCCCGAGCGGGGTTAAACGCCGTCTTGTTTGGCAGCGTCTTCTTTCGCCGCACCCGGTAACATCGCGACCAATACATTGGCGATCAGCATGGTGCCGGCCAGCATATAAAATACCGCGCCGACGCCGTAACTATCGGCGATAAAACCGCCGATAATCGGGATCGGCAGCGACAACGCCGACTGCATGCCAAACAGCGCACTCGTGGCACTGCCGTGCATATTGTCGGGGGTCAGGTCCATCATCCAGCTATGGATCACCGGACGGATGGCAAACAGCACGAAACCAAGGACGGAGACACCGGCAATGAAAATATACTCGTTGCCGGCGAGCGCCAGGAACAACACCGTCAGCGTGGTCCCGGTCGCACCTGCCAGCACAACCGGTCGGCGCCCGACCCGGTCCGACCATGCGCCCGCCGCTGGGCCAGCGACAAACGCGCCCATCTGCATCGCCATCACGCCGACGCCGGTCATGAACGGACCGACTTGCAGGGTGTTGGCCAAATAGATCGGCACAAACATGATCAACCCCGACTGCGTCATCGAACGAAAGCCCGCCATCAGGCAAAGCCCCATCGCCGCCTTATCTCTGATCATCAACCGAATACCGGAGAAATACGCCGCGATGGTCATCGATTTGGTGCCTGCTTCGACCCGCGCCCGACGCTCAAGGCGGACCAGCGACACGAACACCAAAAACGCCACCACATAGACCGGGATTGAGCCCCAAGCCGCCGTTTCGCGCCACGTCAACGCGGCGAGTAACGCACCAATACACAACGGTGCGACGCTGTCGCCCAACGTCGCACCAAGCGTGTGGATCGACAGCGCATAGCCGCGATTCTTTGGAAAAGCACCGGATAAAAACGAAATCGCGGCAGGGTGCCAAAGATTGTTGGTTGCGCCGATAATGCCGACCAACACCAACAGCGTCACGATCCCGCCCGCCGTGCTCATCAATGTCAGCGCAAGCCCACCGATCACCAGCGCCACCGCCTGCACCAGCACGCGGCGGCCCAAAACATCAACCACCATGCCGCTGCCGAAGTTGGCTGCGAACGAACATATGTGAAACGTCGTCACCAAAAGACCGGCGGTGGCATAGCTCAGCCCCATCTCGATGGTGAGGTACGGCAACAGCAAATAGAATGTCGCCGCAATCCAATGCGTCGCGCCATGCCCAAGGCCCACCATCCACGCCGGTGCCTGCTCACGAAGGCCGAGGCCGGTCATACGTTCAAATGCTGCGATCATCACTGTCTCCAAGGGGCATTTTTAGTGTGCCATTCGAAACGATTATCGGTGCCGCGCGGGCAAATGACAAACGCGCTGACGGCACGCCGGCAGACCTTGCCGAACCCGGTTTGTCGCGCGACAATACGGCAACGAAATTAAATCTCACGGAGGATACAAACATGCCGGACGCTGCAAACGACGCGCCTATCAAACGCCTGACCGTCGAAAAGGACGGCGCGATTGGTCGCGTCAAAATGGACAACCAAAGCCGCCGCAACGCCATGACGTTGACCATGTGGCAAGACCTGGGCAAAGCCATCGAAGATTTTGCAGCGGACGATTCGGTGCGCGTCATCATAATCTCCGGCGAAGGCGGAAAAGCATTCTGCGCCGGCGCCGACATTTCCGAGTTTGAGAAAAACCGATCCTCCGAAGAAGGCGTCAAAATCTACAACGAAGCGGTCGAACATTCGTCTGAGCTTCTGCGCACCGTGGACAAGCCAACCATCGCCAAAATCGAAGGCTTTTGTGTCGGCGGCGGCGTCGGCATCGCGACGTGCTGCGATATACGGCTCGCCACCGACGATGCGATCATCGCGATTCCGGCGGCAAAACTGGGCCTGGGCTACCGGGTCGACGGCCTCAAGCCGTTGGTCGACATCATTGGGCCAAGCTATGCCATGGAATTGTTTTACACGGCCCGCAAATTCACGGCCGACGAAGCCGAACGGATGAACTATTTCAACCGCGTACTGCCGCGTGCGGAATTCGATGCTTACGTCGACGATTATGCCGCAACCATCGCCGGTAACGCGCCACTGACCATCAAGGCGGTCAAAGTCGTGGTCAAAGAATGTCTCAAGGACGATGCAGATCGAAATCACGATCTGTGTGCATCGATCGTCGACGACTGTTTCAAGTCGGAAGACTACATCGAAGGCCGTCGCGCGTTCATGGAAAAGCGCAAGGCCGAATTCAAAGGGAGATAAGTCGATGCCCGGCACCGCAGACACATCTGAACCAGTTCTAGCCCCCTTCGCGGCGTTCTGCGCGGATGCGGCAACATGTACGTTGCCAGAAGCGGTGCTGCACGCGGCCAAGCGTTGCGTGCTGGATTACATGGGCGCGACTTTGCCGGGCGGCGCCATCGCGCCGGCGACAATGATGACCCAAGCGCTGAGCGATATGTTGGGGCACGGGCGCGCACGTTTATACCCGGGCGGTGAGGTCACAGACGCGAAGACCGCTGCGCTGATCAACGGGGCCGCCAGCCACACCATTGAATTCGACGATATCTACCGGGACGGCATCTATCATCCGGGCGTGCCGGTGATCTCGGCTGCGCTCGCCATCGCCGAAGCCAAGGGGGTGTCAGGTGAGACATTCCTGCGCGGTGTCATTGCCGGCTACGAAGTTTCAGACCGCATTGCTGAGACCGTGAACCCGGCGCACTACGCATTCTGGCACACGACGGGCACGGTGGGCACGATCGGCGCAGCGGCGGCAGCGGCAACGATCCTGGGCCTCAACAAAGAACAAGCGATGCACGCGTTGGCCAATGCCGTCACCCTGTGTTCAGGGCTGCAACAAGCGTTTCGGGGCGATGCCATGGCAAAGCCGATGCACGGGGGCCACGCGGCAGAAACCGGGCTTACCTGTGCCTTGGTCGCGGGCGCCGGGGTGACCGGGGTGCTTGATATGCTCGAAGGCGAGCGCGGCTTCGGCAATGCCATGTGCGGCGGCGTCGATTGGTCGAACGCGGCCAAGACCCTCGGTAAAGATTTCACCATTCAGCGCATCACTGTGAAAAACCACGCCGCCTGCGGCCACGCGCATGCGGCCATCGACGGTGCCCTGCACTTGCAGGCAGCCCACAACATCAATCCGGCCGACATCGTCCGCATTGATGCCGGCACCTATGGTCCGGCGGTGGAAATCGTTGGCCAGCAAATCGTCAAGACCGTGTTCGAGGCAAAATTCAGCCTCCCCTATTGCGTTGCCGTAGCGCTGTTGCATGGCAGTTGCCGGATGGCCGCATTCGAAGACGACAAGTTGCAAGATCAAGCGGTGCTGGACCTGGCCAAAAAAATCTTCGTCAGCAAAGACGATGAATGCGACGCCGCGTTCCCAAAACGCCGCTCGGCCAAAGTGGCCATGACGCTTGCTGACGGCAGTGTCCTCGATTTCTACGCGCCCACCCGCAAAGGCGATCCTGATTCCCCACTTTCGGACGCAGAGCTATCGGCAAAATACCACGATCTGGCAACTGACATCATCGGCGCTGAACGGGCACGACAACTTGAAGAGTGCATCTGGAAGCTCGACACCCTAGACGATATCGCAGCCCTATATCCCGGGCTACGGAACGCCGCTGAATGAGCGCGCCTAAGCTCGGCATCATCGGCTTCGGCGAGGTCGGGGCGATCCTTGCTGAAAAACTTTCGCAAGCCGGTATTGATGACATCACGGCCTTTGTGCGCACGCCGCGAACGGCGTCGGGGGCAACAACGTACACCGACCTCAAAGGTGCCTTAGCCGGGCGGGATATCGTCTTTCTGACGGTGACAGCTGCTGTCGCCTTGGACGTCGCCAAAGCGGTCGCGCCATTGTTGACGCCGGGCCAGATCGTCGTCGATCTAAACTCGGTTTCCCCCGTCACCAAGCGCGAGATCGCAGACATCATCAATGCCACAGGGGCGCGTTTCGTTGAAGGTGCGATCATGGGGTCGGTGCCGAATTTCGGGGTCAAAGTGCCGATCCTGATGTGCGGCAAAGACGCAGCCGAGGTCGTCGCGATATTCACCCCTTACGGCATGGACATCACCGATGTCGGCCTTGAATACGGGCGCGCGGCGGCGATCAAAATGTTTCGTTCCATCGTTATCAAAGGCATGGAAGCCCTGTTGCAAGAGTGTGTACTGGGCGCCGACAAATACGGCGCCGCCGACGAGGTCTTGGAGTCCATTGCCGAAGGTTATCCCGGTTTGGATTGGAAACATTTCACCAACTATCTGCTTGGCCGTACCGCCATTCATGGTGTCCGACGGGCCGATGAAATGGATGAGGTCGCGGCCACGCTCCGTGACGTCGGCATTGATCCCATCATGTCGGAAGCTGCAGCAAAACGCATCCGCTCACTCGCCACACCGGCAATGAAAGAAGCCTTCGGCAACACAGCACCTGAGAGCTTTCATGACGTGCTGGATGTGATGAAGAAGGGCTAAAGTAGGACCCCCTCACCTGTCCGCTCCCCCACTACGTGGAGGAGAGGGACCCTGACGCGGACCCCCCTCCTTATCCCTCTCCCCATGTATGGGGGAGAGGTTGAGTGAGGGGGTTAGCCCTTAATCCGCACCGCGACGGCAGCCCCAAACGCCTCAGTTGTGCCCTGCCCGCCCAAGTCGCCGGTGCGTACGGCAGCGTCCGACAAGGAATCTGCAATTGCCACCTGCAAGGCTTGCGCGGCATCGGTCATGCTGTTGGCACCGGTGCGCCCGCCCATCCAATCCAACAGCATCGCAACCGAAACCATCAGCGCCGACGGGTTGGCTTTGTTTTGACCCGCAATATCGGGGGCCGAGCCGTGCGCCGCTTGCGCAATCGCGACCGCATCACCGGCGTTGATCGACCCACCCAGGCCAAGGCCGCCGGACAGTTCCGCGCATTCGTCGGATAAAATATCGCCGTACATATTGGTGGTGACCAGCACATCGAAATCCCCCGGCCGGCGGATCAGGTGTGCAGTCGCCGCATCGATAATCAGCTCTTCGACCTCAATACCAGGATAGTCGGCAGCAACTTTCATGACCTCTTCGAGGAACAAGCCGTCCGAGATTTTCAGCACGTTCGCTTTGTGCACGACGGTCACTTTCTTGCGGCGGCGCGCGGCCAATTCAAAAGCTTGGCGCGCAATACGGTTTGAGCCTTGGCGGGTAATTTTGCGCACCGACAGCGCAACATCTTCGGTCGGCATGAATTCGCCCGACCCCATGAACATGTTGCGATCCGCGTAGAAACCTTCGGTGTTTTCGCGGACCACCACCATGTCCATTTTCGCGGCCATTGCCGGCACACCGTCATAAGTCCGGCTCGGGCGGATGTTGGCATATAGATCAAGCCGCTTTCGCATGGTACCGGACGGATTGATCCCACCCTCGGACGCCGGTGGATAGGCGTAGGTATCGACCGGGCCTAAGATCGTCCCCGCCGCCGTGCGGCATTCTTCGACGATATCGTCAGGCAGCGATGAACCCCGATTCGCAATTGCCTTGAGCCCGATCTCGCGGGTCTGGAGATCGAGGCCCAGTCCATATTTTTCGTCAAGTGCGCGCACGGCCGTGAGCGTGGCGTCGGTGATTTCGGGGCCGATACCGTCGCCCGGCAGAACCATGATTTTCATATTGATGTCGCTCCCAAATTTTTCTTATTTGTTGTGCCTTGATGGCGGGTTAATTGAAGGTCCGGAAGTTCGTGGTGCCGTCGCGTTCAATTTGCGCGACCAAGTTCACTTCCCAACTGAGGTACTGTTTCATCGCGCCTTCTTGCGCGTCGTCCATGTCATATGGCCGATACCAAACGTCGACCGAGGGGTCGAGATTGCCCTCGAAGCCGTCTTTGAGCGGTAAGCCCGCCGCCTTCCACGCTTGGGTGCCGCCTTCTAAGACGATAATCTCGCGGTCCGTGCCGGCGGCCAGCAAATCGGCGGCGGCGAACGCGGCCAACGTGCCGTCACTAGATGTCAGCGCCAACGGACGATCATTCGGCAGGTCAGACAGATTATCCGGCATGTTGGCGCGGATCGCGAATCGTGATCCCGGAATATGCGCCTTTCGGTGCGACAAGCTGTCACCGACATCGACGACGTGGGTTTGGATCATGCGCGCCGCCAGTTGTGTCGCATTGATGCGGGACACATCGGGCACCGGCGCGGTTTTCGACGCATACCCGCCGGTTTCGGTCATCGGTATGGCGCCCGGCTCCAAGATCACCGCATCCCAACCGATCTGCACCAGCCAAGAAGCCGTCATCGTCGCCCGCACACCGTTGTCATCGACACAAACAATTCGGGCGCCGAGCGTGCCAACGTAGCGATCCGTCGCCTGCACAAGCTGCCCACCCGGTGCCGGACGAGCGCCCGGCACATGGGCCGCTGCAAATTCAGCCGGATCTCGCACATCCATCACGTACGTCGTGCGCGAGGTGTCTGCTTGCCACGCCGCCAGCATGTCGGCATCGATGCTTTTGACGCCGAAGCGTTCACGTACGTCGGCGGCACGCTTCATCGCAACCGATAGGCCATCGATACTGAGGTCGCCATACCGTCTGTTGTTGCCGTATTCCAGGTCAAAGCCTGCCAGATGCCAGCCCATGGTACCGTTTTCCAGCGCGATCACCTTGTTCGGAATGCCGGCGTTGCGCAAAGACTGGCAGCCAATAATGGACCGCGTCCGCCCGGCACAATTCACCACCACCGTCGTCGCAGGGTCGGGCGCCAGATCGTGGACCCGTAAAACCAGTTCTGCGCCCGGCACATCGACGCCCAGCGGAATATTCATCGCATGATATTCGCTCATCGGGCGGGAATCCAAAACCACGAGGTCCTCGCCTGCATCAATCATTTCTTTAAGTTTTTCAGGGGGCACGCGCGGTGTGTCATACGTGTGCTCGACAAACTCGCCGAATGCTTTCGATGGCACGTTGACGCCAGAAAATACTTCGAAACCTGCATCGCCCCATGCGGCAACGCCACCGATGAACAGTGAAACATTCTGGTAGCCCATTGCCGCCAAAACCTTGGCAGCGCGCTGCAACTTAGGTTCGTCCGATTTATCGCCCGCACATAGCACCATCGGCACGCTCAACCTTGGCACGCGATCCAGAATCTCAAGCTCCAACGTCGACAACGGCACAGAGTTCGCCCAAAGCAAGTGCGCATCCCCAAACGTGCCGGTCGGACGGATATCAATGACTGCAACCTCGGTCTCATCTCGCTTTTCGATCAACGCGCGCACGTCTTCGGCGCTCAGCACGTTAAAACTTGTTTTCGTCATTTAGATTTCCTCCCCTATTCAACTGTGATCGTTGCCAGCGCGCCCGCCCCTGTCAACAACCGGTCGCGGCACATAACTTTTTCGTTCTTAATGCTGCAAATACTTGCATTTCGAACCGGTTTGGTTCCACAATAACGTATGAACCGTACTTTGAAATCGATTGCTGCGGTCGTCGCCCTCATTATTCCGTTGTCCGTTTCGGTCAGCAGCCCTGCACACGCGGCACCTCAGGTGTTGGCGGTGATGTCGTCACTTGGACCGCAAGACTTACGTTGTGCTGGCAGCACCTGCACCACCACGTTTTCAAGCTATTGCCTGCAGCGCGAACGCGATGTACCAACGACGGGTCAGGCGTATCTGCCCGCACATCCAGATCAATTCCAACTCAGCGTCGTGGCCGCAGATGGTACGGAAACTCTCCTACCTGCGGGCGAACATGTGATATTCCGTTCTCAGCGCGGCTATTCGGCTGTCAGCGCGACCCTAAGACGTGATGATTTGACGGCTCTCGGTGGTGTCAGCGCCAAGATCGTCACCGCTAAAGGCGCAGCCCTGGTGCCTGAACCCGTTGCAGGTGACCCAAATCCTATTTCCGAGGCAGAGATCGCCTTTGCCACGAAATCGCTCCGCGAACATGGTGAAGCCATCGTCGACGCGACCCCCGAAGCCGGCGCCGCAATGCTGATAAACCGCATGGCGGCCACCATTATCCCCGGCGCACCGGTCAATTCGGAAAGTCTTGAACAGCTTTGGCACGACGCCGTCGGCGGTATCGGCACCTATCGCCCAGCCGGTGCGGACGCCATAGAACGTGCCCGCGATATTTATGAATGGTGCCAAGGTCGGATATCCTATCATTCGATGGCCGGCATCAAGAGCTGCTTGGAGTTTAAACACGACAACGCGATCATGCGTCTCAATACCGATTATTGGGAAAACCAGCCCGGCTACTGACCAAGGCAAGCAACCGCTGCATTGGGCGCCGGTCTTTCCCCGAACATGGAAAGGACACGCCTAATGAGAGCCCCTTCGTTTATCGCCGCCCTCGCCTTTGCCGCCCTCTCGCTCAACGCCCCCAAGGCCGTCGCCGCCCCGCAAATTCTTGCCGCCCTGCCCGTCAGCAGCGGCATTGAAATTGCCTGTGCAGATGGCGTTTGTGCAGCGCAGCTATCCACCTATTGTCTACAACGTGAACGCCCGGCGCCAAGCATGGGGACCGCCTATGTGCCGGCAAGTGCCAGCCACTTTACCTTGGTCCTTCAGTCTGACGGCGGGCACGACGTTCACCTCCCCGCTGGCGACCACATGCGGTTCGTCGAAAACCGCGGCTTTATGGCCGTCGCCGCGACGTTGGAACACGGGCGGATGATCGCCCTCGGCGCAAAGTCGGCAAAGCTGGTGGTGCATGAAAACGCATCGTTGATCCCAGTTGCACAGCCCGACGACCCGAACCCCCTGACCGAAAAGGAAATTGCCTACGTCACCGATTCGCTTCGCGAACACGGCAAGGGCTATGTCGACAACCGCGCCGAGGCTGCATCTGCTCAATTGCTGGCACAGTTGAACGCGGCATTGCCCGAGGCCGGGATGATGACCAACACAACGTTTGAAGGCACGTGGCATCAAGCGATTGGTGACGAGATCCCGCTACCGTCCGGCCCCGCACTAAGCCGTGCTGAGGATGCCTTCAACGACTGTGCATCGCGGGGCAAAGTGCAGATGAACGGCGGCTTTAAACGCTGTCTTGAGTTCCACCACGATGATTTCATTCGTGGGCTCAACATCGATTACTGGGAAAATCAGCCGGGCAGTTAAGCGCCCTCGGCACAACATCTGATCACCAGCTTGCCGACGTCAGGCTCTGGTCCCTTTGGTATGTCTCGGCTACACTCGCATGTAATCGCGTGGGCATAGACCCGTGCTCGGGAAGGAAAGAACCAATGCCAGATCATGCCATCGTATCGCCGAACGACACCGTCCGCGTCGACGTCAAAGATGCAGTCGCTACCATCACCATCAATCGACCGGACAGCCTGAACGCCATTAATGATGACGTGGTCACAGCGCTGATCGATATCACTGGTGCGCTTAAGGTCAGCAAAGACATCCGCTGCGTCGTACTGACCGGCGCCGGCGACCACTTCATGGCCGGCGGCGACGTGAAACGGTTTAAGCGCAAATTCGAAGAGGTCGCCGACGATAACGAAGCCAGAGCTTGGTTCAATTCCATTCTTGAACGGATACATGTCGTCGTCAGCAACATCAACGACCTCAGGATGCCGGTCATCGCCAGCGTCAAAGGCGCGGTCGCCGGGGCTGGGTTCAGTCTGATGCTGGGCTGCGATCTCGTTGTCGCAGCCGAGGGCGGTATCTTTACCCTCGCCTACTGTCATTTGGGCACCAGCCCGGATGGTGGCTCGACCTGGCATTTGCCGCGCACGCTGGGCATGAAGCGGGCCATGGAGATTGCCCTATTGGGCGACCGCTTTGGCCCCGATCAAGCGCTAGCATGGGGCTTGATCAACAAGATCGTTCCCGCTGACGATCTCGACGCCGAGGTCGCCACACTTGCCAACCGCCTCGCCAAGGGGCCGACCCTGGCGTACGGCGAAACTAAGCGCCTGCTGCTCGACAGCACCGATCGTGATCTCTCGAACCAATTACATGCCGAGACGCGCAGCTTCGTCACGTGCGCCATGAGCGACGATTTCCGCAAAGGCGTGACCGCCTTCGTCGACAAACAAAAGCCAGACTTCAAAGGCGAATAGCCTTCATTTAAAGGAACATCCATATGACTGAACAACTTCTAGCGGGCAAAGTTGCCCTGGTGACCGGCTCCGCGCGCAACATCGGGCGCACCACCGCGTTACAATTGGCCGACGCCGGTGCAGCGATCATCGTCAACGCGGTTTCCGATCAGGCCGCCGCCGATGACGTCGCTAAAGAGATTAAAAGCAAAGGCGGCAACGCCATCGCATGCTTGGCCGACGTCACCGATCCGGTCGCCGTCAAAGCCATGGTCGAACGCGCGAAGGCCGAGCTCGGCGGCGTCGACATTTTAGTGCTGAACGCATCGTCACGAGGCCAAGTGCCGTTCTTAGAAATGACCCATGATCAATGGCGTCACGTGATCGATATCACGTTGGATGGCGCATTTTTCTGTGCTCAGGCATGCATCCCGTCGATGCAGGAAAAAGGCTGGGGCCGGATCGTTACGCTGGGCGGCATTTCATGGCACATCGGCACACCAAACCGGGTGCATAACCTGGTTTCCAAATCCGGCCTTGCCGGGCTGACGCGTGGCCTTGCCGTCGAATTCGCAGGCGACGGTATCACGGTCAACTGTGTATCACCGGGCTTTATCGATACCGTCCGCCCGGCCTCCGCCGGTGCACGCCCGGACCGCAAAATCAACGCGCCGATCGCCCGCGAAGGTACGGTCGATGAAATTGCGTCGATGGTGAAATATTTATGCTTACCGGAGTCCGCTTACATCACAGGGCAGATCATGCACGTGAACGGCGGTATGTACCTGGGCGGCAGCTAAGCGTCAGCTGCCAGGGCTCAGCAACTGCTTGAGGATTTCTTCGATCGCGCGCTCGTTGCCGGTCTTGAGATCTTCATCACGCTCATACTTATCGCCAAAGCACGCATCCTGCTGACCGTAACCACGATCAATCGGCGATTGTGCCGGCGATGACGTCGCCTCGTCCGCGCACGCCGGCCCTACCGCGAATACGAGTATGATGCTTAAATAGCAGGCCCGGCCCACGTGGTTTCCTCGTCGAGCGGATACATCGGACGCTTCAGACCCTTCCAATCGAAGTTACCCAGCACAGGTGACGTCAAGCCGGGGCAATCGACCTCGATGACGCGCGCAGGTGTGAAATATTCATCAAAGCCGGCACGGAAATGCCCGCGTGACTTGACGACGACGGTGCGTAAGTCGGCGATGTTCAGACCAAACTGCTCAATCATCGTCGGGTCCGCACACTGCTTGCGATTGGTCGCCACACCGAGCCGTACACCGTCCGCATTCAATAGCGCACATGGCCCAAGATCAATTGCACGTCCATTCAACAACCCCCGTCTACCGACGAATTTGCCATCGGTCAGAACTTCGACCGTCACATCAACGCTGAGCGGCTTGTCGAAGGCGGTTTTTGGCGTTGCATTAAAAGTAGCCTGAAAACGTCCGCCCTTGCCGACCTTATGCGCCTCGGCTGCAACAGCGGGATCGATCAACAAACCGATGAACGCCCCCGTTACGTTCGCCTTGATAAACGCATCTGCGATATAAGTGGTGACGCCGCTGCCGCCGCCGCCCGGGTTATCGGCGACGTCGGCCATGATGTGCGACGGCAAAGAGGCATCACGCCCGGATGCGGCGGCAATTTCGGTCGCACGTGCCAACGGCGTCAGCGCTTTTTTGAAGCGCCCCCTATCCTGCCATGCCAACTTTGCGATGCGCCGCGCCAAGTCAGCACCGGGTCGCGAGTCATTACGTGACGTAACGATGACCGACATACCGCACTTGGCACTGTCTGAATAAATAAACCCTGCCGTCACCGAGACGTTCAGAATATCGTTACCCGACTGAGTCGCAATTTCCTTTTGGCCGTAATTGATCAGATCTGCATAAGGCCCTTCGGCGGTCAGCAACGTTACCGTCGGTGCCGCAATCGGCACTTTGATGAACGACTGGCACGGCTCCATACCGTTCCACATTTCCACCATGATGCGTGCTGCCTCTGCGGCACGCTCGCGCTGGTCGACATGCGGGTTGGTCAAATAGGCGACCAACACGTCGGTGAGTTCTGCCATGTCTTCGGAAACGTTGGCGTGCAGATCAAGCGTTGCGATCAACGGCACGTCGTTGCCAATCAAATCCCGCACCATTTTGTAGAGCTTACCGTCCGGATCGATGTCATCGGTCGCACGCATAGCGCCGTGGCTGACGATGTAGACACCGTCGAGCTTCCCGGCCTCGCGCAGATAGCCTTCCATCAACGATAGCGTCTTTTCGAAAAACAGTTGATCGATTGAACCGCCTGGCTCCGCGTCGGCAACCAAGATCGGCACCAACTCCCAGTCGACATCGAGTTGATCCATTTCGTCGGTAAACCCGTGCACCTCAGCCGGCAATCGGGATGCCTTGGCCGCAAGTTCCGCAGGTATTTCCGGACCCTGCAGATAACAGCGTTTACGGTAGTCTGCTGCCGTTGTGGTCGGCGAGAAACTGTTGCTTTCGAGCATGAAGCCCAGGATAGCGACGCGTTTTTTCATCATGGTGCCTATCAAAAACGAAAAGGGGGCACCCTGCAAGCAAGGTGCCCCCAAAACTTTGTGGATTGTGCCTTAGCGCGAACGCAGGCGCGGATCCAAGGTATCGCGAAGGGCATCCCCAAACAGGTTAAACCCAAACACGGCAAGCGAGATCGCAACGCCCGGCCAGATCGCTACCCAAGGCGCACTTTCCGCATATTCTTCGGCCCCGCCCTGAAGCATCAAGCCCCAAGCCGGCGTCGGCTCTTGTACGCCCATACCGAGGTATGACAGCGAAGCTTCCAACAGGATTGCTTGGCCGACGAAGGCGGTGAACAAGATCAAGAACGGTGCAACCACGTTCGGTGCCATATGACGCAAAATGATACGTGTGTGACCGAAGCCCAAAGCGCGGGCTGCGTCCACATACGGGATCTCACGGATCGCCAACGCGTTCGAGCGCACCACACGGGCACACTGCGGAATGAACGGGATGGTGATTGCGATAATCACGTTCTGCGTTCCAGGACCCAACGTTGCCACAACCGCCATCGCCAAGATGATCAGTGGGAATGCCATGAACACGTCCATGACACGCTGCAGGATCAAGTCGAACAAGCCGCCGAAGTAAGCAGACGCCACGCCCAACACCATGCCGACAACAGCACCGACAGATGCGGCGACGAAGCCGACCAGCAATGCCGTCCGGGCGCCGTACAAGATCCGGGTAAAGATATCACGGCCGAACTGGTCCGTCCCCATCAGGTACTCAAGGTTTGGTGCCGTCAGCATGCTAGCGAAATCGTTGTATTCTGGATGATACGGCGTCAGCCACGGCGCAAAAATCGCCGCAATAATCATCAAGATCACGACGGCCAGACCTGCGACACCCACCGGCTGCTTGCGCGCCATTTTAACGATGGCCTCACCGATCGACGGCTTCGCATCGAGGTCTTCGATCTGTGATTCGAGACTAGATTCACTCGTCGTTGTCATTATCGTTCACCCTTAACTGTAGCGAATACGCGGGTCGAGCCACGCGTAACAAAGGTCGATCACGAAGTTTGTCACCACGAAGATCAGCACCACCAACATCACCAAGGCTTGTGTCATGGCGTAATCGTGGTTGTTCACGCTTTCAACGAACAACTTACCGAGACCGTTCAGGTTGAACACCTGTTCCGTCACGACCAAGCCGCCCATCAAAAACGCAAACTCAATACCGATGATGGTCACAACCGGCAGCATAGCGTTTTTCAACGCATGCCGGTTGATCACGATCTTTTCGACCAAGCCTTTGGCACGTGCGGTGCGGATGTAGTCTTCGCGCAACACTTCAAGCAATGCTGATCGCGTCATCCGGGTTGCAACGGCAGAATACCGGTAGCCGGTGGCTACCGCAGGCCAGATCAACTGTGAGATGTTATGAACCGGATCGACCCAAATTGGCCTGTATTCAATTGGCGGCATCCATGGGACGCCGGTCATCCAGTTGGTAAAGATCAACAAACCGAGGATGATCATGATACCAAACCAGAAGGACGGTATCGCGATACCAGCGATTGAAAAAGTTCGAACTGCATAATCGAGCCACGTATCCTGATAGATCGCAGAAATCGCCCCCAACGGAATGGCAATTATGATCGCGACGATCGTCGCCATGATGGCAACCTGCAGCGACAGCTCAAATCTGAGGCCGACTTCTTCGATGATCGGGTTGCCCGTCCACATTGATTCACCAAAATCGAATGTGAAGAAGCCAATCATGAAATCAGCAAACTGAATGAATATCGGCCGGTCAATCCCGAGCTGTGTGCGGCAGACATCAATTTGCTCCTGATCGACATACAAACCGGTGCCGGCGAAACGCAGTTCGCAAACATCACCCGGAATTAGTCGCATCAGAAAGAACACGAGAATGCCCGCACCGATCAATGTCGGTATCATAAGAGCAATACGTTTAAGAATGTACTTTGACATGGATCGCCAACCGTTCCCTGTGGTGCGTTAAGTTCTTGTTATTGACCAGATGACCTGCCCACCGCACTTGGCGATGGGCAGGTTCCGGCAAATCGCTTAAGCGATTTTTACTTGTCCAGCCAGATTTGGTCGAGGTGCTGAGCCAAGTAGTGCGATGGTGCAATCTTCCACCCCTTCACGTAGGAACGGTATGGATTGATCTTGTACCACCACAACGTAATGATACCGCTTGCCTCTTCGCTGAGTGCACGCGTTTCGTATTCACGGACGAGTTCACGCAGTTTGGCTGCATCGCCCTCTTGTTCGATCTTTGCGTAGATCGCCTCAAGTTTCGGATCCTCGAAGTTTGCATAGTTGTTACCAGCAGAACCCAAGAACTTCGTCATATCAGCAATCGGGTTGATCACAGACTGACAGTTAAAGTCGGCCGAAACGTCGAAGTCTTTCTTTTTACGAAGCGTGTCGTAGAAAGGACCCGACGGCTGCACGCGCTGTGCAGTATCGACGCCAATTTTACGCCACTGATCGACGAGCCAGGTGCCAACAACCTTGTAAGGTTGATCAACGCCACGGTTCGAGAAATCGACCTTAAGATCCGATTGCCCTGCATCAGCTAGCAACTTTTTAGCTTCTGCACGAGCGGCTTCGATATCTTCGCCATACCCCTTAAGCTTGACCAATTCTTCTTTGGTCGCTGCCAACGGGTGACTCGGGAACATAACGCCACCGACCGTTTTCACGATAGCGATCTGCGACAGGTACTTAGACCCGCCCCAACGATCGACACCGAGGGTCAATGCCTGACGTACACGTTTGTCAGCCATCGACTCACGCTGCTGGTTCGGCGTTGCAAGAAGCACGCAGTTCCAGTCGCTCTCTTGGACCGTGATTTTATCACCCAGCGCTTTAACAAGGTCGTCACGCGCTTTCGGTGGGAAGCCACGGAATTCGATCGCTGCCCGGTCGCCACGAATGGCCTGAAGGCGAACCGCCATCTTCGGTGCCGCAATGGCTTTAAAGCCGTCTAGGTAAGGACGACCTTCGAAGTGGTAGCCTGCATACTTCTTGCCTTCGACAAATGCACCCGGCTGCGACTGCACGAACGTGAACGGACCCGTGCCGTTTACGTTGGACTTGTGCCACTCATAACCGTGCTCATCCAAATCCTTCTTCGCGTAAACGAAGTTGAACGGCGTTGCCAAAGCAGGAATGAACGATGCCGTTGGGAACTTCAAATTGAAGACAACGGTATGATCGTCAGGTGTGTCGACGGACGTTACCGCACGGAAAAACGCTTTACGTGCTGACGGAACACCTTCCGGCGGAAAGATGATCTTATCCATCGTTGCCTTGATGTCAGCCGACGTTAGCGGCGTGCCATCATGGAATTTAACACCTTTACGAAGTTTGAAGGTGTAGGTCTTGCCGTCATTGGTCGGTGTCGGAACGGCACCTTCACAAAGGTCACACTCGAAATCCGTCGGATCTGACGGGTTTTGAGGGTTAACGCGGATCAGCAGGCTGTAGAACGGCCGGATCGGGTGGATCATGCCGAACGTCGTCTCTTGGTGACCGTCAAATGACGGAATGTTAGAGCCGACAACGAAGTTCAGAATACCACCGGATTTGGGGGTTTCTGCCTTCGCGGCGCCCGCACCCGTCATTAGGCCAAAGCCTACTGCGGCAGCGAGAGCAAGTCTCCCAGTTTGTTTGAGCATTAAATGTCTCCTTCCCTGAAGTGAAGAGTTGTCGACGAGGTGAGTCCTCGTCATGGTGATGCACCGTGCCCGCAGTGCGATCACACCTCTGTACAGGCCACCCAGTGGCCCGGTTTAATTTCCCGTAACGTCGGGATTTGTTTTTTGCAGTTATCGACTGCACTTGGACACCGGGGATGAAAAACGCATCCCGACGGTGGATTAATGGGGCTCGGAATTTCGCCCTTAATGATCTCATGCTGCCGCGTTTTCTCGATCGTTGGATCAGGGATTGGCACGGCGTTGAGCAGCAACCGTGTATACGGGTGCATTGGATTTTCGAACAACTCGTCGCCATCGGCCAGCTCGACCAGGTTGCCGAGATACATCACGGCAACGCGGTGACAGATGTGGCGAACGACGCTGAGGTCGTGCGAAATAAACAGATACGTCAGATCGAATTCATCACGCAAGTCTTCAAGCAGGTTGATCACCTGCGCCTGAATGGACACGTCGAGCGCGGACACCGCCTCGTCACAAATGATGAATTCGGGGTCCATCGCCAAGGCCCGCGCGATACCGACGCGCTGACGCTGACCACCCGACATTTCGTGCGGATAGCGGTCCGCAAACGCAGATGCCAGACCACACACATTCAAAAGATGGCGCACCCGGGTTTGCCGGTCAGCCTCATTTGCAATGATGTTATGGACACGCATCGGCTCGGCAAGAATTTCGCCGACCTTCATACGTGGGTTCAACGAGCTGTATGGGTCTTGGAAAATCACTTGGATTTTCTTGCGGACATCGATCATCTCTTTCGAGTTGAGCTTGGTGATATCCACACCGCCAAACATGATCTCGCCAGCCGTCGGCTTTTCCAATTGCAGGATACAGCGACCAGTGGTCGTCTTGCCGCAGCCGGATTCGCCGACCACGCCTAAGGTTTCACCCCGGAACACCTGAAAGCTGACGCCATCAACGGCCTTCACATGGGCCACCACGCGTGGGAAGAATACACCGTCGGTAACCGGGAAGTGCATCTTCAGATCGCGAACATCGACGAGCACCTCTTCAAAACCCTCAGAGCTGCCGGTCCGCGTATTGCGCCGGGTTGTCATTGCTTCACTCATTTTGCTAACGCCTTCACTTCCCGATCGAGGTTATTTTTCTCAAAGCAGGCCGAGGTATGGTTCGGCGACACTTCCTCAAGAGCCGGAAAGCTCTTTGCGCATTCGTCCGTCGCAAAACGGCAACGCGGGCGGAACGAGCATCCAGCATCCAATTTTGTGAGATCAGGTGGCTGGCCATCGACAGGGTCAAGCTTTGCAGACCGCTGCACATCCATACGCGGCACCGACTTTAGAAGTGCGAGCGTATAAGGGTGACGCGGATTGTGATAAATTTCCTGAGCAGAACCCGATTCAATGATTCGGCCCGCATACATCACGTTCACCCGGTCCGCGTAACGCGCGACCACACCTAAGTTGTGGGTAATGATGATCATCGCCACGTTCATTTCGCGGGTCAGGTTCTTCATCAGTTCAAGGATCTGCGCTTGGATCGTCACGTCGAGCGCGGTCGTCGGTTCGTCGGCAATGATAAGCTTCGGATCACAGGCCAACGCCATAGCGATCACGACGCGCTGCCGCATCCCACCCGATAAATGATGTGGATACTGTGCCAAGCGACGATCAGGCTCAGAGATACCGACCATGCCCAAAAGCTTCACGGCTTTCGCCATCGCTTCTTCCTCGGTCATATCGAGGTGAGCCAACATCGGTTCGGTAATTTGCATACCGATGGTCAACACCGGGTTCAACGACGTCATCGGTTCTTGGAAGATCATGCCGATATCGCGACCACGAATGTCACGCATCTCATCTTCGCTAAGATCCAACAGTTCTTTACCGTCGAACATGATGCTGCCGCCGACAATCTTGCCAGGCGGCCACGGAATTAGTCGCATAATGGTCATCGCGGTCACGGATTTACCGGACCCCGACTCACCAACAACAGCGACGGTTTCACCCTGTTCGACAGTGTATGAAACACCGTCAACAGCTTTAACGATCCCAGCAGACGTAAAAAAATGAGTCTGGAGATCTTTTATTTCCAGAAGCGCCACGTTTCCTCCCAAGGTATTCAAACTTTTTTGTTATTGAGTGCGAACCTAAATGCGTCGACGAATGCTGTCAATTGATATCACTGTCTCATTTTCTCATAAAATACATACCGCTTTATTATGCTGCCGTTGCGAAGGTGCATATTCCCCGAATACTCTTTGACTCTCCTCATGCCAACAACTTGCTCAACGAAAAATGTTATTTCACGGTGCACCGCACAACATGATGTGACTTGCTCGAAACCTGTGCGATCAGCATATTGCCCACACATTTCGTCTATCAAACTTTCAAAAATTTGTGGGAAAAGGAGAATCCATTATGGCATCCGATCAGTACGAGCGCGGCCTAAAATGTCGCAAAGAGGTCCTTGGCGACGCCTACGTCGAAGCATCCTTAAACAAGGCCGATGACTTCAACCGCGACTTCCAGGAAATGGTCACCGAGTATTGCTGGGGTGGCACCTGGGGTCGGGGCGTATTGTCGAAGCGTGATCGCTCGATCCTCAACCTCGGCATGCTCGCCGGATTGGGTAAAAGCCACGAGTTCAAACTGCATTTTAAAGGTGCTATCACCAACGGCTTGTCGATGGAAGACCTGCGGGAAATCCTGATTCAGATCGGCGTGTATTGCGGCATCCCTGCCGGGATCGAAGCGTATCGCTTGGCGCGCGAAGTACTGGAAGCCGAAGGCATTGATGTCGCCCACATGGACCAAGGTAAATAATCATGACTGCTTCACCCAACGTTATTGGATTCGTCGGCCTCGGCCAAATGGGGGGCCCCATGGCCGCCAACATCGCGAAAAGCGGCGCCGAGATCATCGTCTATGACAAGGCCGGCACGTCTGAGCGCGCACCGGAAGGCGCCAAGCTCGCGAACTCGTTCGCCGATGTGCTGAGCATGGCCGACACGGTGTTTTTATCGGTGCCAGATGGCCCCGTCTCGATCGCACTTGCCAAGGAAATCGCCGCGACCGACGGCCGTCGTGCCCAGGTTATCGTCGATCTTTCCACCATCGGCCCGGAAGCGGCACGTGAAGCAGACGGTATTTTGAAAGCCGCCGGCGTCACCTATATTGACGCCCCCGTATCCGGTGGCCAAGCCGGTGCAAAGGCTGGCACCATCACCGTGATGTGGGGCGGTCCGAGGGCCGTTATGGACGCGCACACGGATGTGTTGGCGTCGTTCTCGAAGAACGCGTTTCACTGCGGCGAAACGCCAGGCCAAGGTCAGTCTGTAAAAGTCCTGAACAACTTCCTGTCTGCCATCGCGATGACCGCGACGTCAGAAGCCGTGCTTTACGGTCTTTCGCAAGGCGTCGACATGAAGACGATCTTGGATGTGGTGAACGTGTCGACCGGTCAAAATACCGCGACCATCGACAAGTTTCCAAAACGCATCATGACCGAGAGCTTCGATGCAGGCTTCAAGACCAAGTTGTTGACCAAGGACGTCAATCTGTTCTTGAAAAACGCCAAAGCCGCTGGAACGCCGCTGACCCTCGCCGCCACACTGGCTGCGATTTGGAACGGCTGCGACGCCGCACTTCCCGACAGCGACTTCACGCGGGTTTACGAATTCGTCCGCGACAAAGGCTGAGTAAAGCGATCACGAAAATCCCGGATATGGCCTAAGGCCATTCCGGGAAGTCGCCTAACGGGTATCAAAAACTTGCGGTTTCCCAGGTGCGTCAGCGACCCGGGACCGTAGAGCGCCACAGCTACCTCAATACCCCTCATCGCGCAGCGGAAACGCCGACAGTGCGTGCGGGGCGTTCACAGCATCCGGCTCGGATATAATGTGCTTGGCTTCAAGACCATCATAACCGGTGACGCCGAGCAGTCCTAAGACCGACTGCACCTCAAGCTCCAACAGTTCCAACATGCGGACCACGCCGGCGGTGCCGGCAGCCGCATAAGCAAGGCCCTGCAAACGCCCGATGCCGACGGCGTCTGCGCCCAGGATCATCGCTTTAACGACATCAGCGCCACGCATAATGCCCCCGTCCAACACGACCTTGGCGCGGCCATCAACGGCCTGCACTACTTCGGGCAGTACGTCGATACCCCCACGCCCATGATCCAGCTGTCGACCGCCGTGGTTCGACACATAGATCACGTCACAGCCCTCTTTAACCGCGATCTCGGCATCTTCGGCGGTGGCGATACCTTTGAGCATCAGCGGTGTGTCGAACTTATCGCGGACCCGCTTGAAATCATCCCAATTGAACGAACGTTGGAATTCCTCGCCCTGCGCCTGGGTTTGACGGGCAACCGAAATAAAGCCCTTCGCCTTGTCCCGTTCACGTCGACCGTAGTAGTCCAAATCGATAGTGAAACAGAACCCGAGGTAGCCGTTGTCCATGGCACGTTTAATATGGTCGTCGACCCAGTCCGCATCGCCGCGCACATAAAGCTGAAAGATTCGATGCGCATCCGGTGCCGCCTGGGCAACCGCTTCAAGGCCGGGCTTGCAGACCGAGCTCAGCATATGCATGACACCGAATTCACCAGCGGCCTTGGAAACGCCTGAACCACCCTCTTCGTAAAACTGCTGCAACGAGCCGATCGGCGCCAAGATGATCGGCAACCGAAGGTCGCGCCCTAAAAAAGACGTACCGGCACTGAGGCCGTTGACGTCACGCATCACGCGCGGACGAAAAGCCAGTCGATCAAGCGCGAGCCGGTTGCGTTTTTGCGTGGTCTCGGTCTCGGCGCCGCCAATCAGGTAATCCCAGGCACCATCATCCAAGTTGGCGCGCGCCGCATCGACGAATTGATGCAATACCTGAAACCGGACTTCGATATCATTCACTTGTGCGTTTTTATCAGCCATTTTCTCGCCCCCCTTAACTGTGCATCGGTTTTTGACAGACGATCACACCATCGATGTCTGCATAGATATAGTCACCCGGGTTTATCACCACCCCACCGAATCGGAGCATCACATCCGGGATACCTTCTGCGTTGCGATGCGGCGGCACCGGCGTCGAACACAACGCTTTCACGCCAAAATCCAGTTCCATGATTTCATGAACGTCACGCACGGCCCCGTTATAGATGATGCCTTCCCAGCCCAGCTTGCAGGCGTCCTCGGCAATATTACCGCCGGTCAGCGCATGCCGTTGCGAACCACGCCCGTCGACAACCAAGACTTTCCCCTCGCCGCCGCGCTTCAAGACATCCATCAAACCCTTGTTGGTTTCGTAAGTCGAGAACGTCACCGCCTCGCCATGGAAACAACGGCGCTTGGCAAAATCATGGAACGTCAGTTCGACAACCTGCACGTTTGGGTCAATATCACAGATGTCCGCAGCGCGGACGATAGCTTGGTTCGACATGGATGAACTCCCGAGATGTATTCAGAATTTATTCTTATGAATTGCAGAGCAAACATTAAGGGGTCTTGGGCTAACGGTCCATCGCCGTTACACTGCATCAAATCATTTTTTCAAACAGGAGAGACCCGTGAGCAAGTTTGCCATTTTCGTCACCGTCAAAATCAAAGAAGACCGGATTGAGGATTTCCTCGCCCAAGCCTACGCCAACGCAACGGCAGCCGTACGGGACGAACCGAACTGCCACCAGTTCCGCATCATGCAAAATGCCGACGATCCGTCGACGATCCATTTCTATGAAGTCTATACCGAAGCCGGCAGCCTCGATCACCACCGCGAGACCGTCCACTACAAAGCCTACGACGCCGCCGTCGGCGACATGATCTTGGAAAAATCCATCGTCAAATCGAACGTGCTGCAGTAGTCAGCTTTTATCGGTGCGCTCTTTAAAGCTCGTGCCGATAATGATGACACCGATCAGCATAATCGCGCCCATAGCCAGCCAGCCTAGGCCGTAGTCGTTGCCGCTATGGTCTAGAACCAGGCCGAACAGCGGTGGTCCGACGGTGCCGCCGACGGACCACGCGAGTGCGTTGTAGCCGATGGCGGAGCCAACGAGGCTTGAAGGCACGCTTTCTGCGGTCATGGACAAAATCAGCGCAGCATAGGCGGCCAAGGTGCCGCCCATAATGGCGGCGAGCGCCAACAAGGCCCAATGCGGCCAGCCCGGGGCGACAAAATAGGCGACAGCGCAAGATCCGACGCCGGCCAACACCACGGCAATGACGATCCCCTTGCGGCGGGCACCGAACACGCGATCCGATAAATACGTGTAGCCGACACGACCGAACGCGCATGCGGTCTGTGCCACGGCCACACCCGTTGCGGCCAGCGGTTGGCTGGCACCTGCAGCATCGCGCAAGAACAGGGCAAGGTACGTAAACAGGCTCGATTGCCCGGTGTTGAACATCACGCACGAGGCGCAGATGGCGTTCATGTTGCGGTTCGTCATGACCGTCTTGAGGTCACCCAAAATCGCCACCAAGCCGCCTACACGATGTACCGGCTTACGGGTCAGCGGCAAGCAAAGCATGGCGACGGCAAATGTAATCCCGGCAGCCGTCCACATAACAATCCGCCAATCCATGTACGCTGCCATCACGCCACCGCCGGCGCCCAACACACCGCCCAACGGCACGCCCAACTGCTTGAGACCCATCGCTGTGCCGCGCCATTGGGCAGGGAACCAGCGCACCACGCCTTTGGCGGTGGCCGGATTGACGAACGAATAGCCGAGCCCCATTAAAAACGCGGCGGCGAGTGCTTGATAAAAGCCGACCGAGAGAGCGAACAACACAGCCCCCGTCGACGACATCATGGTGGCGCCGAACAGCGTCCAGCCGACGCCCATCCGGTCCGTGATCGAGCCGCTGGGCAGCGCCGAAAACAATTGCGCACCGAACACGGCAGACATGAAAAATCCAAATTCTGCCGCAGTAATGCCGAGGTCACCGCGGATTACCGGCCCCATCGCCATCACCGACAGGTAACACGCAGTCCCCACCGTATGGACCATAGTCAACAAAGCAATTCGACCCCGCCACGGGTTAAAACCTTGCGGCAGCGGTGCTGCGGATTCGGGTGCTGGCGTCCCTTCGTCAGTCATCGCGCCCTGCCCGCTCGGTAAACATAAAGATGATCATCAAGGTGCCGACGGCGACGACCGCGCCCGTCGCAAGCCATGCCACCTCGAACCCGCCCAAGTGGTCAACGATATATCCGAACATCACCGGTCCCAACATGCCACCGATATGCACACCGACCATGTTGACGCCGATCGCGGAACCTGCGAGGCGCGGCTCCACCGCTTCGACGACGATGGCTTGCGCGACAGGTGCAAACGACGCAATCGTGATCCCAAGCGCCACCGTTAACCCAAGCCCCACCGTCATCGCGAAACCGGATATGGCACCGGCACCCACCAACGCCATCAGCCCCAAAAACACCGCCGCCGTGCCGCACAGCCAGGACATCAACACAGCGCGCCTGCCGTTATAAAACCGGTCAGACACCACGCCCCAGCCGATCCTGGCCCCAGCGCTGACGACCTGGGCCAGACCGATGGCAAAGCCAGCCATTTCCTGACTGGCCTTGGCAGCGCCGGTCAGAAACAATGTCAAAAAGCCGAAAAAATTGGTTTGGCCGACGTTCAGCATCCCGTTGGCAATGGCGTAGACATTAAAGTTGGTGTCTTTCAGGACATCCCCCAAATTGGCGACGATGCTTTTGCGCTGATCTGCCGGAAGCGGCACATGAAAGCGCATCAAGCCCAGACAAAAAATCCCGTTAAGTACGATCAAGCCTGCCACACCCCACATAATCGAATGCCATGGTACCGTCGCCGCCAGCACGCCGTTGCCCGCCGCAATCACGCCGCCCAACGGCACGCCCACTTGCTTCAAGCCCATCGCCGTGCCGCGTCTCGCGCGGGGAAACCAATCCAGTACGCCTCGGGCGGTCGACGGGTTGTTCATGGAATAGCCGATGCCCATTAGGAACATCGCACCCAGGCATTGCAGGTAGCCGTCAGCCAACGCCAAAGTCACGGCAGCGATACACATCAGCACATGCGCGATCACCAGCGAACGTCCAACGCCATAGCGATCCGTGATCGCCCCTGCCGGCATTGAGCCCAGCGCCTGCGCACCGTAATAGACAGACACAAAGGCACCGAATTCGGCTGCGCCCAACGACAAGTCCGCCGAAATCACGGGCGCCATCGCCATCACCGAGACAATGTTCACGGTGCCTACGACATGTGCAAAAATCAACGCCGGCAGCCGACTGATCCAAGGATTGCCGCCGACCACAGGTGCATTCAAGATTGCAGTGCCCTTCCGTCCATATCATCTGCCACATGACCCAGGTGATGCATCGCGGTCGGAGCGATATCGATAACCGAAGTTGCAGAATCTATGGTCAGGCCCGGCGCGAAGCCGGCGCCCGCGCAAATCAAAAATGGACTTTGCTCGTACCGCCCGAGCCCGCCGTGCTGACCACAACCGACATTATTGGCAATTTTCAGATCGCCTTGAAAAGCGATCGCCGTGCCGGGCATACCGGCTTCGCTTAGATCTTCATTGGCGTGACCAAGAACGACAAGATCGATGCCGCCTTCCGGATCCAGTCCGAGCGCCGCGATATCTTCACCAACAACGACCCTCGCGATCCGGGGATCGTTTTGGAGATGCTCAGCGATGGCGTCCCGGCGCGATTTTGCATCCGCCGATAAATAGATTGTGGCACTTGTGCCCTGCGGGGCAATCGCAACGTCGGGTGAACCTTTAGCATCTTTCAAGCCCGCCGCGACCAGGATGTCTTCGAGGTCGACGATCTCACCAATGGTTTCATGGCCGTGATCCGACGCGCAGATCAACAACACGTCGCCCGAATCAATGTCGTGACGAATATTGTCATAGACGCGGCCCGCTTGCGCATCCGCAGCGCGCACCACATCCAAATGTGCCGGCGAGCCCAATGCGACTTCATGCTGGGTGTGATCGGGTTCGCACTGCCACAACAACGCCAAGGCGGGTTTGCGATCATGCAGGACTTCATCGATAAAGCGCGCTGTCAGGGCTGCGTCACCCGTCGCGTCGTGGCTCGCCCCATGTGGGGCAAGTGTTGTCCGCCCCGGCCCGAACGCCAAATCACGATGGACCAAATGTCCATGCCCGTCCGGGTCTAGAAATAATGCTGCGCCCGGCGATGCGTTGCCATAAATCACCGCGCCGCCATGATCACGCAGCCGTTCCGACATCGTCGGCGATTTGAGCGTACGGCCCAAAGCTTGATGCATTTTGTCGCGAAAGCCCGGCGGGCCGACGCTGAACACCTCCAAGCCGTTGCCCATATCCAGCGCCACCGCGTTGCCTTCGAGCCCGTTCCGCCCGGGCTTGCAGCCGGTCGCGATGGCAGCCGCCGTGGTTCGCGTGGTCGAGGGAAAGACACCGCCGTGGGCTTGGAAATGTGTACCGGCTTTGGCGATCCGGATCAGGTTGGGGGTAATTTCCGGTGTCACCATATCGGCGCGGAGCCCGTCACAAATGACGATCACAACACGTTTCATCGCTTACGCTCCTAAAGGCCTAACCACATGGTCACGGATATACGACCAACCCATCAACGGCGACGACACCCTTCCCTTCGGCGCCAACGATCAGCGGATTGATCTCAGCCTCGGCAGGTGCTTGTGCCACCATTGCGAGCCCCGAGATCGCCACCAGCGCATCAGCCAGCGCAACCATATCCCCCTTCGGCAGGTTCCGATAGCCACGCAGCGGCGCAAGTCCTTTGACCTCAGCGATCATGTCTTCGGCCTGGGCACGGTCAATGGGGGCCGCGCGGATTGCGCTGTCGCCATATACCTCGGCCAGAATGCCGCCAGGCGCCAAGACCACAACCGGGCCAACTTGTGGGTCCATACGAAAACCGATCAGCACTTCGCCGACGCCTTTGACCATTTCTTCGACCAAAAACCGATCCAGCTTCAGATCCGGCTGGTGCGCGGCAACGTTACTCTTAATATCTGTGACCGCACGAATCAGGTCTTCGGCCGACGTCACACCCAACTGCACCGCACCGGCTTCGGTTTTGTGCGGCAGTTCGGCGGACAGCGCTTTCACGGCCAACGGAAAGTCCAGACCGGAGACTGCCTCGCCATCGCCGATCACCACATACTTTGCGACATGTATTCCAAGGCTGTCGAACAAGGCCAGCGACGCTGCTTCGTCCAGCGTACCGGACACGGCGCTGTCTGCGGCTTGAGGGTCTGCAACTTGTGCTGCCAAACCCATTTGCGTCGGGGCTTCCCACGCAAAAAACGCGCGCATGGCATCGGCGCAGGCTTCGGGCGTACGGAACGCGGCAATACCGGCATCGGCCAACAACTTTAATGAGGCATCGGCTTGCGGCACCATGAAGGCTGCGACAGGCTTATGCGCGTTCGATGCCGTCGCGACAATCGGCGCCACGGCGAGCTCAGGATGAAACTGCGCCGACGAGCCGACGACACAGACCACCGCGTCACACGCGTCACTATCCAACAACGCTTGCAGCGCCGCGCCGTAGACCCCGTCACGGGTACCGGCCATGGTCAGGTCGATCAGCGGACCATGACCAATGGTCAGATCAAATTCTGCGAGCCGCGCATGCACGGCATCCGGTGCCGGAATCACGTCGAGACCGACGGTGCCCAAACGATCCACGACCGTCGATGCGCCGCCGCCTGTGGTCGTCATCACACCGACCTTCCGGCCTTTCGGCGGGCGTTGACCAATTAACAGCGGCGGCATTTCGAACAAGGCTTCTAAGGTTTCGATCCGCACGATGCCGTGCGCGCGGAAAAACGCATCGACCGCTTTGTCTTCACCGGCAAGCGCCCCCGAGTGGGATAACGCCACCGCTTGGCCGGCTTGCGAACGGCCAAGTTTATAGGCGATCACCGGCTTGCCGGCGTCGTACGCACGTCGCGCCGCTCGAGCCAGCTTGGGCGCGTCGCGGAGTGCTTCGAGGAACAATAGGATCGCGTCGGTTTTCGGATCATCGACCAACACGTCGACCAATTCACCAACCCCGACATCGGCCTCGTTACCGACCGACAGCATGCTGGAAAAACCGATGCCCCTGGCCGCACCACGGGACAACATTGTGCCGAGAATGGTGCCGCTTTGTGACACTAAACCGAGTCGCCCAGCTTTCAACGCCGGCATTTCCAGCACCGCATTGACCGAGAGGGTAAGGCCGTTTTCGGGGCAGATCACGCCCATGCTATTGGGGCCGAGTATCCGCACCCCGACGTCGGCTGCGGTCTGCAACAAGGCATCTTGCCGCGCGCGGCCTTCGGGCCCGGTTTCAGCAAAGCCGTCAGAATAGATCGTCGCCACCTTGATGCCCGTGGCGCCGCAATCACGCACCGCCGCTTCGACGTGGGGCCCTGGAACCATGATGAACGCATGATCACAGTCGCCATCAATGTCGGCTGCAGATTTGAACGCGGGCAGACCCTGCACCTCGTCCCGTCCCGGATTCACCGGATACACGTGGCCCTTAAACCCGTGCGCCGCCAAATAGCGTTGCGGCCTGCCGGTGTTCTTGGTCGGGTCTGCGGACGCGCCGATCAGCGCCACACCGCGCGGGGTTAACAGCGCGCGGGTAAGATCGGTATCGCTTTCATGCTCACTCATTGAGCTTTAGGTGGTCGTTGCGAGAAACGGCGATCAAACACACTCTCGGCAATCCGGTTCATCATCATTTCCGATGACCCGCCAGCGATCATCCAGCCCCGCGTCCGACGAAAGCAATATTCGATCAAACAGTCTTGGGAATACCCAGCCGCCCCCATGACCTGCATCGCTTCACTGGAAACCTCGTGGCCGGCGCGGTTGCACGCAAGCTTCGCCAGCGCCGTATCTTCAGCTGACGGAAAGCCTTTGTCAGCGGCAGACGCAGCGCGATACAGCAACAGTTGTGCGGCTTCCAACTTCAGCTTCATGTCGGCGAATTTCCATTGTAGGCCTTGGAACTCACAAAGCGCTCGCCCGAATTGTTTACGCTCCAACGCATGGTTGCGGGCCATATCGAAAGCGTAGCGACCAAGTGCCACAGCGCGGGCCGAATTCCCCAACCGCTCCACATTGAAGCCGGCGATCTGACGTTTAAAACCACCTTCACGCAGCAAGATGTTTTCCGGCGGCACGTAGGCGTCTTCGAAATAAAGCTGACACCACTCCTCGCCGCCCAGGTACATCACAGGCTGACCTTTGGAGACTCCTTTGGTACCCGGCTCGACCAACACCGAGCCAATCCCGTTGGTGCCCGGACCGTAGCGGCAATAAACCAAAAACACATCGGCTTCGGGGCTATGCGTGGAAAACACCTTGGTGCCGTTCAAAAGCATGCCCTCGCCGTCGGGTGCGGGATCTACGCGAGTCGTCAGATCGGTCAGCGCGGAGCCTGCTTCAGGCTCCGACATGGCGACCGAGATCACTTTTTCACCCGCCAAAATCGGCTTGAGGTAACGCTGCTTTTGATCGTCGGTCCCATATTCGGCCAGCACGCGCACGGCGCCGAAGTTACCGGCCTGCACCACGTCGGCGCTGCGCGGGCAATGCTTTGCAATGGTTTGGATTGCAATGACGGCATCCATCAGGCTGCCGCCTTGGCCGCCGTCGGCTTCGTCCATCATGATACCCAACAGGCCCTGTTCGGACATCATCTTGGCAATGTCGCGAGGAAAGCCTTCAGCGTGGGCACGTTTTAAAGCATCGGCAGCCAAGTGCCGTTCCGCGAAACCGTCGACGGCGTCACGAAACATGCGTTGTTCTTCTGTGAGATCAAAATCCATGGAGTCCTCCGGGTTGTGGCGAGAGTACATCCCGCCCCCAGAATTTCAATCACCAGCCAATGAAAAGATAAGGGGCTGACATAGATAAGGAATTTTCTTTATGAGTGTCAGATGGTTAGCAGCAGACGCAAAAGCAGGTTACCTGCAAGTATTCAAATAGAACTGATTCGTCATTTTGTGG